>JACCDG010090140.1_pt1 | contig 13617 bp, 11 predicted proteins | sample 7442471 | NCBI WGS metagenome assembly JACCDG01 (sample SAMN15323444, study PRJNA562643) | freshwater metagenome | isolation source: river surface water | place: USA:Blue River Watershed | collected 2017-08-17 | reverse complement strand
GATGCCGAACTCACAATGCCCCACCATTTTGAAGAAGCTTCGGTATATGCGGGACGCCCCATAGGGGGCGAGTGAGAATCGAAAGATCGCACAATGGCCGTTTTTACAGGTGTCCCGAGTTTTGCAATGGTCTCAGCTTGCCCCCATCTTCACCGCGGGGGCAGCCTGCACTGCCCTCGTGCGACGTCTTTCTCCTTGGCCAAGGGGAAACTTCGCCCCCTTGCATCCAAAGACTTGCAGCCTGACAATTCGGCTTTTGACCGAGACGCTAGGTGAGATATACGAGATACAAGATTTCCGACGAAGGCAAGGTGTTTACACCTTGGGGAGAAGGAAAGCACAGTAGATCATATGTCGCAGTCAGCGTAATCGGGCAATCAGAGTCATCGACAATAGGAAAACCTATACCCAAACAATCTTTCATTCAAACCCTTGACTCGTTACTGCATGAATATTCTTTGGGACTAGTGATGTAATTCGGGATAGCCTCTTGGGCAGAACAGCGTTGATTTCCTCCAAAAAAAAACAAGCTGAAGTCAAAACAACTGTGAACCTATCTCAGTAAAAAGTCTCAGTCGAAAATCGGCCAAAATAATCCAGAAAATCGACGAAAAATTTTACTGAGATAAGTTCGTAATGATTTCCGCATTTGTCATTTTAGATTGGGGATCGTCATAAAAATGACTTGATTTCAAAATGGTGTCCGCAAAAAAATAAAAAGCAATTTATTGACTTCGATTTACAAAATTGTGCAAGCACAAAACTTCTGAGGAACAATGAGAGGAGGAGGCCTACGTTGCTCGCTTCTCCGGATGATGACAACAGGACCTGGAACAAACTTAGCTGGAGCCTCTTCTCTTAAGGAGTTAATAGAAGGAAGAGTAGGCAGCGGAGTTGCCGGTAGAGGAACAGGTTCTAATCTCCACCGATCCACACACTCAAGATGGAGGACTCCCTCAAGCCACGAAGGCATGCTTACAGGGAAACATGCGATCGGATTTTTCATTAAATAGAGATACTTTAACTTCCCTAAGCTTTTAATCGCTCCCAAAGACATTTCATAGTTTTCACCAAGCCAAATTTTATTATGCGTTAATCCTAATACTTCAAGAGGCAAGCCTCTTAAGTTGTTAATCTCCATCAGATAATTATGATTGAGTTTTAAGGATCTTAAACAAGTGAATTCCTTCATGAATTGAGGAAGACTTCTTAAACAATTAGATGATAAATCTAAAATTTGTAAACCGATGCAGAGACTGATTTCCGAAGGAATCATGGACAGCCCAAGATGCGATAAATTCAGCCTGCGAATATTTGAGAAAAAATCCGTTGTTTTTGCCATCCAGAATCGAATGGCTTCTGCAGAAGCTTCAGGATCTGGAATTCCTGCTAATAAACGCTCTGGTTTTAAACTTTCTGAGCCCAGCTCATCTTCAAAAAAACCAAAAGTTTCCCCAAAATCCTCTTTGTGCATGAGACTGTAAATACGTCCGAATACCTTTTGAAGATTTTCATCTTGCACTTCTTGCATTTTGTCATAGCACGTAGAAATAGTGATCTGCTCCCACGTTTTTGGAGGGACAAAACCTTGGGTCCGATATAAATGGGAATTAAAGGCTTGAAAATACTCTTGCTTGATTCGACCCATTTTTTCAACAGACAAACCGCACACAGACGGGGCGCTGGCTAAAGAAGATGCTGGCTCTTTTTGGCTATAGTTTGTGACACTCAGACTCATTAGACCTCTTTCGAATCTCCTGTCGATTTTTCAATTCTTTTGATCCGATTTTCGATGCTTTTTTGGCAATTAATATCAACCTTCCGTATATACCGAAAGTGATTCAAAATTTGGTTTTTGGCTGCCAAAAAAGCATCGAAAATCGGCCAAAATAATCCAAAAACTTAAGCGAATTCTGAGTTTCGAAAGAGGTCTATTAGCGGCCCTATCAGAGAAACCCTCTTATGCATCCAAAACGAAACTTTCTAAGCTGTGCAGCTTACGCCTACATTCGATTTATTGTGCACTAAAATAATAGCTATCTCTAAAGAGTCAAATGTTATGTGTTTTATCTCACGAGTTCCGGAGAGGGAACTTCTTGAGGAGCTAGGAGGGGCTCTCCAGCGATGACTGAGGCCTCTGGATCAGAGGTCCATTCTTCTTCATCTTCAAGCAGCGACATATGCTCATACTCAGAGCCTTCCTTCTCATGAGAGTCTTGAGATCCACAGCCATAAAAAAGTGTGAGAAGAAAGAGAACAAGAACTTTGTTCATGGGATACCTACTTTAAACCCACAGTAACGCAACCCCATTCTTTTTCTCAATACCCTTGCGAATCTCTTGCACCTATCCTAATAAAATTTTTCGTCGTTTTTCTGAATTATTTTGAAGAGTTTGCGACTGAAACTTTGTACCAGGAGAGGTTCTTGGCACGCTTTTCGCATCTTAATACCTAGATACCCACCAATAGGAATGGAGTATCTATGACGAAAGAAGACATGTTGAAGAAGATCTCAGAGCTTGAGTCACTCAACGATCAACTGCAGGCAGAGATCCATTACCTCGATGCCCTGTTACGAAAAATCGGCTTCGAAGACGGTTTAAAGACTTTAAAGTGTGCCGCTCAAGAACTTATCGAAGAAAACCCCGAATAATTTAAGCCAGTAGGGCGCTTAAATCTTCGAGTGTGAGTTCAGAAAAGACGACATCTTCCAAAGAAAGCAACCCTTCAGCTAGAGATTGTTTATGTTTTTTAAGGCTTAAGAGCTTCTCTTCAATGCTCTCTGCCATGATGTAGCGCTTGGCAATAACGGCCCCCTTTCTACCAAGACGATGTGCTCTGTCAATGGCTTGATTTTCAGCCGCTTCATTCCACCAAGGATCGTAAAGGAAGACATAATCAGCGGCTGTGAGGTTCAGACCAACACCTCCAGCTTTTAAGCTGATGAGAAAGACCTGGGTCTTAGGATCTTCTTGAAACTGCCGGACCACTTTTTCCCGATCTTTTGTCGTGCCATCCAGATAAACATAAGTATATCCTTTCTCTTGGATCCCCTGTTCGATGAGTTTAAGCATTTCCGTAAACTGACTATAGATCAATACTTTGCGTCCTTCAGGAATGACTTCGCCAAGGTCCGAAAATAAGAGCTGATACTTGCCGCTCACCGTAAAAAGATCACCCTCCCTTTCACCGCCAACTAACCATGGGTGTGCACAGAGCTGTCTTAAGCGCAGAATCGCCTCAAGCACCTCCATCCGATGAGAACTCACCCCGTCACTTGCAATCTTCTTGAGAAGCCCGCTGCGATTTTTCTGAACCCACATTTCATAGAGGGTTCTTTGCTGCGCAGTCATTTCAATGAGAACGGTTTGAGAGATTTTTTCTGGCAAATCCTGGGCGACATCTCCTTTCAGTCTGCGAAGTAAAAAGGGGCGCACTTGTTTTTTGAGCTGTTTGAGGTATCTTCCATCCACGTCCGCTGCTGCCATCTTAGCTTTGAAGGTTTGCCTGTCTCCCAAGAGCTCAGGCATGAGAAAGTGATACAGGGACCAGAGATCCTCCCATCGATTTTCAATAGGGGTTCCACTAAGAATAAGGCGCATTTCGCTTTTAAACTGAAAAAGACATCCTGCAATTTGGCTATCAGGATTTTTAATAGTCTGGCCTTCATCGAGAACAATACAAGCATAATCGATCGGCTGAAGAAGCTCAAAGTCCTGACGGATCAGGGTATACGAAGTCAGAATAAAAGAAGCCGTCAAGGCGTTTTCTAACGATCGATTCTGCCCACTGTAGACTAGGATAGAAGCCTGTGGCAAAAACTTTTCAATTTCTCGTTCCCAATTAAAAAGCAGAGACGTTGGAACGACGATTAGAATGGGTTTACCAGCCTTATGATGGGAAAAAAATGCCAGGACCTGGACAGTTTTGCCGAGTCCCATCTCATCAGCCAAAAGACCACTACACCCCCAACCTCGCAAAAACAAAAGAAAATCAAGCCCTTCTTGTTGATAAGGAAGAAGCTTGCCTTGAAAAGACTCTGCAGGAGGTTTCGATTCCCAAGCCCCTCCTTCTCGTAGTTGAAGGGTCTTGTCGATAATAACCTGGTCTTGATTCCAAAAAGAGCTTAAAAGTCCTACTTTATGTTTCTTGAGAAAGACCCCTTCTTGAAGGATCTCTTCTCCAGCGAGCTCCTTCCAGTCTTCTTTGCAATCGACCAACCCCACATGATGAGGATCCAGCAACACAAATTGGTCCTGCCGGTTAAAAGCTCCTATGACTTGGGATAGGTTCACTTCATACGCATCATAAGAGACTTTTCCCTGTACCAAGATCCCAGAAGAGCGCGCTGTCATCTCCATTTGATGCTCTTTTTGTCTTAAAACTAAACGCCCCGTGTGATCGTGAATTTTCCAGCCAATTTCCAGAAGAAAAGTCAAACTCTTGGCTACTTTGTCAAGAGGACAGTAATAATGGGAGTGATCGTGAATTTTGAAGACAAAATCTGTTTCCAGAAGATCTTTTTCCCATTCTTTTTCTAACCTTAAATCCCTCAATGCGTTTTTCTTCACATCATGACACGCGATTTGAGTCCCTTGATAATCAAAATAAAGATCCGCAAAAGCCCCTTTACGATCTTTTAAAATCAGCACGGGTGTACAGGAGAGTTTTTTGCCCCCTTTTTGAGGGGGAGCACAGGTCCAATGGAGGGCAATCTCCTCTTCTGCGCACTCTAGAAGGAATGCATCCAAAGCCTCTCCTGTAAGAGCTAAAGAAGCAGAGCCTACACGCCGGTCAAAAAACTGTAAGGTTCCCCGCACAATACCAAAGGAAGGATCCGAGGGAAAAAGAAAGGAAAAATCTTTGAGATCGCCGGTGAGATCTTTCAATTTCCATTTTCCTAAGAGATGATATTCTCCATTTCCAATCTCGTGCCCCTCATAGAAAAACTCCAGAGTGGAAAAAGGATCAAAAAAAACCTGTTTGTCATTGCAATAGAGCCTGCGCGTGCTCCCTAAAAGTTTGATGGCTTTAACGGCTTTAGAAGCGGAAAGTAAGACACCTGAAAGGGAAGCTTCGCCTGTGACTCCTGCCAGGAGATATTCCAAAACAGGAAGGTCTTCTTTGGAGCTGTCTTTGAGAAAAGCCCTTTTCGACTTCATCTCTGCAAAGAACACTTCCAGGCAAGAATCCTTGACACTGATGTGATATTTAAGCAGTCCCATGCTAATTAACCTATCTCAGTAAAATTTTTCTTCAATTTCCTGGTTTATTTTGAAGGGTTTTCAACTGGTCCTTGTGAGGTAATATCGCCCAAATGTATATTACCTGAAAAGAAGCAGGAAATTGACTGAAACTTTTTACTGGGATAGGTTCGTGACCCGTCTTAAAACGTTAAACCATCTTCCCAAAATCCCAGGAATTACTTCCAAGACCGCACGCTATCTTAAATTCAAAAGCCTGAAATACCTGATTCTAAACGATGAGGAACGCGTCCTTCCTCGCTACGTTTTTAAAAAACCCTTTCAATATCTGACACGCTTTTTATCTTCTCTAATTCGAAAAAAGTCTTATCTACGCGATGATGATTTCTTTCTGTATGGCTGCAAGAGTGTAGCGGATTTTGAGAAATTACTAAAGGATCCAGATAGCCTGCTGGTCTTAGGGTTCTCCTACTGCCATAAACCTTTTGAATGCCCCGCTCAGCGTTTTAGTCCTAACTGCATCCACGATAAAAATCATCCCGTCTGTCAACAATGTTTTATTGGAGAAGCTGTCCATACAGCGGCTCCTCGCGAGATCATCCCTCTTTTCATCCCTACCATTCACTACATTGGTAAAAAAATGTTTGAGATCAAGGAGCGTTACCCTAATAAAAAAATTCTCTTCCTCATCACAGCGTGCGAGCTCACTCTTGAAATGTTTGGAGACTGGGGTAATATGATCGCGGTGCCAGGGATCGGTGTTCGTTTGGATGGAAGAATCTGTAACACAATGAAAGCCTTTGAACTTTCAGAACGGGGGATCAAACCAGGTCTTACCGTCGTGTTGGATCACACCCAGAAGAGAATGCTGAATCTCATTGTTGGTTACAGAGATGCGCTCTGCGAAAAGGCTTAGGCCGAGTTTCCTTCTGAAAGGGTCTGAGTCTTTCTGCTGAAGTGCACGATTCGCAGCAACAGCCTTGAAATTTCTCTGCACATTCTCTACAGGATAAAAAAAGCTCATTACAGTCCATGTTTGCGCAGTTGTAATAGACATCAGAAGGTGTCCCACAGTGCTTACACTGGCTAATCACTTCAGATTCTTCTTGGCCAAGAGGAACAGCCAGTCTGTCATCGAATACAAAAAGCTTTCCCTTCCAGTGCTCTGAACCTTCTGAAAGACCGTAATTAATGATTCCCCCATCGAGCTGATAAACCTCTTGGAACCCTTCTTGTTTCATCAGAGCAGAATACAGCTCGCAGCGAATCCCTCCCGTACAACACATCATCACCCGTGTTTTTTCGGGATCCACTTGATTTTTTAAAGCTCTTGTATACTCAGGAAATTCTCGAAACTGTCCTAAACGAGGAAGCTCCGCCCCCTCAAAATGTCCAATTTCCCATTCATAGTCATTGCGAACATCGATCAGAATGGTCTTTGGGTCCTTTTCTTCGAGCATCTGTTTCCACTGTCGAGGAGAGACATGCTCTGCGGTTAAAGAAAGATCTACCGGTTCATCTAAAGCGACCAGTTGTTTCCGATATTTCACGGTAGTTCTTGGAAAGACATGTTCCGAATAGGTATGGATTTTAAAAACAACCTTAGTAAAGCGAGGATCTGCATGCAGCCATTCTTGGTAGGCCCTACTATCCTGAAGAGAAGCACTCATTTGTCCATTGATCCCCTGCTCAGAAATATAGACCCGACAACGGATGTCTTTATCCTGCAAAAAGGCATGGTGTTTAGCCACCTCTTCTTGAGGATTCTCCACTCTGGTAAAGATGTAATACGCTAAAACTTCGTAGTTTTCCATAAGCTAGTAGCGTACAAAAAATGAATGTTAAAAACCATTCAAAAAAAATTTGCGTCAATTTTTTTTTAGAAGCCCCCTCCCTTAAAGCAGTCTGTTTACAAAAAACAACTCTGTGGTATAGTATGCATCTCTTTAACTAGGAGATCTCATGGTTCGATATACAGGCCCTAAAAACCGCATCGCACGTAAATTCGGGGCAAACATTTTTGGTAGACTACGCAACCCCCTTCTACACAAGGCCTCTCCTCCAGGGATGCACGGCGCAAAAAGAAAGAAAAAATCAGACTACGGTCTTCAGCTGGATGAACAGCAGAAGCTTAAAGCGATTTATGGGATGCTCACCCTTTCTCAACTCGTGCGCTACTACAAAGAAGCGCTTCGCAAAAAGGGTAACACTCCAGCTCTGTTTATCGAACGCTTAGAATGCCGTCTCGACAACATGGTCTACAGAATGAAGCTTGCGCCGACGATTTTTGCTGCGCAACAGCTCGTCTCCCATGGTCATATTTACGTGAATGGAAAAAAAGTAGACCGCAGGTCTTTTTTTGTGCGCCCTGGCATGGTGATTTCTGTGAAACCACAGTCTCAAAATATGCCGCTTATCAAGAACAGCTTATCTCTTTCTTCTAGAGAAGTTCCTGAGTATCTTTCTTTAGATGCAGACAAAGCTTCTTGCCAATTGCTCGTTTCTCCGTTGCTGGATCAGATTCCTCTTCCTCTCCCCATTAATGTTCCTCTGATCTGCGAATTCTTAGCGCACTCTAACTAAAGTCTTAAAAAAGAGCCTTCTTACCTGAGAAGGCTCTTTTTTCGTAGAAAAAATCGTCAAAATTCTGCATGATATTGCCTTCTAAAAACGAGAAAGTCTTATGTTGGCAGTTCCTCCGTGGCTCTCCAATGCATCGTTTACTAAAATTGGAGTCTTTTTCATTCAGAACGATTCCAATCTAACCCCTTCTGATTGCAAGATCCGACAGATTGCAGACCTTGGATCTGTCCTAGCCTCTGCCGAGCAACCCGGAGTCGATCTCTTACAAAGAGAAGTGATCGTCATAAGTCCCTATGCTTATATTGCCCAAGCCATTTTTTGCAGAATTGCAACCGCGGTAGCGACTGCAGGGGTGCTTGTCATCGGGGCACCTCTTGGCGTGTTATGGCATCTAGGGGCGGTCGTCTACCACGCCTTAGGCGCGATTCGAAATGGCAGGCATTTGACAGGCCTAGAACAACATGGCCTTGCTTTAGCCCAAGATTTTTTAGCAGCACTCCCAACTCTTACTTTTTTTGTTTCGAAAATCTGTGCTGCTCAAGGCATTGCTCTCTTAACGCCCGGGACTCTCATGACTCCGATTGCTGCTCTTGTCCTCATGGCAGCTGCCTCGATCGCAACTGTTGAAATCGCTGGACTGCTCGCTCTCCCCGTTCTCCCCCGTGAAACGCTCAGTTATTGGTTTGACTTTGAACATTCTGTGCTGATGAAAACACAGTTTGGGCTCGTCGGAAAAACAGGAGAACTGCTGACTCCTGGGCCCAAGACAGATACTCATGACCCCTATGGATTCGAACCTCATAACTTCAGAGGCTTGTTTTCTGATTTACGAAAAAAAAATGCCGAGAAATTGGTCAACGAAATCAAACACATCGCCCAACAACTCCCTCTTGTTTTATCCTACGGTCAAGCCTATACATTTTCTGAATATCCAGAAAAAATCCTTCATTACCTAAAGAAACACTCTTTGCCTAATGACTTTTCATGGGATGTGTTGGAAAAAGCGATCGAAGCTGATCAGATCTTAAGAGACTGCCTTAACGTCCTATTTTTCGAAGAAACAATTCCCCAATTTTTTGACACCTACGAGTTGGCTCGCTTTCTTGATGATCTCCAAAGCTATTATCCTAGAAATTTTCAGAATCGCGAAGTCGATGCTGATATAAAGAAAGATTTTATTTCTCAATTAAAAGGATTCCAATCCCGCTACAACTCCGAACATGAAAAAAGTTGGTGGGAAGAATTTCGAGAAGTTTGTAGTGACGAATTTCTAGCAGTACTCGATCAAATCTATCTTTTTTTCTCATCCTCAAACCCGGAAGCCCCCTCTTTTGATCTCGAGACGATTAAAAAGAGAATCCACTCAGCAGCCGATCCCTATACCGTTTTAGGCCTTCCCATCGGAGACCTCGGTGCGAAACAAGCCGTGCAAAACTTATCGCCTCACGTCAATGGGGATCTCTTGCGTCTCATCAATGCGGCGCAAAAGGTCATTGAAGAACATGCGCCTTCAGAATGTTCTGACGAAGATGACCCCTTTGCCGGTATAGTTGATTAAATCCTAGATGATAAAATTTGACTCTGCGAGACACAGCTAAATTGAAGCGTAGCGTTCCGATCGACGAAGCCTTGCCCTAAGAGGGCAAGATAAGTCGGAGGATCCGTTTGGCAAAGTCGCAGCCAGTCAAATTTTATCATCCAGGATTTAATCGACTATATTTAAGCGCTGGCAAAGTCAGAATCTAGGAGACGCTGCGCTCTTCTTGCCCAGAAAATCCCACACACTCTAAAAGACTTCTGGCTTTTAGGATCCAAGCAAAAATCAGCAAACTGCAGAAAAACACACCAGCAGACATCATAAAACTGAACAACTGCACCCTAAACTCCCGAGGAAAATAGACCTCTTGCTGCTGCCAAAGACTGAAAGTGGGATCAGAGCCAAAAAACGCTCCTCCAAGTAAAGTCACCAGAGAGGCTAAAACCGTTGCAAGCCCACTTTTAATACAATCCCAAAGAAGTGCGGCATCCCATAAAGGGCCCATTTGCTTTACAAAATAAAAAGAGAGAAGCTGATAGTTCACAAAAGCCGCAAGACTTGTTGCAAGAGCTAAGCTTGCAGCCCCAAGTCCTAAAACAACAACAAAAAAAACACTGAGTAATGCGTTAAAAATAACCGAGCCAATGGAAGCTACCATCGGAGTTTTATAATCTCTTTGTGCATAACAGCAAGGAGCTACTAGCAAGACAAAAACAGAGGGAAGTAAACCTACTGCGTACCCACATAAACAAAGATAAGTTTGCAAAGTGGCCTCGTTAGAAAAATCTCCCCTTCCATAGATTAAATTAATACTTAAAGCCCCTAAAACAAAAATCCCCAAAGTACAAGGGAAAATAAAGGCAAAAGCCCTTCTTAAGGCAAAACGGATCAGGTGAAAAAATTTATCATGCGATCCGTCTTGAATCATCCGTGATAGGGAAGGGAGCAGCGCAGAAGAAAGCGCAATCCCAAAAAGAGCTAGCGGCAACTGCTGAATGCGAATCGCATACCAAAGATAGGCCGGGCCTTCTAAAGAGGCGTATCTAGCAAAAAGAGCATCAAGCGCCGCATTGACCTGAACAGCACCCACTCCGACCATGCTAAAAAGGAGTGGCTTTAGCATCGAGCGCACATCGACAGAAAAGATCTGATAACAAAAAAACAGCTTCCAGGAAGGAAGCGATTTTTTAAAAAACCGGATCATCTCCGGAACAAGCATCGCCCACTGCATCGCAAACCCGAGAACAACCGCAAGGGATAAATCCATCATCGCCCGCATCGGGGGGTGATGCCGAAACAAAAAAAGTGTGACAATCCAAACAACGTTAAAGAGTGTCGGAGCAAATCCACTTAAAAAAAATTTTTTTTCACACTGCAAGAAACCACTGCCAATCCCGAATAAACTAATGAATAAAAGTCCTGGAAACATCAGGAGCGTCAAATAGAGAATCTCAAGTGTCTCTGGAAAAAAATCTCCAAAACGCCAAAAACAATAGAGTCCAATTTCAAGACCTAAAATGAGTAAAATCAGGAAAAAGGAAAGGGAAAAGAGAAGATCCCTAAAAAAGTAGGCTCCTTTCTCTGCTGACTCTCCTCTTAACTTTTCAAAATAGGGAATAAATCCTGAAGCTAAAGGACCCTCTCCGACCAAGCGTCGCAGTAAATTTGCAAACCGAAAGGCCACCATGAAAGCAGCAGTTGCTGGATGGCTTCCAAAACAAAAAGCCATCGCCATATCCCTTCCAAGACCTGAAACACGACTCAGCAGCGTCCCACTTAAAAATGCAAACGCCGACCGCGACACTGTTTTAGGCGTATCCACAACGACTCCTTTTCCTTTTACATTACGGAGTAGAGAATTTTAATTGCACCTTAATCTGCTGTTAAAGGACAATGGTTTCCCTATGAAAAAGCCGTGTCTCATCGGAGCGCACACCTCTGCAGCCGGGGGGGTGCACCACGCCTTACTCGAAGCAGAAGCTATTGGGGCGACGACCTGCCAACTCTTTACGAGTAATCAAAAACGCTGGGTCGGAAAATCCATTAGCGATGAGGAGCTCATCCTGTGGAATGAAGCGCTGGAAAAAACAGGCGTTTCATCCGTGATGAGTCACGACAGCTATCTCATCAACCTAGGCTCCCCTGATGCAGAGGGTTTAAAAAAAAGTAGACACGCCTTCAAAGAGGAGCTCAAACGCTGCCACAGTCTTAATCTCACCTTTCTGAACTTCCATCCCGGAGCCGCCTTAGACTCGTCACCGGAAAATTGCCTAGAAACAATTGTGGAAAGCCTTTTAGGGTTACAATCCCTCACCGAAAAGGGGAATACCCGTCTTCTCATCGAGACAACAGCCGGGCAAGGCTCCTCTGTGGGCCACTGTTTTGAGCACCTTGGCTTTCTGATCTCCCGTTTAGAGAGGAAAATCCCCATCGGCGTCTGCATCGACACGTGCCACATCTTTGCTGCAGGCTACGATATCCGGAGTGCTGCCGCTTGGGATCAGACACTCCGTTCTTTTGATACAATTGTTGGAATCAAACACCTGTACGCCCTCCATGTCAACGACTCTCTTAAACCCCTGGGATCAAAGAGAGACCGCCACGCGCCTCTTGGAGAAGGGGAAATTGGAATCGAGTGCTTCCAGGTGATGATGACCCACCCATGGCTAAAAAATCTTCCCAAATATTTAGAAACCCCAGAGGGACCTCCCCTTTGGAAAAAAGAAATCGCGCTCTTGCGCTCATTTGCGACAAACATATGAAAAGAATCCGCTTAAAAGAAATCTCATCTGAAAACATTGGAAGTACGCTCACCGTCTGCGGCTGGGTCCGCACGATCCGCGCGCAAAAAAACTTTGCCTTCTTAGAACTCAATGACGGCTCCACTCTTTCCAATCTCCAAATCATCCTGAATGAATCCCTTCCGAATTACAGCGAATGCTTAAGCTCTCTTTCCACAGGAGCTTCCGTCAAAGCCGTAGGGACTCTTGTCAGTAGCCCAGGACAAAAGCAAAAATGGGAAATGCATGCCACCGCTGTCTCAATTTTTGGAACATGTCCTGTTGACTATCCCCTCCAGAAAAAAAGACACTCGTTTGAGTTTTTAAGAACGCTTGCTCATATTAGGCCGAGGACCAACACGCAAGGCGCTGTGATGCGGGTAAGAAATGCGCTTAGCTTTGCAACGCATCTCTTTTTTCAAACCCAAGGCTTTCTCTACCTGCACACGCCGATCATTACCGCCTCTGACTGCGAAGGTGCCGGCGCGCAATTTCTCGTAACAACACTCAATGTCGAAAAACCCCCGAGAAAAGAAGATGGCTTGGTTGATTTTTCAAAGGACTTTTTCCACAAAAAAGCGTATCTGACCGTATCGGGACAGCTCAACGGGGAAACCTACGCGTGTGCCCTTTCTGATATTTATACTTTTGGACCCACGTTTCGCGCCGAAAATTCCAATACCTCGCGCCACCTCGCAGAATTTTGGATGATCGAACCAGAGATGGCTTTTGCCGATCTTCAAGACAACATGAACTGCGCCGAAAACTATCTCAAGTACGTCGTTAAATACATCCTCGAGCACTGCCCAGAGGATCTTGAGTTCTTTGACAACTTCATTGAGAAGGGGCTGATCGCGCGTCTCACACAAGTCGCTGAGGAGCCCTTTGCGCGCATCACGTATACAGAGGCGATTAGCATTCTTGAAAAATCTGGAAAATCGTTCACTTTCCCCTTTTCTTGGGGTTCTGATCTGCAGTCAGAACATGAACGCTATCTCGCAGAAGAACATTTTAAAAAGCCTGTGATTCTCACTGACTACCCTGCGAAAATCAAAGCCTTCTACATGCGCTCAAACTCAGATGAGAAAACGGTGGCTGCTATGGACGTTCTTGTGCCTAAAATTGGAGAAATCATTGGTGGTAGCCAAAGGGAAGAAAGGCTCGATTATCTGGAGCGCAAGATCATGGATTTTGGGCTCAACGTCGATGATTATTGGTGGTATACAGAACTGCGCAAATATGGGACAGTACCCCACGCAGGATTTGGCGCAGGCTTTGAAAGACTTGTCCTCTTTGCCACCGGCATGGAAAACATCCGCGATGTCATCCCCTTCCCGAGATTCCCCGGTCACGCGGAATTCTAATCTTTGAACCTCTTATGACTGCGGTCACTCAAATACTGGCTTTTTTTAAATTAAAGTAACCTCTTTAAAAGAGCGGTGAGTTCCTTGAAATGAGTAATTGACTCTAAACCGCGACAAACACCACAGAGATCCCTTTGAATAATCGCCCG
>JACCDG010497610.1_pt1 | contig 13621 bp, 12 predicted proteins | sample 7442471 | NCBI WGS metagenome assembly JACCDG01 (sample SAMN15323444, study PRJNA562643) | freshwater metagenome | isolation source: river surface water | place: USA:Blue River Watershed | collected 2017-08-17 | reverse complement strand
TCGAAGGAGGAATGCTACGCTCTGCTTGGTGCTTCCCTGCAGAAGCACGCGGCTGCGATCTCGCCATGCATCAAGGTGCCCTTGAAGGACCACGAAGCGGCTGCAATCCTCTCTTGGGGCTACAATATTGGTGCCGGCGCAGCGTGTAGTTCGACACTTGTGTCGAAGCTCAACGCTGGTGCACCGGCAAGTGAGTGGTGCCCGGAAATGCGCAAGTGGGTGTACGCCAAGGGCAAAAAACTTCGCGGACTAGAGATTCGTCGCGAGAAAGAAGAGGCGCTGTGCCTCAACATCAACACCAACAAGGAGTAGGACAATGTACGAGCTTTTGGCGAATGGACTCACCGCCGCTGATTCCAGCGCGATGACGGTGGTACCCGGTACTCCCGTCACGGTGGCGATCACTTACGACCCAGCGTTCTTGCCGCGGAACGCGTTCTTGGATGTTCTTCTGGAAACGGTCGCCCCGCCGGGTGACAACCCGGGGCACTACGTGAAGGTTGGGCGTTTGTCCAGCGAGACCCCAGCGCTGCTGCTGGTTGCTCCCGGTTCCTACATCGTTCGGCGTGAGAACCTCGTCGAACGGGAGATCGCTACCAACATCGGTGCGGTCACCAGCAGCAGCAGCGGCCAATGATGGATACTCTGATGACAATGCCCGTAGCTGTGGGCGTGGCGCTGACTCCGGATAATCCGTTGGCGGCGCTGTTCGTCCCTGCTCTCGAACCCCCACCGGCGGTGGGGCCTTATTTGCCGTCCAGCGATCTCACAGAAGGTTGGTCGGCCGATGGTGTACCGCTCGTCAATAATGCAGGTCCGGTGGGTAATTGGTCCGTTTCTAGCGGCGAAGTCTCGGTCTTGTTGGATGCCGAGGTACCCCACGAGTATGCGATCTGCCAGTTGACTCAGCCGATTCCTGCCGATAGCTCGGTGAGTTTCTCTTGCGTGATTTCGGAGCACGAAGGCGGGACGTTGGTTATCGGACTCTCCAATGGCTCGGATCCGGTTTTGGAGCGCGCCGTATCTGACGGTACCGCTGTTGGATGGCACAGCGCGAATGTCACCTATAACATACCTGGAACGGAGTACGAGTACACCCACGCATATCTGCGATTCGATGGGGTGTCAGGCGAGTCCATCAGCTTCTACTCCGCTGAGCTGCAGGTTACATGATCACCGACCGCCTACTTGCTCTCGGCAGTCCGAAGTTACTACTCGCGACTGTCATCCTAGCGCTATTACTCGTTCTGAGTGCCGCGATCAACGTGTGGCAGGTCGGCGACAAGGCTCGCGCCGTCGGTGAGGTCGAGGCAAAGCTCGCTTCTGCCAAAGCCACCGCTGATTCCGACCGGAATACCTGCGTGGCAGTGAACCAGAGCGCCAACGCCACGGTCGCGGTGCTTGGTGATGAACTGCATGCTTGTCGTGGCCAGGAGCAGGATGTCGCCAGTCAGCGGGATCTTGCGCTGCGTCAGCGGGCACGCGCGTTGAAAGCCGCGGAAGGTGAAGCCCTCATGCGGCGTGATGTCATTGAAGCCATTGCGAGGAACAATGAAAACTGCCGCCGCCCTATTTGCCGCGCTCTGTCTGACGAGCTGCTCAATCCTGCCCCCAAAGCTCGCGATCAGTGATCCGCGGGTAGTCCGCGTTCCTGGCGCGACGCGGTACGTGGCGGTCCCCACGGAGCTCACGGATCCACTTGAGGCCCCGCGAAAACCAGTCCCGCTGTGTACGGACGCTGCTGGCTGGCCTGTACTCTGTGACTCCCAGATTGCGCTATGGCTCCGGGACTGGGAGATGTTTTTTGTGCGTGCGAATGCCGATCGCATAGCTGTTGCTGCGCTCCCTCTTGCATCGCCTGAAAAAGGCACTCCAGCCGGCCAGTGAGGATGCAGCCGAGTTCATGGCCTCGGATAACCCCGGCAGCTTGGGCGTGGTGTACACTTCGCGCCGCGGCCCAAGCACTTCCGCTCCCGCTAACTTATCAAGGAAATGCGGGGGCTTCGGCCCCCGTTCTCCACCACCCGAGGAAATCTAAATGGCAAATGCACTCTACGACTCCGCTCGCGAGCTGTTCCTCGAAGGCGGCATCACCTGGACCACAGACACGATCAAAGCGTGCCTGGTGGACACGTCGATCTACACTGTCAACCTTTCTGCGCACCAATACCTCGGTACTGCAGGTGTGGTCGCGGCCATCGTCGGTGGCGCCAGTGGTCGTTCGTCGGCCTTCGCTTCCAAGACCGCGACCGGCGGTGCTGCGGATGCCGCGGACATCACGTTCAGTGCGATTTCCGGCGCCTCGATCGAGGCGATCATCATCTACATCGACTCCGGCGTCGACAACACCAGTCAGCTGATCGCCTACATCGACACGGCGACCGGCCTGCCCATCACGCCCAACGGTGGTGACATCATCGTGACGTGGGACAACGGTGCGAACAAGATCTTCAAGTTGTGATCACCCATGAGCACTGATACCAACACTACTGGGTTTGCACACTCGACGAACGCGGATTACCGCACCTGGGTGAGTGAGCTGTCGGGCATGCTGACAACCGTAGGGTTTATTAAGTCCGCGGACACTGGGCAGGTCGATACGGCCACAGCGACTATCCCGGGCACGGGCTCATATAACTACGAGATCCGCTATCTCGATGACTCGCTGCACGCCACGAAGCCGTTGTATGTCAAAATCGAGTACGGTACACAGGCTAGTGGGCGCCCGCAGATTCGTATGAGTGCTGCATCGGGTACGAACGGGTCTGGTACGTTGACGGGCACTACGTATTTCAGCGCGCAGGTGCTGTGCACAAACGCCTATCCCGGTGTGGCTACGTACTACAGTGGCGCGGTGGCTCTGGAGGGGTTCGCGGCGTTTATCTGGAAGCGCGGCTTGTTGGGGGCCAACAGTACTTTTTTTGCGGTGGCCAGGATGTGCGACGCAGCCGGAGATCCTACGACGGCGGGCTTCAACTTCTGGTACAGCGCGCCTGGTGGGTCTCTTACGCGAACATCCTATCTGACGTCCGCACTTTCGGAGGGGGTAGGAGCAGGCGCACTGTTTCCCGGTCGTGAGTCGGCTACGCTGGTGGGGGGTTCACCACAGGTTCTGAAGCACTTCGCATTTACGCCGGAGATCCAGTGTGTGCCCTACATGATGTCGTTCCTGGACGGGGAGATCGGCGACCTCAGTACTTTCACGGCGACGCCGGTCGGGGCGACGCAAAGGACGTATCTGGCGTTCGGGGGTAGCTATGGTCCCCAACACGCGGCGTTAGGGAATGCTTCGTCGTACTCCACCGCGCGCCTTGCTATCCAGTGGGAGTGATCCATGACGGATCTCCTGGCCAAGCCCGAGTCTGTCGCCACATCGTGCTCCTACCCGACCACATGGCCGTGGGGGGTGGTGTGTCTACCGTCAGTCACGGTACTGTCCAGCGGCGCGCTGCGTTTTGGCGGCGACTCGCCTGATGGCTTGGTGCTTGTCGGAGCATCTCCTGCGGCGCGCACAGTCGATCTGTTTGATCGTGAGACGCGGGCGTTCGTCGCTACTACCACGTCAGCGAGTGACGGCACTTTCTCTTTTACGGGCCTGTCGGCCCGAACCGAGGGTTACGATGTCGTCATCCGCGGCGTGATCAGTAGCGGCGAGCGCGACGTGATTGTTCCAGGCGTCCACCCAGGATGAGCTACACCCCTCCGGCGTATACCGACGTCGGCGGTGTCGTCCTCACCGGATACACTCCGCCTGCTTACACAGACGTCGGCGGGGACGTTGCTGAGGTCCCGAGCATTCGGCCCAGCGGCATCGCGCCTGGTAGTTTTGGCAGCGTAGTTACCCATGTAACGGCGAGCTTTACTCCGACCGGATGGGATTCGAGCGCGCTTGGCGCGCCGCTCGTTTACAATCTTCTCCAGCAGACGTTTCCGAGCGGTATCGCTAGCGGGTCAGCGCTCGGTGTCCTGGTCGTCTTCAACTCCGATCAGTACATTGCACCCACGGGTGCCGCGCACGGTGCGTTCGGCACGTCCGTAGTCATCAACAAGACGCAGTTTGTAGGTCCGGTCGGCACGGGCAGTACTTACGTTTCTGGTACGCCCGGGATTTACAACTACGTTCAGTACATCTTCGCCGGTGGGTGGCAATCGTCGTCTACACCGTCGGCAACGCGTGTGTTTGATGCGTTGCAGGTCGCCTACGCGCAGGGTATCGAAGCGCCGACGTTCCCAGTAACTCATTACGTCGCCGACTACTACCAGTACATCGACCTGCAGAACCGCGGACCTAATACCCATGCGGTCGGTAGTCACGCGGTAGATTTCCGCGTTCGTACACTCGCTGTCCCTTTCATCTACACCAACGCGTTCGGTACGCCGGTCGTAGAGTCGTTTCTCAACATTCCGCAGCCGTGGAGGTCGTCGGCGTTTGGTACGGCGTTTGTGTCCCTTCGTGTGCGGGAGATCGCACATTGGGCCAGCACGCCAACTGTGCAGGTCCCGTACCCCACGATCGCCAATCAGAACCGCTATCTGCGGCAGCGTGGATGGGGCAGTTTGCAGGTTCAGCTTCCGACGGTCTACAACCTTACGCAATATGTGGCTGTCGGTCCATTCCTGTTGAATTCGCCGGTCAACGACCTTGGCCTGCCACAGGTAGCCAATCGGAATCGCCAGCTCTGGCCTAGTGGTTTTTCGCGTTTGCGTTTCGGCAACCGCACAGATACTTTCGTCACCCTCAGTGCCCGGGCAGTTGTACCAGTAGGCGTGGACTCCCTCACGTGGGGACCGGACACGTTCATCGCGCATCGCATTCGGTACGTGGTTCCCGAATCTTGGGACAGCCTGCGCATGCGGCACTGGACCGTCGTGTACAACGATGCGTTCCTCATCGAACCACTTTCTATCGGCGAGTCGTCACGTTTTGGGCGGCCCGACCCTGTTTTCAGCAATCAGCAGACTCTCTGGCACTACAACAGCGGTGATCAGAGTGCGTTCGGTACGGCGTTCGTGGCGCCCCGTGTGCGCACGGTGTACCCGCTGAACATTTCTTTCCCGACAGATTTCCACCCAACGGTGCGGCTGAACCCGCAGATCGTGGCACCTGCTGGCATCGATCTGTTCCGCCCGTATGGACACGTCGTACTGAGTGTCTTCCAACGCATTGCTTCGCCGCGTTCGTTCAACGTCCATCAGGACCCGTGGGTTGGTGTATCCACGGTACAGAACCGTAATCGCCAACTACGTCCGCAACCTGTGGTGCGCACGGAGTATGGTCGAGCGCAGCTATACAACCGGAATCAGATCGTCGTTGTACCAGGGCTCCCATCGCTGCATATGGGGTCGTACGTCGTCGACTATCGAACCAAGCGCGTGGTGGTCGCCCAGATCGGCGCCCCGACGATTTCGCTGACACATCGTGTGCGGAAGTCGGTTGCTGATCCTCCCGGTACGCAGCAGGTGTTTACGCTGGGCATTTTCATCGGCCTGGAAACCAGGCCTGGGGTTGTCCCTACTCCGGTCATGAGGCACCCGACGATCTACCCAGAAGGGGTGATTGTGCTTTCGTTCGGTATAGCCACCGTTCGAACGAACGTCATCAGTCCGAAGAGCTTCATGTTGGATGACTACGGCATTCCGGTGTTTTCGGCTGCGCAGTACCTATTCCTCACTGGGTTCGAGGAGACCGTGGTGCCGCCGCAGCGTGTGTCTCCCCACCGGATTTATGCTCCGTACGGGGACATGGCCACCACACAGGCGCGCTATAACCACCCCGTAGGCGCGTGGCACCCTATCGACGGGAGTTTGAGCCCTCGACCTGGGTTCGGTACGCCGGCAGTGTCCACATCTCCGCGGAATGTCCATACGGAGGGCGACGCCGGCGCGGTCTACGGGACTCCGTCGGTCGCAAACCGTAAGCGGTTTGTCTATCCAGTGTCGTTTCGCGGACTGCGCATTGGCCCTGTGATCATCCTCAACGTGCCTCAGTACGTGGTGTTCGACGAGGACAACCCTGGGTTCACCAGCAGCGCTTTTGGTACCCCTGATTTCGGTCGGCCAGTGCAAAATCCATGGCCGGTTACTCCGCCGAGCGGCGAGTTCACTGCCTTTGGTACGACCGAGGTCCAGCTGCTCAATCGCGAGATTCTCACGACCGGAATCCCACATCGCGGCAACCCGCAGCAGAATCTGACGAATCCGTGGGGCACGGCTGTTGTTGGCTACCCACGGACGTATACGCTGACCGTTGGAGACATGACCATCTTCGGGGTGCTCGTCATTGAGTATCTGCATCGACAGGTGTGGCCTCGGGGTTGGGAATCGTTGTCGTACACCAGCCCAGCCCCGCTCGGCAGTTTCCCGCACCGCATGCGTGTCACGCGGCGCAATCCGGTAAACGGTCCTGGCAGCATCACACCCGCCAACGGTGTTGGGGTGCCGACGATCTCGTTCCGCGTGCGCGACATGATTGTGAACGCGATCTGGCCTGGGTATGTCGGAATGCCGCGTACGGGCATGTCCGTAATCCCTGCTGGATGGGACAGCCTGGAAGTGGGTGACATCGACGAGTGGGAAGAAGGTAAGATCAAGCCGCACGGAGACGATATGTTCCGTCCAGGCTATCCGCGTTTCGGCAGGGGCGTACAGCCGACTGGTGTCGACGCTACAACGCATGGCGATGTGCGCGTTGCACGCCCCGTACGCGTTGCAGGCATGCCCCCCGTGGGGTTTGACGGCCCCTCTGTTACCGACGAATATGGGTGCAGCCGACGCGTGATTACGGTGTGGCCGATCCAGACCCCAACATTCCCAGAACCGGTGGTGACTACATGAGCAAGAATTCGACGCTGTCATTGCCGGCGCTCGGTGTGGATGTACTCTCGTCGCAGACCAAGTTGCCCGCACAGGCGGTGCGGTCCGCACTCAATGTGGACATCGATAGTACCGGCAGCTTTTCGCGCCGTGATGGACGCACGTTCGTGGTCGCTGGCGGGGGATATCACAGCATCTGGCGCGCCGCACAGAAGGGATGGCTGCTGGTCGCGCGGGATCAGACGCTGTACCGTATGGACCCGACGACATACGCCCTGACCGCGCTGCACACTCTTGCGACTGACGATCCGTTGAGCTACTGCGAATACAACGGCAACGTGTACTTCAGCAGCGTGAGCTCGTTCGGTTGGGTTCCGAGCGACGCCACAACGTCGCGCAACGTCGGTGTTCCGGCGCCGGCCGAGGATCCATCGCTGTCAGCGGACGCTGGATCGTTACTGCCTGGCAAGTACGGCGTGGTGATCACGCAGGTGGACGACCGCGGCGAGGAAGGTCCTGCGTCGAGTTTTACATCGGTCGACCTCCCGTCTGGCGGCGGCATCCGTCTGACGGGGCTGCCGAGTCGCCTTGGGTGGAGTGTCTACGTGTACATCACTTCCGCCGATGGTGATGTCCTGCGATTCGCAACTTCGTTCCCAGCAGTGTTCCCTACGTATGTCGTCACGGCGGATGCGCAGGGTGGTGAGGTCGAGACGCAGTTCCTGGAACCTCTGCCGCCTGGCCACACCGTGCGCTGGCATAACGGCCGCTTGTTCACCGTCAGGAATGGCGAGATCACCTTCTCCGAGGCTCTACGCCCGCATCTATACAGTCCCGCGCACGACCGCATTCCGATGAGCGGGTACATCTCGTTCGTGGAATCCGTCGGGGATGGCATGTATGTTGGAGACAGTCGCGGTGTGTGGTTCCTCTCCGGAGAAGACCCCTCGAAGTTCAACATGCGGCTGGCGTCGCCTCACCGCGCGGTACACCGTGCTTCGGTTATGGTGCCTCCAGAGCACCTGCCAAACAAGGTCAACGCGGACAAACCGTGCGCGGTCTGGCTCAGCGCAGCGGGTATGGTTGTTGGTGCTCCCGGCGGTACGGTTACGGAACTCCACTCCGATCGAATTCGAGTGCCCGCGGGCTTGACGGGGCGCTCGGTATTGCTGTTGCGCGGCGGTCGCAAACAGATCATTACTCCTGTAAACTCCACATCCGCACAAGCCGCGGGTATCGCCGTGGACTCTGACATCCAATAGGAGCTTTCGATGTTCAAGCACGCACGTGAATTTCTGCGGCATCTGCGCAACCATAAGTGGGAGCGCACCGATAATGGTGGCATCCTGCTCCCCAAGGTGGGCGCGAGCTTCCACAACTACTACGAACACGACATCAACGGCCTGGATCCGCAGCGGGACTACAACCTGCTCACCATCGAAGGCCTGACCTACCTGCTCGACGTCGGCTTCGACAACGGCTCGAAGCTCGCCACGTGGTTCCTCTCGATTTATGGCGGTAACTACACGCCGACCACCGCTCTCACCGCTGCGAGCTATCCGGCGACGGCCAGCGAGATCGTCAGCGGCACTGAGGGGTATTCGGAGGCCACGCGACCGGCCTGGACGATCGCCAACCCGGCCGCTGCTTCGGCGACCAACGTGGCCTCCAAGGCGGCGTTTACGATCGTCACGGCCAGCTCCCTCACAATCTACGGCGCCGCGCTGTGCAGCGAATCGGCGAAGGGTGCGGTGACCGGCGTGTGCGCTTCGGCGACCAAGTTCGCCGCCGCGCGCGTCGCCTACGACACCGACGTGTTCAACCTGGGGTACGTCACCTCGCTGACCTCTTCGTGATTTCCTATGGCCGTATATGATGGTGTTCCATCTATTCGGCTGGAGGGTGATAAAGACCGCGCCTTGGCGTTCGTTCCGGATGCCAAGGCGTTGCTTTATCGGGTGCAGAGCTTCCTCAAGATCGCCGACGTCTCTACCTTCTCTGCATCCCAGCGCGTTGACAACGGGTACATCTACGTACTCTCCAGCAGCGGGCAGAACATCATCCACATCGCTGTGGATGTCGAGTTTGTGGATACGGTAGAGCCAGAGCCGCCCATTCCTCCGGAAGGCAAGACGTTCCCATCGTTCTATTCCGGTTTGGTGTCTAGCGGTTTCTTGGAGTCGCGCGTCGGTCCCGACGGCTCGTACAGTGTGTGTTATCAGTTCGCCCCGACCCCTACTTGCGTCGACATCCATCCAGAGTTGTCGTCTGGCTGGCAGTCGCCTGCGCGCCTGGCTGTGCGGCCGTTTTTTGACGATCTCCAGAACAGCGGCTCGATCACCTTTTCACAGTACACGCGCCTACGGTCATCCATGTATTCCGGGGCGATGGCGTCGGTCGTACAGGTGATTCTCGGGCTTGGGCGGATCCGCGACACCGCTCTTGCTGACCCCCTGGATCCCGGCGCGGCGCGCGCATACCGCCGCATGGTGAAAACACACGGTGTGCAGGTGCGCTACGACTACAAGTTTCACCGCACGCACGGCGTCGTTCGCGGTGCAGACAATCGTATGTGGCTCGTGGAGATCAGCCAGGCGCGCGGTGTGCTCGCTATGCTACTTCCGTGCTTCCCAGGGTCTGAAACGGAGGCGTATATCGCCAGCGCGGAATTGCGCGGTGACAGCGCTATGGTGACTGCGCTCAGTGAGCTTGGTGCACTACCGACGGGGGAGAGTTTCCCATCGTCGGGGACAGAACTCGCGGAGCGCATCGCCGCCGGCACCATTCTGCAGCTGCTACCTGCGTCGGCGCTGTCTGCGTTCTATGAGAACCAGCCGTACAGCATCAACATGGGGTGGGCGTTCAACAACAACGGGTCGGAGGCGCACAACACAGGATTTCGTTTCGGTGAGGACGGGCTGCAGCGCGGAGTCTGGTACCTGATCCGATTCAACATCGGCGAGGTGATTTCACCGCGCGAGCCCGGCGAGCCACTGGCTACGGCTTCGGCTACGGTGGTGCGTCAGGCGGAAGGGTATCTGCACGCTCCAAACACAAAGCGCGGCCGATTTCTACCGATCAAATTCTATGATCCGCTGCTTGGCGGTCTCCGAAGCCATGACGGCGCACCCTCTTTGGCTGTAGACAACGTCCCTGTGTGCGACACGGTCATGTTTGTGTGCTTCGTCAACGACGAGCTGAAGACCGCACGGTTCTACAAGGATCTGACTACTGAGCAGATCGACTCTTTCGAGACGGACGTGGTCCCCGGAGAGTGTCTATATGCCGGCTCCTGGTATGAGACTACGATCACCGGTACGCGTGCGTTGCCCGCAATGATGTACACGAACGACTACGACGATCGCGAGGTGCAGGATCCGTTTGTGCAGGAGACGCGTATCGAATCCCGCGATATCGGTTTTGACCCGCCGCGGTTCAACGACGTCCTCCTTTCTCCGGAAACCGCGTACGTGTTCCGGAGAAAGGTTTTCAAGGTGACGACTGATTCCGAAACACGGTCCAGCCCGTTCATCGGCGGCGTTGTGGTCATCCCGCAATACTGCAGGGAGACGTACTACTACGCTACGGGCAAGACCTTCGAGGGCGGACGTCGCGGTCAGACCAGCATCGAGTACACCTATCTCAAAGACCCGAATGTGGGTTGGACGTGGCGGAACTTCCCGCGCATCAACGGCCCGACCTGGCCGTCTGATCGCGGTTGCGCGATCGAGAATTGTGGCGGCGTCTACACCGGCGATGGAACCGGTAACCGCCCGCACAAAGAACGTAAGGTGGTGTGCCTGGATTATGAGGCTGATAGCTGTTCCGAGTTCGCCGACTCGGGAGTGTGGCTGACCATGTGCGAGACCGTAGACAGCTTCAACTCAGTGCCGCAACCACGGCGTGTCCCGCGCACGACTTTCTGGGATCGCGGAACTGATTCACGCGCTTCGCTGCACGTGGTATCGCGCGGGTATAACGGACCGATCCAGCTGACGCTGGAGTTCTCCAGCTTCTACAACCACTGGATGGCGCCGTCCCCCGATCCTGATACGATGGATGTCCAGCAGCTCCTGGCTACGTACAGCTGCGTCGGCCTCGACTGCATTATCTTCGCGAGCAATCTCTACGGCGGCGAAATCCTGACCTACGGCTACACCCCCGTGAACGTCAACAACGACGTCCCGTGCTTCATAGGAGTTAACCAACCATGAGCGAACTGTGTGAGATCGCTGAAGCCTTGGGTACGGGGGCGTCATCGTGCCCGAATACTGAGGTCGTTGTCATGGTGTCCGAGGTCGGTACAGCTCTCAGCGGACTGGTACTCGGGTTCACCCTCGGGCTGACCTCGTCTGGCGCGGCCACGAGCGCTGCGGATCCCTTTTCCTACGCGCTGCTGTATTCGACCGGCGTCGCGACGAGCACGACGTCGAGCTCGGCATCACTGACTACTACTGATGTGTCGACGGCGCTTGCGCAAAGTACTGCGCAGGTGACGTTGCCATTGGGTTTGACGTCCAGCGCCAATGCGACCAGTACCTTGGTGCTGGATTTCCCGCCACCGCTGCTTACGTCCATCGGTACTGCGACGAGTAGCGCATCTCCTACAACGGAGGCGACGCGCACGGTCAGCAGCAGTGCTGAGGGTTTCTCGGTACTGACCTCGTATCTCGATGAGACGCCCGCCGCGTCTATCGGTGTGGGCGCTTCTTCCTACACCCTCCACGCGCTCACCTACGAAAACGCAACAAGTACTGCTGCAGCGACGTCTTCCACGCCCGTCGCATCCCTCGTGCCAACATTGCCAGTGCTCACGTCCGTTGGCGTGGCGACGTCTACTGCGACCGTACGGACCGATTGGACGCTCACGGAGTCCGCACTCGGGACCGCCGTGTCCGCGGTGTATTTCAAGGATCCGGGGCTTGTTGCTTGGGTCATGAATACCGAGACGTCTGCAGTGTCGTGGTATGACAACTTCGACTTCCAGTCGATCGCGCAGGTCGACGACAGTGTGTTCGGCGTGAACTCCGAAGGTATTTTCCTGCTGAGCGGAGACGACGACGCGGGTGATACAATCAACGCCAGCATTCGTACTGGATTCCAGGATTTCGGAACCGCGTACACCAAGCGGTTCGAAAATGTGTACCTCGGGTACCTGAGTGAAGGAGCCCTGTTCATGCGTCTGCGGGTCAAGGATTCGGAGCACCCGGCATCGACGTACTCACTGCAGCAGCGGAATGCCGACGCACCGCGAACCAACCGCTTCGAACCGGGCAAGGGTCTCTTCGGGCGCTATTGGCAGGTGGAGATCGGTAATGTAAACGGGGCTCCGTTCACGGTCTACGATATGGATGTGGACCTCGCTATCTCTAACCGGAAAATCTGACGATGCCCAACGTATTCGAACAGGCCTACAGCGCGGTTGATGCGGTCGAAGTGGTCGTCAATGACCGCATCACTGATGCGACGGAAACCGCGGCGGCGCTCCAGGCGCAAGCCTTGGAAACGATCGCTCATCTGCAGGGGATCAATTTCGCCTACAACGCGGGTCCGCTGCCTGAGCCGCCGCGTCTGGATTCGACGGTCACCGTCGATCTGAATCTGCCACTCATTGCCCCCACCTCGTTCGGTACGCTGACGTCGAACATGCCGGATCGGCCGGATCTCGACACCGTTGGCGACCTCGATGTTCCTGTGATCCCGGATTTCTCGCCGGCGATTTCCTCGTTCAACCTACCGAATGCGCCTGCGTGGTCGGCGCCGGGCGAAGAGCCGGATCCGCCAGCGCTCGATGACATCGAGCTTCCCGCGGACCCCAGCACGGTGTTGCCAGCAGTACCCACGCTCGAGGAGCTGAGTATCCCCACGTTCGGGGGCCTTACTCTGCCGACTTTCAACGAGACGGAGCCCGCATTCGAAGGTTCTGCACTGCCCGGGATTCTGCAGTGGGCTGAACCGACTTACGAGAGCGAAATTCTTGATGAAGTGCTCGCGAAGATCCGCCTGCTTTGGTCCGGCGGTTCCGGCATCCCGGCCGAGGTTGAGCTGGCTATGGTCGAGCGCGCCCTTTCGCGTGAAGACACCATCGCCAATCGCGAAATCGACTCGGTGGCCGAGGAGTTTTCGTCGCGAGGCTTCACCATGCCCACTGGCATGCAGGCCGCGCGCGTCGACGAGATTCGTCAGACCCTGGCGCTCAAAAAGCTGTCGCTCAATCGTGAGCTGACGATCGAGTTCGCTAAGTGGCAGATCGAGAATGTGCGCTTCGGTGTTGAGCAGGCGCTGGCCGCAGAGAACGTGTTGGTCAACATCTTCCAGAACATGGCCAACCGCACGCTCGACGCGGCTAAGTTCCGGGTCGATGCGCAGATCAAGGTGTACGACGCCCAGGTCGGGCTGTACAACGCCCGCGTGAACGCCTACCAGATCCGTGCGCAGGTGTTTGACATCCTGGTCCGCGCTGAGCTGACAAACATCGAGGTGTTCAAAGCTGAAATCGAGGCAGAGCTTGCTCGCGGGCAGCTCAACGAGCAGCGGGTCAAGATCTACACGGCCCAGATCCAGGCGGTGCAGACGGCAGTGGAGATCTTCAAAACCCAGATGCAGGGTGCGGAGATCGAATCGAACATCAACCGGAACCGGATCGAGTCGTACCGGGCTCAGGTGGAGGCGTATGCCGCGCGCATCGGTGCAGAGAAGGTGCGGTTCGACGCGTACGCTTCGCAGATCGCCGGCGAGGGTGCCAAGGCGTCGATCGTCGAGTCCCAGTCTCGTGCCTATGCATCCCTGGTGCAGGGTAAGGTCGCCG
>JACCDG010734296.1_pt1 | contig 13624 bp, 18 predicted proteins | sample 7442471 | NCBI WGS metagenome assembly JACCDG01 (sample SAMN15323444, study PRJNA562643) | freshwater metagenome | isolation source: river surface water | place: USA:Blue River Watershed | collected 2017-08-17 | reverse complement strand
TTGAAAACATTATTTAATAATTTTTTTATATTATTTTCATTTTCTTCAAAATCAAAATACAGCTCGCTTATTTCACCAAACTCATCTTTATAATTTTTATTTTGCTCTTCCATAATAGATCATGGCCTCATACCCTCATATACTGTAGTTTTGAATTTTGAATTTTCCGAGTCAATGGTTTCAAATAATTTCAAATCTAAGTTTAATTTCTTTACAAGGGAATCTAATGCCTTTGTATCTTTGGGCAAGCATACGCCGCCGTATCCTCTAAATTTTTCATTTACATCCATGTAGATATCTTTGGCTGTGCCTCTTTTAATAAATGTGTCTTTAATAAGTGAATAATCAGCCCCAAGAGCTTTACAGATTTCATACATCTCATTTGCAAAGATAATTCTCAACGCGTTGAATACATTTGAATAATATTTCAAAAGTTCGCCTTCTGTTGGGCTTAAATTTGCATATTGCTTTGGATATTTTCCATGACTTAAACAAATTTGGTCATATACCTGTGGATTGTTGGTGCCAACAGCTAACACCTCATGATTTTCTGTAAAGTCAGAATAAGCGCATCTTTCTCTTAAGAATTCAGGTACAAAACAAATTTTATCATTATAATATTGCTCTATTAGCGATTGAGTTGTTCCTGGTTCGACTGTTGATTTAATCGCTATGATGCCGGTGAAATTTTTTTTCATCAATTCATCAATGACATTTCTAACTATTGTTGTATCACATGAGCCATCAGAATTTGATGGTGTCGGTACACAGACATAAATTATTTCAGAGCCTAATAAGTCTTCAAATTTGCTATTTTCGAATTTTGGATCATAAAATGATACATCGTGTCCTAATTTTTCAAAACCATACTTACATGCAGATCCGATGACTCCAAGTCCCGCAATAGATATTTTCATAATGATTCAATCAACTCTTTCCATTTATTCATGCAGTTTTTCTTATCATAACCCAAATTGAGGAAAAAATCTCTTGGGCTAAATTCATGATAATTAGATAAAATATAATCAATTTCAAGGTTTATGTTATTATTATCAATTTTTCTTCCCCAGGAACCATTTTTTAGCCCATAATATATACCAACATTTGTTGCGAGTATAGGAAGATTACATGCTGCAGCTTCAAGCCCTGACAAGTGTTGAGTCTCAACTGTAGAAGTGCAAATAAGCATTTTGCAAGAATTATAAATTTTTAAAATTGTATTTTGATCAACTCTATTAAAAACTTTAACCCTTGGGTGGTCAATTCTGAAATCATCTTTCATAACAAGGCAAAAGTTATGTGAAGTATTCTCGATAAGATCTAAAATTTTATCAAAACCTTTTGGATGACTATTATTAGCCCCAACAAAAAGAATCGAATTTGGTAATATATCAAGCTCTTCACTGCAATCAGGCATTGGTTTGAAAAAATTAAAATCTATTCCTAAAGGTATAGTGATAGTTTGAGTAAAAATTAAATTTTTATAAAGTGAAGCTGTGTACGGTGAATTGAATACAGTGTAATAAGAATTGTTACAAACATGTATTTGCATTGGATCATTAGTGATATCTTGCAATAAACTTATTGTCTTTGTAGGCACTTGTATCTGTGGGAAATAAGTTGCATTTCTAATGATGTAATCTGGAGCCCCGTATAATGAAGCTTCAAATTTAACTTTATCTGCTAAAACAGAATATGGAGTATAGCCAAAAGTTTTATCATCTAAATTTGGTATCGTTTCCAATAAATCATGCCAGAACGTCTTTGTCCCAGGTATGCAAGTTAAAGTATCATTGACAAGCCAACCTTTTTTCATTTTATTAGCTAGCCATCTCGCCTTCTTGAATGTGGTAAACTAAACTGTTAAATGATGTGGCATGCTGTCTGCCAGTTAATTTGGCAAATTTTTGAAAGAAAAAAGCATCACCAGAAATAACAGCCCTGCCATTACATGTTCCAACGCCATTATTATAAATATTTCCCTCTGGATACATACCAGCATCTACAAATTGCTTTTTGTCAAAAAGAACAGGCATGAAAAGTCCTCCCAGTTCCATTTTTGGCGCTTTAATGCTATTCGAAAATTGTGTCCATTCTTCACTTTTGAACTCTTGAGGATTCCTGCCAAAATTTTTCATAATAGCATGTTGGCCTGACAAAATTTTACCTGATTCAACCAATCTAGATGTAGGTAAGAAATTTTGCTCATGCAATTCATACAAATACACAAGCCAATTTTTTGTAAAAGCCATGTCAGAGTTAACAAAACATATCATGTCTGCGTTTGATGATTTACCTGCATAATTCCAACATCTATATACTCTATTGAGATAATATGCATCAGGTGTGTGATCGTGATAAATATCGAAAGGCACACCCAGATTTTCTAAAGCTTCTTGAACTTCAGGGGTTGGATCGTTTGCTACTATTCTATATGATACTTTTACATCATAAAAATCTTCACAATACTTTTTCATTTCTTCATTGATAAAATTAAGAAAATCAACGCTTTTATAAACTAGAGAAATGACCTCAAGAGTTTTCATATTAATTACCGTATCGCTTAACTTCATTCAAAACGTCTGTATTGCCACTTTTAATAGCTTCATTAAGCTTTGCATCAATTGCTGATTTTAATTTACTTCTTAACTTTACCAATTCAACATTTTGCAAATTTAAATTAGCTAATTTTAGCATGTCTGATTCTGTTCTTTGGGATTTGTTTGCAATAGAACCAGTATCTTCCATGACATTATAAAGCTTGATGTTAATTGTAATAAGTTTGTCTACGAGTTCTGAAAATGTTGTAATATCGCTCATTTTATGTACCTTTTTATTTAGTTATACAATTTGATATAATTGGTAAAATATTTATTAAAATAATTTCTAACGCTTTCTTCAATTAATTCACTTTGTTCAAACGTCTTATATTCTCTATCAGCATACATATTCAAATATTTAGTTCTATCACTATAATTTTTTTCTAATTGAAGCTGATATAAGTTTGGTGAATCTTCTTTCCATTTGCTTTTGTAATATAAAATATTTGGCTCTGGATTTTGCAACCAAGTGCTAGGGTAGATAACCTCATGCATATCATTACTTACAAAAATACCTATATTTTCAATACAACAACGATTGAAGAAATCTGTGTCTTCTAGTTGACCCGTTGTAAATCCGGTATCAAACATGCCAACTTTTGTCATTAAAAATTTACTGAAAGCAAAAAAGTGTAAAGACTTTAAAGCTACCAAACCAAATCCTTCGTTCAATTTTTGGAAAATGATATTGAAATCATCAAAGGTTGGTCTTGATCTCCATCCTGACAAAATAATATTTTCTGTAGGACAAATTTCTATACACTTATTCCAAATATTTACTAAACCCTTTGCAGAATCATTTTTAACATATGTAACCTTTTCATTTTGAATATAATCATCTGAATTATAATAATCAAAAAGAACAATTATGTTGCACGGTGAATTATAAATTAAATGCTCAATACATTGATTTGACAATTCAAGATTATTGGATATTGGCAATAATAATGTTGTATTTTCAGCACTAGCGTTACACATTGGTATTTCCACCATAAGCAAAATGTCCTTGTAAAGGATCTATTATATTAAAGAATCTTCCTTTGTGTAAAATGTCCATTGCATCATTATTTCTATAGCTTAGAAAGATTTTTCTCAAAATAGATGCTTTATAAAATTCTTTATCAAGTTGCAACTCAAACCATGATCTTGATAAAGCAAATTCTATTTGTTGATTTTGATTGTTTTTCATAGCATGTGTTAATGCACTAATAAATAAATCAGTTCTGATGAAAAGTCCAGGAAATTCAAAAAAGAAATCATCTTTCATACTTTCGATTCGTCTGAAGCAAATTAATTCATCATCTTCAAAAATAACATTGGTTTCTGCATTAGCCATATCACCTGTGTCATTTTTTCCTAAATCGTGCTTAGTTCCACCAAATGTAAGTGAAAACATGCCTGGCTTTCGTCCATCATTATTCACTAAAAAATTTGAGAAATCAAAGTTTTTTGGCAAGTCCATAACAATATCGTCTTCATTATAAAAAACCCATTCATTGCTTGTTGAATTTAAACCATTCAAAATTGATTTGCTTCGAGATTTGTGATTATCAATGATAATTTGCCAATTTTTATTTGAAAATTTTGTTTTGAATGCTTCAGGAAAAACGTGTCCATTAAATTGATCAATAGCTAACATTTTTTTATCGAAAACATTATCAAATTGATCATAACTATCCAGGCTTTGATTTAGATAATTTAATTTTGTTGGGTGACAAATACCCATCACTAAAGCATCAGGCTTCATACGGTTCTTTCTCCTTGCACAAAGTGATATGTGACGCAGTCTCTTACAATATAGTCCATATATCCAGCTTTCATTAAATAGTCATGTATAGCTACGTCTCCAGTAATGGGTCCATCGTGTGCTGGAATTGGTCCGTAGTTAATCCAATCTTGTTTTGACATCAGCCAGGAACACCCATCACATCTATTTATTTGGCCAATAGTTGTATGAATTACAGTTGGATGATTCCAATGCTTAAGAGCCTGATAGATTGTTAATAGTTCATGATCAACATTCATATTGATCGTTGTAACAAAATTTTCAAATTTTTCTATGTTGAAATTATTGAAATTGTCTCCAAAATCTTCAGAAAAATGTCTAGATACCGCATTAATCTTTTTTAATCTTGAGGCACATTCTAAAGTATTGGCCTGTAAAATATATTTTTTATTTTCTGCATCTAATTTAGTTGCCATATTATATAAGTGAAGAAAGCTATCCTCTGAAAAAACTTGATCAGATCCGCCTCTAAAAACATATCCATCTTTAGAAAACTCATACCCCATATTCCAACAGGCGTATAAGTTATGCAAAAAATCTAATGATGGTGGCTCATGATAATTAACTGTTCTTATGCCTTCGCTTTCGCAATATTCCAATATTGATTGGGTGATATTTGTAGGAATTTTATCATTTGTGTAAACTATAACTAAAAACTCTTTGGGGCATGGCAATTTGTCAAAGCCAGCATGTTTTTTAATATTATTTACATGACCTTTTAAAAGATCTAAATCTTTTCCAATAATTGTGTAGTAAGTAAAATGATTCATTAAAATTGGTTAACCACTTCTGATATAAATTTAATATCTTCATATGAAAGTTTGTCATGGCACGGCAAATAAATACCATGAGCGTCAATGATGTCACAATTTTGCATATATTGTGGTCCATAAATTATACGATACATTGGTTGTTTGCCCATTGAACCACATATAAGTGGTCTGCAATCAATATTGTTCAATGCTAAAGCTTTGATAATATCTTTAATATTTTTGTTTACATAAGGATATGCGAAAGCAGAAATAAAATTATTTTCATCTAATGGCAATTCAAGATCATTATTTTTGATTAACTCTTTATAAATCTTAAAATTTTTATTTCTGTTATTGCAGATTTCATCAGCTTTTTCTAGTTGGCCAAGCCCCAATTTAGCCTGTAGATCAGTTGCCCTTAAATTGAAACCTGGATAATAAAAAGTATATAAATTATTAAAATCATCAATTTCCCATTGTGCTTGTAATTCTTTTTGCTTGATAAAATGTAAATCTCTTGACCAGCCATGAGATCTTAACATTAAAAGCAAATCATATAACATTTCATTATTTGTACAAACCATGCCGCCTTCAATTGTGCTTAAATGATGACCGAAATACATAGAGAATGTACTAGCAAATTCTCCACAATTTCCAAGTTTATTACCATTGAATTTTGAGCCAAAAGATTCACAATGGTCACCGATTAAGAAAACTTTATATTTTTCACACAAAGCTACAATTTCTTGCATATTAGGCACAAGGCCCAATACTGAAACAAGTAACATACACTTTGGTTTATTTACTTGAAATATTTTTTCCAATTCTTCAATATTAACAGATAAATTTTCCAGATTAATATCGCACAAAATTGGCGTTAAGCCTAATTGTATTACGGGAGACAAATCTGTTGCCCATGATAAACCTGGAACTACTACATTTGAATTGCCTTTAAGATAACCGCCCAATTTTAGAGCTGCTAAAGCTATGAGGTTAGCTGATGATCCGCTATTGACAAATAAAGAGTATTTGCATCCAATCCAATCTGACCATTTTTGTTCAAATTCTAATGTTAGAGGCCCTTTAGTTAATCTTGGATATGTTTTAAGCCAATCTACCAGAACATCGATATCATTATTATCAATTGTATCTTCAACTAATCTTATCATATTCTTAACCTTTTAATAAATTGCACAATGTCATCTGCATGTTGTGCCCAAGTCATATCTTCAACTTGTTTTCGTCTATCTATAATTGGCTTTTCAATTTTTTGCAGAATTTCATATAATTGATCAATTTTACCTGGCTCAAATACAAAATCTGCTTGAAACTCATAGTTGACAAAACCAACATTGGCTCCAATGACAGGAACTCCAGTAGACAAAGCTTCTTGCATACTCATTGGACCTGCTGTCCACATACAAGGGATTAATAAATAATCAATTTTGTTATAAAAATTTGGATAATATGAGTAATCTTCATTTTCTTCAAAGAATATATTTGTATTTTGAGCAATTTCAGGAATTTCCAAAAGAGGTTCCCATCCACTTCCAAGGAAATAAAATTCAAAATTTTTAGTATTATAAGTTTTGAAAAACTCTTCCATAAAATTGTGACCCAGACCCTCGTATCCTCCCCTTGAAACAATTCCTATTTTAATTTTTTTGAGAGGAAAATAATCAAAAGTTTGACCTGGTGTGAGTGTAATAAGCTTGTGCTTTGGAAATCCAACTTCAGCCAGCATTTGCGTGTATCTTTCATTCATTGAAACGATACCATCTAATCCGCTGAAACAACCTTGTCTTTTAAAGATATCAAAAATCCAATTTGGAGAATTTTTATCCGCATGAGTAAAAAATCCAATATCCATTTTTGTCTTTCTTCCAAAGAAGCAACTTTGAATATCGACATAATAATTGACATCTGCAAGCTCATTTGGCATTGGCGGACAGCCTTTAGTAATTGTGAAACGAGCCTCATCGCCTTTGTAATTTTGAGCAATTCTTTCACTGATTTTTTGTAATATCCAACCAGAATCAACTGTGCATATATTAATGTGCAACTTATTTACCTAACCTTTCTAAATCTGACGTAACCATTTTTCTAACTATTTGTTCAAGGTCATGTTTGGGCTCCCAGCCAAATTTTTCTTTTGCTTTTGTAAAATCACCGCAGAGATAATCTACTTCTGCTGGACGCATATTTTCAGCTGTGGATTTTACATATGGGGACCAATCTTCGATTCCAATTTCTTTGAATGCATAATTAAGAAAATCTCTAACTGAATAAGTTTTACCTGTGGCAATTACATAATCGCCAGGCTCATTAACTTGCATCATACCCCACATTGCCTCAACAAAATCTGGAGCGTATCCCCAATCTCTGATTGCATCTAAATTTCCAAGTTTGATATCTTGCTCTAAACCTAATTTGATTTTAGCAACACCATCAGTAATCTTTCTGGTTACAAATTCTAACCCTCTACGCTCAGACTCATGGTTGAATAGAATACCTGAGCAATTGAACATATTATAAGATTCACGATAGTTTATAGTCAGCCAATGTGCATATAATTTAGAAACTCCATAAGGACTTCTTGGGTAAAAGTTTGTCTCTTCATTAGCTAATTTTGTTGACATTTTACCAAACATTTCACTGCTGCTTGCTTGATAAAATTTTATAGGTTTTTTATTTTCTCTTATGGCTTCAAGCATTCTAAGACAACCAAAACCTGTTACATTTGAAGTTGTTTCAGGAGATGACCAGCTTTCTTTCACGAAAGATTGCGCTCCAATATTGTAAACTTCATCAGGCTCACTGTCTTTAAGCGCCCTAAGAAGAGAATTTTGATCAGTAAGGTCGCCATGTAATAAATTAATTTTATCTTTAATATGAGATATATTAACTATATTTGGAGTTGAAACTCTCCTAATTAGACCAAAAACTTCATAATCTTTGGATAGTAAATAATCAGCCAGATGGCTGCCATCCATGCCAGTAATTCCGGTTATTAATGCTCTTTTTTTCATATTATTTATTATAGTAAAAATCAGGATATTTTTCGATAAATTTCCTAATACATGCGGGGCCATTAGAATCAACGTTCACAATTTTCTTTTGTGCATATTTTTCTGTTCTGTCCCAAAGGTCTGTGATAGATTCTCGTCTTTCTTTGATTTTGTCTACATCACCCACAAGGTCAATAATATAATGACTTTCAGCTATATTCTCAACTTTTTCTTTGATTTTATTTGCATCACCCATGAAACTGTAGTGCCAGCCTCCATCAATCACTGGAATGTGTCGCTGAAATCTTGCATAATTCCTTAGATCTTGTGGAGTCCCAAAATTACCATAAGTGCCCATACAAGTTCCACTCCACATTTGATTTTGTTTACAATTTACATAGTAATAAAATAATTTTTGTTCAAAAACTACCATTTGAGTATTATTCAAATGATATCTGGCAACGGTTGGATTCCATATTTCATCACAGTCTGAAACAAAAATTTTATCACCAGGTTTTGCAACACCATCAAGCCCTCTTGAAATGCAGTTTCTTTGAAAGTTCTCAGGAATCCAAATATCGTCTCTTGAATAGGTTGGCAAATCTTCAACCTTGACGTAAATTACTTTATCCCAATATTTTTCATATTGAGCTTTTCTTTCTTCAAGAAGAAAATTTTTAGGCTTGCCAGTATGAGTTTTGTTTGCCTCTACAATTACAAAGTGATCAACATGATCATAGAGAGTCATAAATCTCAAATCTAAAATTTCAAATTCATTAAAGAATTTAATACAATCAAATATTTTCATAAGTACCCCACAATGGCAATTGCCTGTTTTTAATTTTTTGTAATAAGTTGTGATTTTCTCTGATTAGTTCTGCAAATCTTGGATCATGATTAATATGACTTGAATAGTGCCATTGATGAAAAACTACTGGTTCATGTAAAAATTCAATCTTGTAACCACTCATAGTGACCCTGTTGATAAACTCATCATCATCAAAAGAATAACCATAAGCAAATCTTTCATCAAACCCTTTAAGTTCTTTCAATGAAGATTTATGAATTGCTGAACAAAAATGAAGGCCTCTTCTATTATAGTTTGGATGATTATACCAACCAGAAAAGCCTTCAATGCCATTCCATGGTGCTGGCTTTAAATAAGCGTTCAAATCAATGCTTGATTTATTAGATATATCATCAAAATTATTTTCAGTTTCATCTTGATTAAGTGCATATACTGGAAATAGAATATAATTAGATCTGTTTACTTTTTGTAGTGCAGAAGAAAGCACATCTCCGTGATGATAACATTCTGGATTTTGAATCAAAACAGTTTTATATTTGCATAATTCAAAAGCCATATTATATGGAATGCAAGGGTTGAACCAATATCTATCCTCATGATTAACTCTTTTCAAAACAATTTCAGGATAAATATCTAAAATATCTTCAAGCCTATGTTCAGGATCACTAGCATCATCAACTATGACTACTTCATAGTCTTTAACTGTTGATTTTCTTAATGAGTTTAAAGTTCTAATCAGAAGATTTTTTCTATTTTTATATCCCATAGCTATAGATATCATTATAATACATCCTTCAAAATATTTATAATTTTATCAGAAGTTGAATTGCCATCAGTCATCCAAGATGTATCGAAAACAAATCTATTATTATTAATCATGTCAATTGAATATTCCCAAGAAAAATTAACATCATTAATATTTATCCTGTAAGAATTTTTGAAGTCTTCACTTTCAGGTCTTTCTGTAAAATCTCTAGGCACAATGACAGGTGTCTTAAGAAAAGCTGGTTCCTCTTGGGCAGTACCAGAATCTGAAACCAGACACAAAGCATTATAAACTGTTGAGACATAATTTTTATATGACATCAGTGGAATAATTTCTACATTTCCCAAATCAATATCAAATTCTTTAAGCTTGATTGCGAGTCTAGGGAAATGAAGTAATTTAATTGGTAAATTAAAAGCAGTAGAAAGCATATTTAAATATGAAATTGCATTTTTAAGTCTTAATGGTGAATTAAAATTTTCTGGCCTATGTATATCAGCTAAAATAAAATTCTTACTTTTTTCTAATGGAAGTAAATCGTAAGCAAAAGGCTCAACAACTTCACAAATAGTATTGCCTACAACATAAATATTGTCAGGGTTTGCATTTTCATTTACAAGGTGTTCTTTGTAATTTTTATGATAAACGAAATGATAATCCGAAACTGTATCACAAACTGTTCTATTGATCTCTTCAAACATTCGCCTGTCAAAGCTTCTCATTCCAGCTTCTATATGTGCTATTTTGAAGCCTTCTTTTTTTAACGGAACCGATGCTAAAACTGAATTAGAATCGCCTAGAAACATAATAAGGTCAGGGTTCAATTTCTCATTGTCAATTAGTTCAATGATGCCTGCTGAAAGATCGCTTACTTGCTGATAATGTTTTTTCCCATGTGCCCCAATATTTAAATTGTAATCAGGTTTTCTAATTTTAAGGTCTTCAAAGAAAACATCGGATAGAAGTTGGTCATAATGCTGGCCAGAATGCACCAGTGTATGATTAAAATTAGAATCAAGCTTTTTGAAAATTTCAGACATTCTGATAAAGTCTGGTCGTATTCCACTTATTGTAATAATATTTTTCATGATTGTCTTAAATTGTACAGCGATGATATATTATATCGTATGTAAATTTAATAAATCAGATCTTACTTTTTGTTTAAGTTTTGTTTGCCTACTTGTTGAACTTCTTTAGTTTGCATGTCATCAGTAGAGATTGTTTCTTCAACAATAAGGCTTTCAATATTATCTAAAAATGACATTACATCTAGGCATTCTTCGCCTTCTGTGCCATTGATTTTTACTTTGATATCGCCATTTTCATCTATTTCTATTAATAAGTCTACAGGCTTTGGCATAATTAAATAAATTTCTTTCCGACAATATTTACTTTGATTTGTTTACGTTGTCTTAATTCATCCTCTGAATTTGATTCAACCGAAAAATATTGTGATTGTAGAGCTTCTTCCAATACAACTTTGGCGTAAGCTTGTTTTATTCTTCCATTAATGTTAAGCTTCTGATCATATTCTGAACAGATCATATCATATGACTCAGTTTCGGGATTATATATGAACCCAAGGTCATTGCTTGCTTTTGTAAATAGTTTATTTATCTGTTCTTTAGGAATTACGATATTTGCCATTTGCTCTCTAGAATCATTCAAATAACCTCTTAAATTTACTGCTTCATCATAAATTTTGGGATCAAACCCAAGTTCTTTAAGTGCTTTAAGTAATAAATCTAAATCTTTGATAGAGCATTTAATTAATTTGAAGGCTGACATTCATAACTCCTTACAGGTATTGTATCATATTTCGGTATGTAATCTAAAATCCACCTGTTGCAATTTGGGCACATCCAAACATTTGTAGATATTTCTAATGAACATAAATCGCTTACAGGCAAAATATTATCGACTATTAAATCTTTGTAATTTATTAAGGTAATTCCATTAAGGGTGATATATCCAAAATCATCTTGCCCTTTATCATCACTTAGGCAAATATGGCAACCCAATGATCTAATAAAATTATTTTTTTCAACAACAACATATGTTTTTTTATCAGGAAAGAATAAGAAATCCAAAGGATCTTTGCCTTCAGCATTTTTAATCAATTTATTTTTTAAAGAAGAATTTAAATTTTGCCAATTAACTTTTTCAAAGTTCATCGCTATCTATTTGCAACCCAAAAATATCTTCTTTTTCATTATCTTTATCTGATTTATTATAAATCCAATGGTTTGTAAGATCTAAAGCATGATATAATTTCATTATGGCTCTATAGCTAATGGCTTCACTAGCTGATAATTGATTTGTCATATCCATGCCTTCAATTACAACCTCTACAGAAGACAAAACATCTTCAATAAAATCTTGCATTTCTTCGGCATTAAGTTTTAAAAAATCTTCAACAGTTATTTGATTTTCAATATTTGCGGTTTGCTGCTCTTCTTCAACATTGTCATTAAATTTGTTTTTCATAATTAGCTCCATTTTATTTATACAGACATGAATAAAGGGAGAACTAAGTCTCCCTTTTCAGATTTTTGAACCCCTACTTTGAGGTATTCTATATTAGAATAGATATTTAGTTAGTATTAGCGAATTGGCATAATACCACATAATTTTATGTCACCAGGTGTAATTGTATTAAATTTAACTTTTACCCAGTATCTTTCTGGGTGTAAGAAGAAACCACCAGGTCTTGGTACGTTTTGGGTAAAATCATCATAAGTTGCTTTGAGTGGTGTAAGGGGATCAAATGAAAGAGTAGATGTGCCAGATCCTGACCAAGATGTGATTTTTACTACACCTGAGTACGAGAATGATGATGTTATACCCATCCCAGCCGAAGTATTATCTTGTATTGATGTAGTTGTTGTAAATCCAGATTTATTACTGCTACTTAAGTAGTAAGTTGCTCCTGTGTTATTTTGAGAATAAGAAGGAACGTAAACCATAAATCCATTAAATTGCCTTGCAGAACCTACATATAGCGTATCGCTTGCTGTATCAAAAGTTAAGAAACTTTCTGAATTTTCTAGTGTATTTCCAAGCCCATAAGGATTACCATTTCTCATCATTTGTTGAGTAATATCAGTACAAACCCCACTACCGTCAACCCTTAGAACTCTCCATGTATTATCATAAACAAAAGGTGTTCTTTCATTGTCTATTGTCTCTGCTGGTGCCAAGGCAATGCCTTCAACATTGACAGTAAAAGTATCGCCTGATGCAAATGTTGAATTTGCAAAGTTCAAGTATAAGCAGTTAACTCTGTAACTATCTTCACAATAAAGTCCACCACTGAATGTATATTGAGCAATATTATTAGCAACATTAGCAGATGCTGTGCCTAAAATATAAGGCGCTTTATTCGCAGTTGATCCTGTTAATCTCCATGCAGCGCCGTTATTTAAAACTGTTAAGTTTGTACCAGCACTACCAGGGTTTGCTGAGGTATTTAATGTAATTTTGTCAACTCTTGAAAAAGAAGGCCATGGATATACAGTCACCATAAATGAAGAAGTTGTGCCTTGATAAGCAGGAACTGTAACTGTTCTACTGTATTTTTTATTCTGATTATCTAAATAAGAAAATCCGCTACTCATGTTTGATTTACTCCATTATAAATCAGAATAATCTGATCATAAATTAATTTATTATTTCTTTTTACAAGCTTGGACTTCCTTCAACCTGTATAAATGATTGTACCGTTATTGTAATATACAAACGAAAATCAATTAGGTCCAAATGGTGTGTCATCCTCTGGTATAGGTAATGGGGGCCCTGATATACTATTTGGATTTTTTGATACAAGGATTTATTTATGAAAGTTCAATATGTTTCAATTGCTCCTACAGAAAGAGCTGAAGAATTAGGCTGCTTGGCTTTGACC
>JACCDG011952518.1_pt1 | contig 13628 bp, 26 predicted proteins | sample 7442471 | NCBI WGS metagenome assembly JACCDG01 (sample SAMN15323444, study PRJNA562643) | freshwater metagenome | isolation source: river surface water | place: USA:Blue River Watershed | collected 2017-08-17 | reverse complement strand
TGTGTGGCCATACGCACTGCCCATGTGTTGTGACTGTTGAGGACAACTTAATTGTGTGCGTTGGCGAAGCACATATCGGCGGGCAGATCTATTTTAGAGAGATGATGATATGAGTACTGCTGAAGCGCTGCTTATCCAGCTAAATAGTGAAGAAAAGCGGTTTGTTTCCTGCTTTGACGCTGGAAGTAGGCAAGAAAGAGTATCAAACGCCCTCGATAAACTCCAACATGAAACCAGCGTCAGTAAATGCGGGCTTGGCGTCGATGTTTTCACAAAAAATAAAAAACATTTGTGTACAATCATAGAAACTGTGGTATTATTTCCTAGTACCGAAATGCAACATCTATTTACTAAGACATTATTTGATACAAAATGAACGAGCATCCAGTTAGAGTTATTAAAGTAACACCCGAGATGGTGAGTAAGCATGAGAACGCGGACACACTATCTGTTGTTACTATTGAGGGTTACACGGTTTGTACGCAAACGAAAGACATTCCAGAGGGTGGAGGCGTCGCGGCGTACATTGAGCCCGATTCCCTCGTTAACACCGAACTAGAAGAGTTCAGCTTCCTTAAATCAGAGGCAAAGTTTAACTTCGACAGTACCCGTGGCGGCGAAGAACGCTACGCACGCATTAGAGTGAAGAAACTTCGCGGCGTGCCCTCAATGGGACTGTTGGTGTGGTTGGATCACACAAAGCACTCTCCGGGGCAAGATGTAACGGATGTTTTGGATGTATTTCACTATGAAAAACCTGAGACTCTTCAAAAAGGATTGGCCCGCAGAGAACCACCGGGATATCATCCGGCCTATGCAAGTATTGAGAACTTCAAGAAGCAAGCAGCATTATCCCAGTTCGTTGATGGGGAAAAGGTTGTTGCTACTGAGAAGATTCATGGATCGAACGCTCGTTACACGATTGATTCTAATACCTCGGAGCTTTGCGTTGGCTCTCATCGTCGCTGGCTTGACAGCTCTGACGAGAACACTTGGAAGACGGCGGTAGAAAAGACACCCGGAGTGTTAAAGTACCTTAACGACAACCCGACGCACACTGTTTACGGTGAGATTTTCGGGCCGTCTGTTCAGGGGGCGAAGGCTGGCTACGGGGAGAAGGATTTTGCGCTGGTTGTATTCGATATTCTCCAAGCAAACGGCGCGTTTCTAGACTTTGAAGACTTTCTTAAGGCTGCGATGGACTATAGCATTCCAATTGTGCCTGTAGTGTATCTGGGGCCGTTCGATAAGGAAGTTTTAACCGAACTTGCTGAGGGAATTAGCCCAACGCATGCAGATACCGTCATGGAGGGCTTAGTTGTTAAGCCAATCAAGGAACGGCGTTGCAAATCGTTCAATCGAGTGATGGCGAAGCTAATTTCCAACAGATATTACCTAAAGAGTGAGTAATTATGATTAAAGCACTTGATTGCTACGTAGAAGCAATTTTAACGATAGAAAAGAGTGTTAAATCTGGCAAACCGGGCATCTCCATACTAAAAAAGCTGCCAGCGGTCCTACTGGGCGGCAGCGAGCCTAGGATTAAGTTGTTAGACACCCTTGCAACTGGCCGAAAGGTGCATGTGGGTGTTGTGACGCGTCCATCCGATGGTAGATTCCTCGGGTTGTTCATGGAGGACTCCAAGTCAGAGTTCGACGACGGCGCTGTGGTCCTAGAAGAAGATATGACCACGGAAAATCTGTCCAAGCTAGTCTCTGCTGGAGTACTTAGCATGGACAAAGAAAAAAAGCAGCTATACAGAATTGGGAGGAAGTGAGAAATGAATAAGTCGATCTTTGGTTCTCCAGCCGCGCAAGCCCGCAAGCTTCCGGCAAATACGGTTAATAACGCTGGCGGAAAGGCGTACAAGATGTCTTCCAAGGCAGGGTTGGCGCAGCTTGCAGCGACCGGGTGCCTTAACAACAGCTTTTACTCTCGCGCAGAGGATCAGCTTGACACTGTGCTTAAGTTGGCAGAAGAAGTGGACACGGAGTTCGTGGCAAAGGTGGCTGTGTACTCTAGAAACTTCGGCAAGATGAAAGACATGCCGGCGTTGCTCGTGGCGTGGCTTAGCGGACGAGATACGGAGCTGTTTCGTAAGGTGTTTCCTCAGGTCATTAACAACGGCAAAATGATTAGGAATTTTGTCCAAGTTATGCGCAGTGGAAAGGTCGGACGCACGTCATTGGGCACGTTGCCGCGCAACATGGTTCGCAATTGGTTCAACACGAACAATCCGAACTATATCTTTAGAAACTCGGTGGGCAACGATCCGTCGATGGCTGACGTTATTAAGATGGTTCATCCGAAGCCAATTAGTGACGAGCATGACGCGCTCTACGCGTACATGATCAATAAGCCGTTTGTTTTCAAGGACTTGCCGGAAGTGGTTCAGCAGTTCGAGTTCTTCAAGGCCCGCAAGGGTGAGCTGCCTGACCTGCCTTTTATGTTCTTGGCATCGCTGGATTTGGATGCTCAGCAGTGGAAGGACTTGGCGCTTAACTGCAACTGGAACACACTGCGAATGAATCTCAACACGTTCGCACGACATGGCGTGTTACAGGACAGAAACGTTGTTGCTACGCTTGCCAAGAAGCTGAGTGACCCCGAGGAAGTGAAGCGAAGCAACGTGTTTCCGTATCAGTTGCTGTCTGCGTATAACGCGACGAGTACGAATAACGCCGTGCCGACGCAGCTTACGAACGCGCTTCAAGACGCGATGGAAGTGGCCACTGAAAACATTCCAGTGCTTCCGGGTAACGTGTACATCGCAATTGATATTTCTGGCTCGATGCGCGGAGCTGTTACTGGGGATAGAGGCACGGCCACTACCTCAATGACGTGTGTGGCTGTTGCTGCGCTGATGGCTGCTTCAATTCTTCGTAAGAATCCTAACGCTCAGGTGCTACCGTTCAACACTATTGCGCGGCCGGACATTCGATTGAATCCGAGGGATTCTATCGTGTCGAACGCGCAGAATTTGGCGGCACACGTTGGCGGCGGAACGGCTTGTCAGGCTGCACTGGCCCACATTAACGCGCATCGTATCAAGAACACGGATAACGATGTTATCATTATGATTTCCGATAACGAATCGTGGTTCGATAATGGGGCGGGTAATCTTCGGTATGGATATTCCAATCCTACAGCTACGAAGGAACAGTGGGAAATCTTCAAGAAGCATCGACCGAACGCCAAGATGATCTGTATTGACTTGGCTCCGGGCGTCACGGTGCAAGCGCCGAACGACAAGTCTGTCATGAACATTGGTGGCTTCTCTGATACCGTGTTCGATGTTATCGCAGACTTCGTGACCGCAAAGAACGGGGCTGACCACTGGGTTAACAAGATTAACGAAGTGAAGCTGTAACAAACTTGGCGAATGCGCTGAACTTTACAATGTCTATGTAAGAAGTTCGGTACTACTTGTCGCCAACTAATCTCCTGAGCGAATGCAGACTCAGTGTACAACTGTTAATTGTAACCGACTGGTCATTTTTTGTCGCTCATATTTGGAATAACTATGACTAAGATCTTTGTGTATGGAACCTTGCGGTCGGGTGAGTGTCGTGGTCACGTTGTAGAGGGCTGCATTAACCACGGCGAATTCAAAACAGAACCTCGATACACACTACTGGACTTCGGTCCATTCCCCGGCATAAAGGACGGCGGTGACACGGCGATTGTGGGTGAGGTTGTAGAGGTTGACGACGAAACGCTAGACATTCTCGACAATATTGAGGGTCATCCGAACTTCTATCGCCGCGCTTATGTGCATCTGGAAGGGATGGATGGCGTTATGACATACTTTGCGCCCGCCTCACAAATTAATTGGGGCAAGCCCATTGAAAGCGGGGACTGGCTTGCAAGAGAAAAGCAATGACAGTTGAACAGTTAGCCGCCGCTTTATTGGAATTGCCAAAAGAATATCAAACGTTGCCCGTTGTTTTTGATGAGTATTTCAACGGAGAGTTGGAAGTATCAGAAGTAGTAGTAGAGTGCAACGGAACGCTACCACAGAGAGTTAGAGTGCAAGGGAGATACTAATGAAAGTAGTTGTGTATCATTCCACCTATGGTTGTGACACCGGATGCTGTGGGCACGTAGTACAAATCACTACGGATGAAGGTAAATTCGAGAAAAGTAAATTCGAATTCACTCACCCGTACGGCAAAGATAGGCGAGAGTTCGTAAAAAATCTGGTAACCGAAACATTCGGCGCTGAACACGTCGCAGATATTGACTGGGATAACGTAATAGTATCCGAAGAATGATTTATTATTGAGCGAATGCTTGGTGTGATTACATCTTTAGGAGATCGTAGGCTGGGTTCGAATCCCTGCTCCGCTTGCGGAGATAGTGTAGCGGATAGCACGCGTAAACATCACACCTTCTCTTGTCGCTCAAACTAATTTAAATGAGAATGCTGATTTAGATTACATTGCTAATGATTCTGCCGCCACGCGGCAGATTAAACATCTGAATCCCCCTTGTCTCATTTAAACTCACCTAGGACAATCATGAGTATTACCATACATAGCAACATCAGCCTCGGGCACGCACGAATGAGCGAGTGGAGCGAGGACGATATTAAAAACGAGCCGATGTTGTTTAACTGCGACGTTGATGCGGCTAAAAGATTAGGTGGACCCATCACGTACGAATTTATTAAGCAGCTAGTACGTAATTCTCCTATCCTAGATATTTGGCGGATGGTAATCGACACCAGAGTACACATGTTGATGCCGGGGTGGTATCCATGTATTCCGGGGTATCATCACGACGACGTACCGCGTCTACATCCGAACGGGCAACCGTGGTATCCAGAATTTACTAACGATTGGGAAGCGCCGGGTCATTACCACGCCAAGCACGCCATGACTATTGTGGGTGGTACTGGTAGCTACACGCAGTTTGCGCTCGGAGCTGCCGAGTTTAAACCCGTGCCTCCGAACGTCACAGTTTATAAACAATGGCATAATGAAGTTGTTGTACACCTAGCACTTGGGAACTTGTCAGACTACACGGTGCGACCGCGTGACATAGTTTTCTTTGACGCTAGATCTTGGCATCAAGGTGTGCCTGCTACTGAGTTTGGTTGGAGATACTTCGCACGAGCCTCTTGGAACACAGAACGAACGAGACATTGTACTAATGAAGTTCGTAGGCAGGTTCAAGTTTATCTAGAGCATCCGATGGAAGGCTGGTAGTTTGAAAACTTCATGAGACTGGAAAAAAATATGACCGGCAAAGATGTAGTGGCCTTTATTAATAGCTTGCCGGAAGAAGAGCAGAATCTTCCAGTGTATTGCTTATCTATGACCGGGAATGACCGACCTGTGACGGCCGTGCATAGATCGTTTGTCTTGCGAATGCAAGAAGACCATTCAGTCGACCGCGATCTTGAAAAAGTAGAAGTCCTTTACATATCCTAGAAGAAGGCATTTAAAATGACACTAGAAAAATGTGGAATTGGCGATAACGTACTTTTAAAAGACACCGGAGAACAAGTATCTATAGTAGATGTTATAATAACGGTTGGCACCATTTCAGTTGACATTGAGGTTCAATCTTTGAATGGTTCAACGCGGATTGTTTCTCCAACACAACTAAAATCTGTTATGTCGGGTAGTGTTGCTGTAAATTTACTACTACAACGTTTATCAGAAATTGATTCAAGTAGAATATACACTGGTAAATATGGAAGTAAATTTATTCTCGCTAGCGAAGTTGAAAACATTGTAAAAGATCTAGCGACGTGTTAATGTAGTGGAGGATTTGGCATTGGCAAGCTGAGCGCTCTTGAAAAGCGTAGACTCTTAACTGGGTCTTGTGGGTTCGACTCCTACATCCTCCGTCATGTGCGAATGCAAGTTAGATTACATTTTAATTGTGGAATGTCTAACCAAATCTCGTCGCACAAATTTTCAATGTCAGATAAATATTGTAAAAAATGCGATACTACCAAGCCGTTACTTGAGTTTCATAAAAGTAAATATCAAAAGGACGGCCACTCTTTTTATTGTAAGAGTTGTAACTGCGCTAGAGTTAGTGAGTGGACTACTAGAAATTTAGAAAAAAATAGATCTAGAGCCCGCTCGTGGGCAGACGACCACAGAGATGCAAACAAAAGTTGGCAGCAAAACAACAAAAAAGCCTGCCGTGAAAAGAATAAAAAATGGTTTGATAAGAATCAAGATAAACGTAGATCGTATGATGTGAAACGGAAAGCCCTAAAGCGAAATGCCAGTGGCCCACACCATACTGCGGATGATATTAAAGAACTAAAAGTAATTCAAAAGAATAGATGCAGCTACTGTGGTACAGATATTTCACAAAAATATCATGTCGATCACATTGTACCCCTGTCTCGCGGAGGTTCTAATAAAAAAGATAATATCGCGTTAACATGTCCGCGCTGTAACTTATCAAAGCATGACAAGCTTTTGTGGACAGAGTGGATGCCCCTTTTGGCATCCGTATTCTGCAACGGCGACACATAAAATCTAACATGAGAAAATATTTAATCTTACTTGCATTTCTTACCATCTATTGCAGTGGCTGCGGCAACGCTCCCGATCCAAACGAGCCAAGAAAGCATTGGAACATAAGTCAGTACGATGTTAACGGAAATAAAATTAACTCGTGGACTACTCATAAGCGTGCCGTTTACACGACTGAGGGGGGCGTGTTGGTGGCGTTCTTAGATGATGAAGGAATGATTTATCTAGCGCCGCCATACGTAGCCGAGTACCATTGGGAACATCCTTGGGTACAGTGTATCCCGTAACGTCATGGGAATGAAACTTAAGACAGTTAGAGAATGGATAACTATTTTAGAGTCGCTGGACGAGTCATCAAAGGATAAGGAACTGCGAGTAATTAGATGGGACGAGGCGGGCTACGCTTTCGAGGATCGAGTTGATATTGTGTTTGATGAAGATGAAACATCAGTAACGTTATATTAAACATTGAGCAAATACTTGAGACGAGTACATTAAATAGGTTAATACAACCTCGGCTCTACACTTGTTGCTCAACTTTGGCCTCGTAGTCCAACTGGCAGAGACAAGGGACTTATTAAATTGAGCACGCGAGAAGTAATTCTCGTTGTGAATGGTGTCAAATTCGGTGAAGCCTGTTAAATGGTAACGCCGAGCTAAGCTTTGGATTTATTCTTACCTCGATAGGTGGGAGTAAACGCATGACAATTAGGACAAAGAAGTCTTAAGTTTTCGATAGAGTTATCTACTCTGTTTCCATTTATGTGGTCTAGTTCAAGTGGAATTGGTTCTCCAAGCCACCGATCAAGCTCACACACGGAACACTGGTGAATAAACAAACCTTCTCTAAGCATGCGCTTGCGTAATCTATGAGAGCCTATGGTTTGTTTATTGTTTAGATAATCAGATAGGGGTCTAACTCTATCAGGAAAATTTAATCCTTTGTTCCAGCCTTGGCTTTTAAAGTGGGAAGTATCAATATTTAGCTTAGCAATCCTAAGCTTGATGGTATGATAATTACCACCGGCTGGTATAATTCCTAGTTTAGCTAATACTTGTGCAATTGAATATGAGCAAGCAATAGCATCTTTTAGCTGTTGTTCTGTGTATGTATATCTAGTCATAAGTAATCCAAAGAAAGTGTAGAGACTAGACGGCACCTACCCCACTAGCGTAAGCTAAGGGTAAAGGCATAGTCCAGACTACAAACACGTTTGCTACTTTAGCAAAACGTGGTAGCGAAAGCTATAGTGGTACGAAAATCCTTCCAGTGTCGGTTCGAATCCGACTGAGGCCATTCAATATAAAATAAGAACTCTTAATTACATGCTATAATTATCGCATGAGAACAAGAGTTTGTAGTGGAGTTTGTGGTGAGCGACTACCGGAGCGTTGAAGTGAAGCTAACGGCCGAAGAGTTAATATCAATGGGAAGCTGTTGCGATGATTGTAAGCGACCGTATGGTGACGAGCACGGTTTCCCTGATTTAATTGTATCCAACGATGTATGGCGGCGCATCTCGCCCAAGAAAGATCTTGGTGGACTGTTATGCCCCAGTTGTATCTGTAAAAGATTACACGATGCCGGTATAATAGACGCAGCAGGCTCATTCTTTTCAGGCCCCATTAGATGCGTGGATTATCAGACGATGTATAATTCCCGATGGATAGAAAATATCCTAGAAGAAAAAGATCGAGAAAAAAATGAAGCTAATAGAAGTACCTAGTAACAATACATACTACACACGTTGTCGTTTGTTACTCAATCCTTATCCAATCGACACGTAAGGAAAGCGAGATGCAATTTCTTGAACTATCTGTTGTGGACGGGGGAAGTAACATAATTAAAAGTCTGTTCAATCCCTTCGCAATTGTCACTGTGTTCCCGCGAAATCTAAACACGCCCGGACTGGGAGATGTTAAAGGTGGCGTAATTAGTATAGGACCGACCTTGTTCTCAGTACTTGAAAGTCCTGAAAGAATTCAAAAACTAATTAAGCATAGTACAAAAGATGCTAAAGGTTATAAGCTAGCTCTAACGCCAGAGTTTGAGTAATGAGAACAATTTATCTTGATATCGACGGCGTGCTTTGCGTGCGAAGTCCTGACGGGTTAAGCATCGCTCAAGGAAACTTTCAAGTACCGCACCCAGATTGTGTAGCAAACTTGAACGCAATCGTAGACAACACGGATGCGGAGATTGTGATAAGTTCTTCGTGGCGCAAAGTATATCGTGTCGAGTACATTAAGAATTGGTTCAAACGCTACGATATTCACGGGAATATTATAGGAACTACCGAGAAAGAAGACATCAAGGGCGTGCCTCGTGGTCAGCAGATTTTGAACGCCTATAAAAAGTGGAGATATGGTAAGTTCCTGATCATAGATGATGAATCGAACGCATTTGAAGGACTTAAAGACAACCTAGATTACTTCCCAATACATACTGACTTTAACGTGGGAATAACGAAGAACCACGCACGACTTGGTATTAAATATTTGTTAGGGAAAGAGTTTAAAGACTTCATAAAGAAAGCCAACTTTGTTGAACGAGGTATTTAAATGAATGATTGGCATATCGAAAGAAGAGACGGAGAATACAGCGCACATAAAGAGATTGATTGTGGCAACAACTTTTCTCTAAGCATGTATGTACATAGCTCAAAGGCGCACTATGACTGGATAGTATACATGTTTAGACATGAGCGCAATGGTAATATTATTCAAATGCGATTAGAGGAAGGCCATGCGGCGACCGCCAATGAAGGTCAGCGTTTGGCTAAGGACGTGGTTCTTAACTTTGCAACCACAATAGCCATGAATGCATGAATTTGAGAATGAGTATACTGAACGTAGAAATCTACCAGTATTCTCAAGCTGGGCGGCGCACCTAGGGACAGCCGGACGCGGAGCCGCCCACAAATTTTAGTTAAAATATAAAAGTGAGAACGAAATTATGTAGTGGGGTTTGCGGAAAGCGTTTACCTTTAGATGAAACACATTTTGCGTTTAAATCTAAAATAAAACGAGTGTTTAGATCTGATTGTAAAACCTGTTACAACCAAAAAAGAGCACTGAAATATAAACGTGATCCAGTCGTGGTGGCTACTACGGCCGCTAGAAATGATTCGTATCGTAAGCGCGGTAGAGATGTGATAATTGAATATCTTAAAACACATCCTTGCGTTGACTGCGGAGAGACTAATGGAATTGTGCTAGAATTTGATCATGTTAAAGGCGACAAAATCAAAAGCGTGGCCGCATTAGTAAGCGATAAAGCAAGTGTAGATAAAATTACAAAAGAAATAGAAAAATGTGAAGTAGTATGCGCTAATTGCCACAGAAAAAGAACCGCTAAAACGTTTGGCTGGGACGTTCATTACCAGTAACGTATCGTGAGAATGCAGATAAGATTACATTACCAAAACAAGTGACATCTTATCACTCCTTGTCTCACAACTAATTTAAAAGGAATATGTGACAGATATGTTAGCAACCGAAGATTCTGCTATATCTTGTGGAGTACATCAGGCGTTTGGATTGGAGAGAAGTACGCCGCAAAAACTGACGATGGAACTCGCCGACAGTTACTTTCAGGAGTGTAATGACTGTAAGTGCAATGAGTACGGAACCTACGGAGAGGGTGTAGCGTGTAGGCATAGAAACGAGGCAATTAACTGTGCACACTTTATCTTTTCTGATGTGATGAGAAACAACACAGGCAACGGCGCAAGGCTAGCAGCGTTCCTCACCAAGCTTGACATTGGAACCGTTGTCGAATCACCAACATCCAGAAACCCCAACTCTGGAAATAGAATTAGAGTATGGATCTTTACGCCGGATCGTAGGAAGTTTTATAACTGGGCACGCGAACAGAACGAAAAAGCCGCTCCTAAGAAGCGCGTAGCAACTGCTACGGCGGGACGTATTCCGGTAAGACGACGACGCCGCCGATAGATAACAACCGCTCGAATGCTTTGCGAGTTTACATTGGAAAATAAACGACTCGTAATCTTTTGTCGGGCGACCTCGCTCCCATATCCCCTCAGCCTTCTAAGCTGGTGAAAGGGTAACTGGACACATGCAGGTTCGAATCCTGCTGGGAGTGCTTATGCGTACAAAAATATGCACAGGAGCGTGTGGAGAAAGACTACCATTAAACGAAATTTATTTTGCCTACAAGAATAAAAAAATGCGTATCTTTCGTAGCAATTGTAAGTCGTGCTATAACTCTAAAAAGTCAAGCAAGTATGAAAAAGATTCAACGATTAAAGCATCGACGCTAGCGAGAACAAACTTAATTAGAAAAAGAAATCGTAAGATTGTTACAGAGTATCTTAAGCAACACCCTTGCTGTGATTGCGGAGAAGCCGATATCTTTGTACTTGAGTTTGATCACGTCTTGGGCGATAAGCATGATAATATTTCTGCAATGGTTCGACACAGATCCAGTGTCGAAGTAATCATGCGCGAAATACATAAGTGTGAAGTGGTGTGTGCCAATTGTCACAGACGCAGAACAGCAAAAAGAGGTAGCTGGTATGGCTACTTAGATTGTTAGGAGGTTGCAGTATGATTGACTTAGATTCGGTAGTGTGGCAAGACGGAATAGATGGACCAACAGCAACACTGTCCGTACCCAATGTGATGAAGCAGTTAAAGCTGCATGTGTTTCATTACCCCTATCGTGAAGACTATAATTATCGTATTAGTTATTCAAACTATTGGCTTACCGGAACCAGTCCAAACAAGAAGAACCTAGAAGAAGTAAAGCGTGACGCTCTTATGACGGCCGCCCGGTTAATAAGAATACTTTCTGAGGTCACAGCAAACCGAAATGGAATTTAACTGGAAAGCACTTAGCAACGATCCGACCTTCTATCATTACGCGTGTGATTTCTATTTTGATGTCAGTCCGAGCGCAATAAAATACGGCGTCGGCCGTAGTACTAAAGGCACAATAGAAGCTTGGAGTGAGGGTAAACACTTTTTCTTTCAAGTATTGTGTAGAGGATCTGATATAGTTCCTAAAGGCAAAGCCTGCGCCTCGTTAGAGGAAGCTAAGAACGCGGCGATGATGGCAGCCACTAGAATAAACAGAATTAGATTAGAAAATTAAGGGGGACTGGTGAAGCTGGGATCATGTGGGCTTTGCAAGCCTAAGTTACGGGTTCAACTCCCGTGTTCTCCACTTATATCCTGTAGCGCTCAGGATTTATCTACTCCGTATTGACAATTGAGTCTGCCTGTAGATAACGTGTTGTGAGATCATGATAAAACTCTCAACATTTTATAATATGACAAAAGTTTGTTCTAAATGCGGCATTGAAAAAGATCTTGAAAGCGGTTTCGCAACAGATAATGGCAGAACAGACGGTAGACAACGTAACTGTAGAAACTGTAGTAGTAACATAGCCAAATTATGGAGAAAGCAGCATCCAAATAGATCGCGGACTATTTCCTATAAATGGAAAGATCGTAATCCAAACAAAGTAAAGAATATAGATAGAGCAAAGAAGGCCAAGCGTAGAGCAGCAACAGCTAACACGATTGGTGAATCCTATAAAGCCGCTGATATTCCAGAACTATTAATAGTGCAGCGGGGTTTATGTGCATATTGCAGAGGTAAACTTGAATCATATCATGTAGAACATGTGATTCCTTTATCGAGGGGTGGTGATAATAGTCTAGCTAATATTGTGCTAGCATGCCCACCCTGTAATTTATCAAAAAGCAATAAGTTGTTACAAGAATGGATTCCAAAGAAACACTAAACTCTCCAGAAGATACTCCCGCGCCAAAGAAGCGCGTAAGATATAGAGCCATCAAGTACAAGCGAATCGTCACCATGATTAAAGACTTGCTTGGTGGTAAGTGTGTCGTGTGTGGTACAACCGAGCGGCTAGAGATAGATCACATCAATATGGCTGAGAAATCCTTTGATGTAACTCGGGCGGGATCGCATTCTAGAAAAGAAGTGTTAGAAGAAATTGCCAAGTGTCAATTACTATGTCACACCTGTCACTTAGAGAAAACTAAAAGAGAAAATCCTAGGACAGTGGGACATGGTGAAGGACTTACTGGTAAGAGAAATTGTAGGTGTGAGTTATGCGGTCCATTAAAGAATAAGTATAACGAACGCTATAGATAGATGAGAAACAAAGAAAAATATAACGCGTACCAAAAAGAATATCAATTAAAAAGATATCACGATAGACGCAGATTTGCTATTGAGTATTTGGGCGGTAGGTGTTCGTCATGTTTATCGGAGTTAAAGTTAGAAATAGATCATATTGAGCCAAAAAAGAAAGCATTTTCTATAGGAAAAATGTGGTCTGTGGCAGAGTCTACGTTTATCGCAGAGTTAAATAAATGTCAACTTTTGTGTTCAGACTGTCATTTGCTAAAAACAAAAGCGCAACATAATAAAACAGTTAGACACGGGGAAGGTTTAACTGGTAAAAGAAATTGTAGGTGTGATTTATGTAAACCATTAAAAAACGCGTATCGACAAAGGTTTAGATAAATTTAATTTGGGCACGTCGTAGAACTGGAGCTACGGATGGCTTTTAACCATCAAGGATGCGGGTTCGAGTCCCGCCGTGCTCATAGCAGAGCGCAATAGTGCGCAACAATTTAACGGAGATGAAATATGGAACTCAAGTTCTCAACGCCGGTTCAGAGATATCATCCGATGCTGGGATGTGATCCAGAGTTTTTCTTTCAGATTGAAGGAAAGACTATCGGTTCAGAAAAAATCATTGACTTAAAGACAGGACTGCCAGTTGTAAAAGAACAAGCTGATTGGCGCAGATCTGTCGGAGGTAGTAAAGAGAGTAAGTTCATCGTTGACGGCGTGCAAGCGGAACTTAATCCGCGAGCGGATACGTGTCGTGCGCGGTTGGCTAACGAGATGCGGCATTGCTTCCTTACGCTGAAGGCTAAGTTGGCCGAGCATAAAGGGGTCACCGCATCGTTTGCGCCGCTGGCAACCGTCGAAAAGGACGAACTTAACACGCTCGATAAGGGATCTCAGATCTTTGGGTGCGCTCCGTCAAAGAGCGCCGCTGGAGAATCAGGTGTTGCCGCAACATCTGTAAATCCCGAGGAATACTTGTATCGTA
>JACCDG010266947.1_pt1 | contig 13628 bp, 16 predicted proteins | sample 7442471 | NCBI WGS metagenome assembly JACCDG01 (sample SAMN15323444, study PRJNA562643) | freshwater metagenome | isolation source: river surface water | place: USA:Blue River Watershed | collected 2017-08-17 | reverse complement strand
CCAGTAGAACTTCTATCAAAAGGATCACATTTTAAAATAAAGTGTAAGTGTGATGATTGTGGAATAGAAAAGGATGTAATTTTCAAAAACTATATAAAATATGATAATAAATGGGGAGAATACTTTTGCAGAAAATGTTCTGAATCAAAAAGAAAGAAAACCCTTAGAAAAAACTTTGGTGTAGATTACCCAATACAGAATAAAAAAGTTATGCAAAAGATGAAAAAAACTCTGGTAAAAAAATATGGATCAGACAATATACCAAAAAAAGTTATCAAAAACCAACAAAACAATAACCTAGAATAGAATACGTATGATAAAAATAGAAGAAGGAGAATTTTTTACAAATCAAATAGAATTCTCAAAAAGTGGAAACGCACACATAAAAGTAAATGAAAGAGAAATATTCATCAATAAAAAAAATACAAAAAACTCACTACACTTAGATACAGTAAAAGTTCAAACTTTTAAAACCGAAAAAGGAATTGAAGCAAAAGTAGTTGAAGTTATTTCAAGATTCAAAAAAGAATTTGTAGGCCGAGTTCAAATAGGTAAAAAATCAACTTTTGTAATTCCAGATAACGATAAAATATATACAGATTTTTATATAAAAGGAGGTTTGGTAGCAAAAGAAGGTCAAAAAGTAATTGTTGAATTAACAAAATGGGAAGATTCAAAATCACCACAAGGTAAAATAATTAAAATATTAGGAGATGCTGGTGATAATAATGCCGAAATGAACTCAATTATGTATGAGTATAATCTTCCTGTAGATTTTCCACAAGAGGTTTTAAACGAATCAGAATTAGTTCCAGAAGTTATCTTTGAAAAAGAAATATCTTTAAGAAGAGATATGAGAAATATAACAACTCTAACAATAGATCCGGTTGATGCTCGTGATTTTGACGACGCACTTTCATTAAAAGTAATTAACGAAAATAACTTTGAAATAGGTGTACATATTGCCGATGTTGGACATTATGTGAAACCAGGAACTAAATTAGATGAAGAAGCTTATAAAAGAGCTACCTCAGTTTATTTAGTAGATAGATGTGTTCCAATGCTTCCAGAAAGATTAAGTAATGGTATATGTTCATTAAAACCAAATGAAGATAGATTGGCATTCTCTGTTGTATTCAACATAGATTCGGATGGTAAAATTCTTAAAGAATGGCATGGTAAAACAATAATTCATTCAGATAAAAGATTCACATACGAAGAAGCTCAAGAAATAATAGAAGGAAATACCACCGGATATGATGGTGTAGATAGAGTCTATCCATTAATGGTAAATCATTTAAATAATCTAGCTCAAAAAATAAGAAAGAAGAGAATTTCAGATGGTTCTATTGAAATGGGTGGAATTGAAGTTCGTTTCAAATTAGCAGATGATAATAAAAAACCAATTGGTGTTTATTTCAAAGAACAAAAAGAAGCTAATAAACTAATTGAAGAGTTTATGTTATTAGCAAATAAATCGGTTGCTAAAATACTTTCAGATAATCAATGGCACAATGTATATAGAATACATGATACACCAAATTTAGAAAAACTTCAACAATTGGTTGGTGTTTGTCAAAATTTCGGACACGATGTTAAGATTGAAGGTGAAGGCGATGAATTAAAAAGTTCAATTAATCAATTACTTAAAGATATTAAAGGAACACCTGAAGAAAATATGATTGAGACTCTTGTTACAAGATGTATGTCTAAAGCAAAATATACAATTAAAAATATTGGACATTATGGTTTAGGATTTACTCACTATTCACATTTCACATCACCGATTAGAAGATATCCAGATTTAATAACTCATAGAATTTTATTTGATTATTTAAATAAAGGAAAACAAGGAAATCCTATAAAAATTGAAGAACATGCAAGTTGGTGTTCAAGTAGAGAATTAATAGCAGCAAAGGCACAAAGAGATTCTATTAAATATAAACAAGCCGAGTATTTACAAGATAAATTAGGACATGTTTATGATGGAATTGTTTCAGGAGTAACTGATTGGGGAATTTATGTCGAACTAATTGAAAGTAAATGCGAAGGAATGATTAGATACAATACAATTGGTAAGATAAAAGTAGATTTAGAACATTATACCATAACAGATCAATTAGGAAATAAAATTAGATTAGGAGATCCTTTAAAAGTAGTAGTATCTTCAGTAGATTTAGAAAAGAAACAGATAGACTTTACTTTATTCTAATGGAAAAGATATTTGAAATCGAATTACTTAATAACAAAATTGAGGACTATGAAGATATTCTCTCAAATTTTTCAAATTGGAAAAAATATAAGAGAGAAATAAATTTAAATCAATTACTTGAAGATGGTAAAAAGATTGAATTTGAAGTAGAAATTTCAAACAATCAAGGTGTTTTATATGTTAGTGTGTCTGATAAAATAGATACAAGTATTACCGCTCTTGTAAATGCTTGTTCAGTAATAAAAAAAATGACTTTTATAATCTTAAATAATGAAGTTCTTAAATTAACTATTGAACTAAAATTACTAACCACCAAATGGGGTAAAATAATAACAAACTTATTAGAATCAGGAATAGAATTAAAACTTCATCAACATAAAAATATACAAGGAAAAATAGATAATTTTTATTTTATTGATCCATCATTAGTTAATGATGTTACAAATTCTATAGCAGCATGAGATTTTATAATATTATAACAGAACATAAACAAGCACACATAATAGGTAAAATTAAAAATATGAGCAATTTTGAAATTGAAAATGTTCAAAATCTTTATAAAAAATTTGAAATGGTTGAATATACTAACGAAATAGGAAATGAGTGTATGTTTGCTATTTTAGATGATTTCTTATTAAATAAAATAATAAAATTATATAAAAATTATAATCTATCATTTGAAGTATTTGATCTAACCAATGATGTTAAATTTGATAATACCTTTAAAACAAATTTTAAAAATGAATATGGACTTTCTGTTCGATCAAAAATAAATAGTCTTATAAAGGAATATAAATCAAATTGGACTACAAAAGACGACATCTTAGATAAGATATTAGAAAAAGGAATTAAATCACTTACAGATTTTGATTTAGATATTTTAGATTCTTAAAGACTTACAAAAGAAAATATAAATCCATGCCTTATAATGAAGTCGGTCTTTTTTAAAGAATTGAATTTAGCAGCGGTTGATACATTTCCTCTTGATATTTTATAAAAATCACAACATTCTTTAGCATAACTCCACTTTTTTATAAGGTTTAGTTTCGTGTCATATTGATATAAAGTTTTAGATCTTGGATTATTAACACCATCATATAAACCCAACTTCTTTTCACTCATAATTTTCTTTGAAATATCAGTGTGATTTTTACCAAACATAGGATTTTTCTCACCAGACATATCAGTAATAACAATCACATTATTTATGCTATATTCACCTCCATCAGTAGAGTTAAGCAAATCATACTCTTTTTTATATTTTGAAATCCAAAACCTTTCTCTTTCTAAAACAAAAGTCAAATCAACCTCAATTGGTATAACTTCTATACCTTCTATTATTGGTTTGAAACCATTTTTTGATAAACTCCTAATCCAATTATCCTTGTGATTAAGTTTCTTTTTATTTCTACCGAAAGCGTCATATAAATGACCACCCAATCTCTTAATGAGTTTCATTTTTGTCTGACCAACATATCTTATATCACCAGATACCGGACACTTCAAAACATAGATATTATACATATCTTATATATTAAAAATTAAAACTCAAACTCAGAACCAGATTCAGCAGGAGCCTCACCACCACCTTCAGCAGGAGGAGCTTCACCACCTTCAGCAGGAGCCTCACCACCACCTTCAGCAGGAGGCGCTTCACCACCTTCAACAGGAGCCTCACCACCACCTTCAGCAGGAGCACCAGGCTCACCAGTAGCACCAGCAGCTACATTTGCAACATCTCTAGCCCAGTATCTTTGATTTTCAGCTTTTTGTTCAGGTGTTAGTTTAAATACATTATCCATCAACCACTCAATATGAAAATATGGTTTTTCACCATTCATCACACCCAACAACGTTCCAATAATCTCAGAACGCTTAGATAAATTATTAATTTTCTTCCAATCTTCAAATAACTGATTAGAATAAAAATTCACATCAACTTGATTATTAAATACTTCATCATCTTTCAACTCAGGAAACTCAATTAACATTTGCATCTTAAGTGGCTTAACAATAAGCTCTTTAAAATTTGCTCTAAGTCTACTTATGAAATTATGAAACTTGATTTCATCTCTAGTCATTTCTGAAGAATCTCCAAATAAATTACCACCACCATTATCCGATTCAAACCTTTGCATTGGAATTTTAGATGCTCTCTTTAAAGCCTTATAAAACCAAGATAACATAGTCTCATCATTTAAATCATGGCCCTGTGGTGAAACAAGTTCCATATTTGGAGTTCCGGCATCACCCTCAGGAAACCAAATTTGTTTATTATATGGAAGGTGTTTAGCCCCGTTAATACTTAAAGTTCCTAAAGAATCATCCCATTCAACCTCTTCTGAATAATCATTTATTAATTGACCAATTTGTTCTTCTGCTCGTTGACGAGAAAGCCCCTTAATTGGAATTGTAAACTTTTGATAAACAGTAGCATTTACAACATTATACATAATTCTTGTTTGTTCAAGAATTTTCAATTGATTATATGGCTTTATTAAACCTTCAACATATGATGTTTCAGAATAATCACTCTGAGTTGAATATGATATATAAATAATTTGAGAATCTAAAAATATTCTTCTAAGTTGAGGATCCTCTGGAAATTGTATCCACAAGTGACCAATTGTTGGCTCATAAGCAGGAACAATAGTATCTGGTCTCAATCGATTAAATCCAATAATATTTTTCTTTTTATCATCATAAATAATCTCTATTGCAATATATCCATCAATTAAGAAATCTTTCATCATTGACCAAGCGGTAATATTGTCAGAAAATCCGAATTTATTATAGATTCTCTCAAAATATTCTTGATACTTATCAATGATTTCTTGAGAATACTCGTTAGATAAAGATTTTGGTGAACAAAAATCACTATCATCATTATAAACTATTGACTCATCACATATAGTAGAGACAAAATCTCTTAATTCATCTTTAATTGAATATTCTCTTAAAATTCTTCTTTTATCAGCATATGATTTATCTAAGTAAGGAATTGATTTTCTATTTAAAACCGAAGCAACCGCTCTTTGAGAAAAGAAATCATACATAGAATTTCCTTTTGCGGCATAAGGATCCTCATTAATTCCTATACCAACTTGGTTACGAATTATCATATCATCATAATTCATTCCATAATTAGACAATGTTCTAAGAATTCTTGAAAATAATCCCTTATTTTCTACAGCCGAATTAGATGCAAATGCAAAACCAGAAGTGTTATTTTGTTGAGCTGAACCAAAACTGTTATATGTAGCCATTCAAAAAGAGTATAAAAATTTATACTATATATAAAATTCCGAATGTCTCTCCGAGAGTAATTTAGTTTTTGAAGATGTCGGCACCTGTTCTACCAACACGAGGCTTAAACTTTTTATTAAGTTCTTTTAAAGCATCAATATAATCATCTGATTCAGGACCATACAATCTATCAGATATTTCTTGAATAAAATATTTATCAACAGTTGAATATCTCTTTTTTGTTTCTTCAGATTCAATTTTTAATTTAACATACTGTTCTTCTGATAATCTATTAACCGGTTGAACTGGTCTCTCAACTACTTTTATAGTTCTCATTGGCTCAATTACAGACTGACTGTTTCTTTTTTTAAAAATTTTCATGATTTTATTTAAGTTTGTTTCCATATTTTATTTGATTATTTCTGATTCTTTGTATATGATTTTTTAATGTTTTGTATTTTTCATCTATATCAAATTTGATATCATAAAACTCTTCTAAACTAGAAGACATTATTTCTTTATGTCTATCCGCACTTTTAGCAATTTTAGCATTCCAAATATCAATTAATTTTTTAGGATCATACTTAACCATTGGATGTTGATGATAACAGAATCTTGGAAGAATATCTAAGTGTATTCTGTGAACTCTCTCTATTCTCAAAGCGTCAAACTCCATAAGCGCATATTCAAATCCTAAAGACTTTAATTCATTATACATACCCTGATAAGTAACAGCCAATAACGAATTTTTTTCAAAATCATCAGATTGAATAAATTTATCAAAAATTCCAACTCTTATCTCCAATGGTATAAAATTAAAGTTTACGGCAAATATAATAATTTTATTTGAAAACTTTTTAAAATCTGCAACAAAAACGGGTGCCCATTTTAACCAATTTGAACTATCTTGATAATGGAAAAAATAAAAACCACCAGGGTATATATCTTTAACATTTATACTTTGAACAAGTTCTGAAGATTTGCTATATTTATCATAAAACCAAAGAGAATTATTCTTATAATTTTCTTCCACACCATTTCCATTAACCAAAAGGCTTAATTTAGAACGTTCTATTAATTCTCCCATCAGATGATTTTATTTTTATATATAAAAATAAACAACATTTGAAATGTTAAACTCAAAACCAAACAATAAAAACTATAATCAGGGTAACTATATACCACAAAATAAAGATAAGGTAATTAAATTAAATTCACATTTAGGTGTTTATTTTAGAAGTTCTTGGGAAAAGAAAATAATGCACTGGTTAGATCATAACAGTAAAATAACAAAGTGGGGCGCAGAGTGTATGAAAATACCATATCAACTAACTCATTTTGAAAATGGAAATGCTAAAATAAAAGAACATTGCTACTATCCAGATTTTTATTACGAGATGAGGTTGGAAGACGGTCAATTAAAACAAGTAGTGGTAGAAGTAAAACCTATGAAGGAATACAACATGGTGATTGCACTTAACGAGGGGAAACTACAAATTCCGGAAAAAGGAACAAAAAAGTTAAAAAACTTTGAGTATGACTTAAAAATGGCCTATAAAAATAAAAATAAATGGGAAACAATGATAAACTGGTGTAACAAAAAAGGCTATGAGTTTATTATAATAACCGAAGAACATTTAAAAAAATTCAATGTTTAGAAGAATAAACTAATTAACATTGATGATATAATCAAAGTTGTTGAAATAGGAACAACTATATTAAAAATAGTATAAATTTTTCTATTTAAGAAATAAGAAATTATTTTTAACCCATTTATAGCAAGTATTAAATAAATAAAAAAGGAAATCGGTAAAAATAATCCAATTATCAACCAAAACCAATATAAAACTTTAGAAAGGTAATAAAAAATTTGAACTTTTGGAATTTCTTTCCAATCTTGGAAATAAGGTTTATTTTTTAACTTTGAAATGTTTGAAAGAAAAAATAAATTCATCCAAATAAATATAATCGATGATATACAATATAATATAACCATTTTTAAATTTCAATCCCTTTTAAACCGATGAGATTATTGAGTTCATATTGTTCAAGTCTTATAAATCCATCTCTTTGCAATATTGCATATAAAACATCATTTATCCAAACTTTAGATGGCTCACCAACTGCTGAATCATATTGATTAGGAACATTTTCAATATTTCTATTACTATAGAATCCATCTAAATATTTTTTTAAATCTGACTCATCTATGTGAAGTGAGCAACCGTCTTGAATAATTCCTAAATCTTCGTCTGATTGCTCCCATAATTGTAAAAAAACCTCGTTCATTGATAATAAATTTCAAAATTTTATTATAAAAAATAAACAAAGTTTAAAAATAAAATAAAATAAAAAAAAACTCTATGAAAATTAAACTCGAATACATTTGGTTAGATGGTTCAAAACCTCAACAATTAAGAAGTAAAACAAAAATCATAAATTCTTTTCAGAAGAAAAATATTTATGAAAGACCATCAAATATATCCGAATTCAATCCAAATATGTATGATATGTGGTCTTTCGACGGTAGCTCAACACTACAAGCAAATGCAGGAAAGGGAGAAAACACAGATTGTCTTTTAAAACCTGTTTTTGTAGTAAATGACCCATTTAGAGGAACACCTCATAAATTAGTATTATGTGAAGTATTAAATCCAGACGGAACAACTCATGAATCTAATAATAGAAGATATTTAGAAGAAAAAGTCAATGAGTTAAACTTAAATGAATCCGATAAATCAAATTCTGCATGGTTTGGCTGGGAGCAGGAATACACACTAACACATAAACCTAAATATAAATTTGCAGAAGGCGAAGGACTACCTTTAGGATTTGAAACACCACCAGGTGGAAAAGACACACCAAGACCACAAGGTGATTACTATTGTGGTATTGGTTCTGATACCGTTATCGGAAGAGAAATCGTTGAAAAACATATGGATATGTGCTTAGAAGTTGGCTTAGACATTTCAGGAATAAATGCTGAAGTTTTACTGGGTCAATGGGAATATCAAATAGGACCAGTCACATCATTAAATGGTTCTGACCAACTATGGATGTCTAGATACATTCTACAAAGAGTAGCTGAACTATGGGATGTAAATGTATCTTTTCACCCTAAACCATTACAAGGTGATTGGAATGGAACTGGGTGTCACGTAAATTTTTCAACAAAAGAAATGAGAGAAGAAGGTGGAATTGAATTAATAAAAGAAGCTATGCCAAAATTAGAATCAAATCACAAAAAACATATAGAAGTATATGGTTTATTTAATGATATGAGATTAACTGGTGCTCATGAAACCTCAAGCATTCATGATTTTAGTTATGGATTCTCCACAAGAGATACCTCAATTAGAATCCCAGCTCAATCTTTAGTTGATGGAAGAGGATATTTTGAAGACAGAAGACCCGCATCAAACTGTGATCCTTATCAAGTTTCTTTAAGAATGTTAAAAACAATTTTTAATTAAAAAAAACCACTCTTTGAGTGGTTTTTTTGTTTATTTTTTGTATATTTGTAAAAATAAATCACTATGAATCTAATTGTAATTGACTTCACCATTTCTTCAGAAGATGAAATTAAAAAAATATGCGATAAATTTAATTTTGACTATAAAATAATTAGCAAAGATAAAAAAAAATTTAAATTAAAAAAGATTTTTATAGACACCATTACTAAAAAATTAATTGCTTATACAACAAAAAAAGACCCTCTTTTAATCCTATACACAGATGCAATCGGTGATGTTTTTTTAAATCTTCCAATATTTCAGTTAGATGAACCAAAAATTGAATCATCTTTACCGATTAAGTTAGATGTAGACTCAATTTTAGAAAAAATACATAAATATGGAATGAATTCTCTATCAAAAGAAGAAAGAAATTTCATGGATGAAGAATCAAAAAAATAACTATATTGAGTGTAATCCTTGACCATCATTACTACCCTCAATAGAAAGTAATTTTATTAAATTTTCATTATCACCCTTTTTCTTATAAATTTCATTAAATCCTTTAGCAATTCCTCTTTTAAAGACCTCGGTAAAGTATGCAAAAGCATTTACTGATTTATCTTCATTGAAATTATACCAATTTTGATACATATCAAGTAATCCTGATTGATAACAGTCTAATTTATCATCATTAGACCAATATCTCATTTTTTTGATTGTTTTTTTACCGAGTAGTTCTAACATTTTCTCGGCATTTCTTGTTAATTTCCCCTGAGCCTTTGATACAATTATCTCAACGTAAAGATCTTTATTATTTAAATACATTCATATAAGCTATATTTTTAAGGAATAAAATATATTCCTTTGAGCTTTTTTCTTCATGTTATATATTATTATAAATAAAAGTTTATTATAAATAAAAAACCCTCTTAAAGAGGGTTTTCAAAATTTATTTTAATAATTAAAGTTTAACTCTTTCTTTATATTGTAGCTCTTTAACACTACTTAACTCAACATCTAAATTAGATTTTCTTTTTTCAAGATTAGATAAAGCAGTTGAAAGAATTTCTGACTCACCTAAAAGCTCAATAGAACCTTTAATTTTTTCAATATTAAATTGAACATCTTCCAATTTAAGAGTAACCTCTCTTTCTTTATCTTCTAATTTTCTTTTAACAACTAACTCTTTATCTAATTTATTTTCATAAAAGTAAGTCAAATCGTAATTAAGTTCATTTCTAACTTCATTAACCAACTCCAATGCTGATTCATATTTAAAGAATGAGTTACCATATCTTTCATCACATCTATAAAGAAATGTGTTATTTTTATAATTAAAAGCAAAACACTCTAAATAAGGATTAATTAAGTTATTAATTCTTTTAACAACATCCAATTCTACAAATTTATCCATATTTTGAGAAACTTCTAATAAAACAGGATAAAAATTCTTATTAACAATTGGAACGATAGGTGAAGAAAAAAGTGATTCTAATGTAGTTTCCTTATTTAATTCATCATCATTAATAAAAATACCTTTACCATTAACACCTAAACCAATTGTTAAGTACTCGGAAATTCTGAAATTTACTCTATCTTCTGAAATTTGAGCATATTTAAGAGCAGACTCAATCAATCTTAATGATTTCAAATCAGCCTCATCTTTAATATGATTTTCTAAAAGTGTTTTTTCTATAGCATTTTCTGATAAAATAAACCAAGAGTCTTTAACAAGGGCGATATGACCATCCTCAACTTGTTCAACTATTGTAAAAACAGATTCACCCTTACCACCACTCAATAAGTTGGTTCTTTGCTCAGGTGATTTAGTTAAGTTATGTACAAACAATTTAATCTCAGGAACCCAATCATAAATAGCAAGTTCATTTAATACTTTTGACATTCTATCTTCATCTGAATCAATATTAATTGCATCTAAAAGAACAACTATTGGTTGTCTATATAGCTCACCTTGATTCTTAGAGTTAAGAACATTGTAAAGATTTTTTAGTTCGTATAACAATTGATGCTCATTCATATCAAAATTTAAGCTTTCTAATAAAGATTTAACGCTTTTATCATATGTATATGCCTTCAATCTTTCGTTAAGAGAATTAATGATAGTCTTTTCTGAATGTTCATTACAAGCATTCATATGTCCTTCAACTATTACAGAAATCTCTTCTTGATCAAGTGAAAGATTCTTTTTGAAGTTAAACAATTCGAGTTTAAGGTTCTTCATAATTATGTAATATTATTTTTTTATTATAAAGTATATATTAATGAGAAAAAGTCACTTTTTGTCATTTTTTATTTTATTAATTAAACACTTCCATTATTGTTTGGATTAGGATCAGACGAATTAGGATTATTATTTGATGCTCTAGCACTTTCTCGAGCCTTTAGTATATTACTAAACCATCTTGTTCTTTTAGGTGAGTAAATAAAATAATCACTATCTTGACCACCACCTGATTGACCATTAGAACCATCCGGAAAGCCACCAGGACCCTTAGCATTTGGTAAATTACCAAAAGAACCTGTTCTACCAGGAATTGGATCTCTAGGAAAAGAATTAAAATCTGGATAAAGTGGCCAATCTGGCCAACTTGGTCCAATATCTTTAGGAAACGGTTTTGGCCACCAATAAGGACCAGGTGGTGGGTCAGCAGTAGGATCCCCAGGATCACCAATAGACCAAGAACCACTTATAACATACCCATTTGAGTCAACTTGACCACCACCATAATATGTTGGGTAACCATCAAGATTAATTCTATCTCTTCTTATAGCAGGATAATAAGTTTGAACCTGAAAATTAACAGTCATTTTTATTGTATTATCACTAGTCAAGTTTTTTTCTCTGTTAATTTCAATTGAACTAGTATCAGGCATCAATATCACAGCATCTATGTTCATAAAATTGTGTTCAAAATACATAAATTTATAAATCCAGAGTGTATCCATAATTGCTTGAGAGCATTTAAATGTATCTATTTCATTTGATAATAGAATAGTAAGCTCATATTCAACAGTAATCGGAACTGCTCTAACTTTAGCTAAAACTTTTCTAATTTCAACTTGATTCTCAACAACCATTCTTAACCAAACATTTGGATTTGCAAATTCATCAGACATTATATTAAATGATTTCATTGTTATATGCCCTCTAGGTATAATATCAGTATTTAACTCAACATATCGATTCTCAGAAACTATATCATCCTGAAACGTGTCCAATAAAAATCTCTCATCACCAGAAAGCGAATAATAAAATGGGACATTTACAAAAACATCACCTGAAGAAAATTTATTTACCCATTTTAATTGTCCTTCCAATGTATCTAATACACAAACCGTTAAATCTCTAAAAAAGACATCTTCAAAATTAAACTTTTGACCAATCATATCGGTATATATAAAAAAACAACTCTCTCTAAACTTATATCGATTACTTAAATATATTTATTATGAGTATAAATAAACTATTACTTTGGGAAAAATGGAGACCAAAGACACTACAAGAAATTATATTATTACCAAGAATAAGAAAATATTTTGAAGTTGAATTAAATGGAAATTTCATCTTTTATGGAAATTATGGAACAGGTAAAACAAGTTTAGCTAGAATTTTAATCGGAAAATACACAAAAGACAAACCTTTTTTAGAAATAAACAGCTCACTATCCACTTCGATAAATATTCTAAGAAGCGAGATTGAAGATTTTTGCAAATTCACACCTATGATGGAATCTGATTCTGATTTAAAATTTGTTTTTTTAGATGAATTTGATAGAACATCTCAAGAGTTTCAAGACGCATTTAAAGCATTTATTGAAACATACTCTAAAAGAGGTGTGAGATTTATAATAACTACAAACCATATTAATAAAGTTTCTGATGGAATAAAAAGTAGAATTCCACAAATAAACTTTGATTGTGTAAATTTAGAAGAAGAAAAATATCTCAAACAAGAAATTGCAAAGAAAATAATTAACACAATACTACCATCAGAAAATAAAACAATACCAAAGGAAAATCTAGTCAATATAATTAATAAAAAATTTCCAGATTTCAGATCTATACTTGTTGAAGTCTCAAACTTCATAAACACAGGCTCATCTGAAGAACAAAATCAAAATATCAATAATAAAGTTAAAATCGAATTATACAATCTTATTTATAATAGATCATTAAATTATATTGATACTTATAATTTTTTAATGTCTAATTTCGGAGCAGATAAGATTGACTCACTTATTAACCTCTTAGGAAAACCATTCATTGATTGGTCAATTTCAGAAAATAAAAACATAGATAATCTATTTGAATGCAATTATGTAATTTCTGATTACTCATCAAAATTAGAAACAAATACAGATCCAATAGTATTAGCAATGACGATAATAGGTAAATTTAATGATATATTATGTAGGAATTAAAAAATAATATATAAAATATGCCAAAATTTGAAGACTTTTATATAGGATACCAAGGACACCCAAGATATGAATCATCAAAATTTATTGAAGATGATGTAATAAGAATAATTGTTCAAAAATATGAAATGATTATTTTTACAAATAAAGGTGAATTATTAGGAGACCCTAATTTTGGAGCAGATTTGACAGCACTCTTACACGAGACTAGATTATCAGCCGAAAGCATAGAACAAGATATAAGAGCACAAATAGCTGATTATATTCCAGAAATTG
>JACCDG011511698.1_pt1 | contig 13629 bp, 15 predicted proteins | sample 7442471 | NCBI WGS metagenome assembly JACCDG01 (sample SAMN15323444, study PRJNA562643) | freshwater metagenome | isolation source: river surface water | place: USA:Blue River Watershed | collected 2017-08-17 | reverse complement strand
TATTGGCGGCAGCGCCTTCGGTGGCGCTGGGCAAAGGTATGTGGCGTGCATGGGTGGTCCCCGCGGCGCTCATGCTCTGGCTGGTACTGGGGGCCAGCCTCAAGTCGGAGGATTCGCCAAGCGCTTGTCCCATGGCTTGTTTGAAGTTGATGTCGCGACCCGTGTAGCCTGGGGTGTCTGCGTTGGCAATGTTGCTGGCAATCACCCGCTGGCGTTCGGCGCGCAGCACCAAAGCTTTCGATTGAAAGTCCAGGGCGTTGGTTAGATTGGCAAACATGGCATACCTCAGCGAATAGCGCCTTGCACTACAGAGGTGTGGGCTTGGGGCGTGCGGCAATTATGGAAAAAGCTTAAATTTTCTAGACCTTGAATAGCGGGGTGAATGGGGCATATTTGCGCGTCTTGCTGGAGGAGGGGCTGCCTATAGTTTGGGCCTGCGTTGTCTCGTCCCAGTGGCTCTGCTGGTGCGTGCACAGCACTTATTCCGGAGTCCCGCATGCTGTTTTTTTCTGCGTTAAACCCATCTGCCGTCGCGCGCGGCTTGGGCGTTCTTGCATTGGTGTGCATTGGTATTTCGCCGGTGCATGCGCAAGACGCTGGTTTGGAAGCACTGCGGCAAGAAGCCCAGCGCTGGGCCAGCGAGGCGGTCCTGAAGTCCCAGCCACCGGGCGTCAATTTGCGGATGCGGGCCGAGGTCGGGGCGCTGGACAGTCGTCTGCGCTTGGCCCCTTGCGGCAATATCGAGCCGCATTTGCCGGCCGGGGCCCGTTTGTGGGGCCGTAGCCGTGTGGGCTTGCGGTGTGTGGATGGGGTGACCCGCTGGAACATTACCTTGCCCGTGGTGGTGAGCGCGACGGGCAAGGCCTGGGTCATGCGAGGCCATGTGGCAGCAGGGGCGTTGGTCACCGAGTCGGATGTGATGGAGGCTGATGTGGACTGGGCGGAAGAGCCCAGCCCCGTGTTGGCGGACCGCAACCAATGGGTGGGGCAGACCGCCGCCCGCCTTCTGAGCACAGGGCAAACCCTGCGCCAAGGCATGGTCAAACCCGCTCAGGTATTCCAGGCCGGCGCGTCCGTGCGGGTGCTGGCACAGGGTGCCGGTTTCCAGGTCAGCAGCCAAGCCCAAGCGCTGTCTGCTGGGGTGGTCGGACAACAAGCCCGTGTGCGCATGGAGAATGGCCGCGTAGCCTCAGGCATTGTGCTGGATACGCGTACAGTCAAAATTGAGCTTTGAACGGCCTTATTTGTGCAAAAAGCCCTAAAGTCAGTCATGATGCGGCCGATAACTACCGTACGAGGCTACGCCTACCGTAGTTTTGGAGAACGCGATGAAAATAGGTCAACCCACAGATATCCCTGCTTCCGTATCGCCCACGGTGTCTGGTGCAGCCCAAAAAGCGGCCCAGAACGCCAACGCGAGCACTGCCGCCACCAGCAAGGCGACGCAAAGCACGCGCGCAGCGGGCGTGGCCGTGACCGTCTCGACTTTGGCGCGCTCGCTGGAGAAAACCGAGCGCAGCGAGTCTGCAGACATCGACACCCAGAAAGTGGCCAGCGTGAAAGCCTCCATCCAAGATGGCACTTACGTGGTCAATGCCGAAGCCATTGCCGACAAGCTCTTGTCCAACGCGCAGGAAATGCTGAACCGCTCGGTGCGGTAAACAGGTCCTGCGCACTCATTGAAGTGCGAGGAACCTGATATGTCCCAACCTACCTTGGAATCTTTGCTCAGTGCGCTTGAGGCGCAGCTGGGTTTTTTGTCATTGGCGCTCAAAAACGGGGCGGTCGACGACATGGCAGTCCAGGCACAAAGCTTCCAGTCCTTGGTTGTGGAGGCAAATGCCTTGCTCGATCCCTGGAAGCCCTTGGGGCCTCATCTGCAGAGTGCCGAGGCAGCGCGTTTGCGGGCTTTGGCTGCGGGCTTGGCCCAAGTGCGTGAACAGATGCTGCGACGCCATGCGTTGGTGGAGCAGGCCTTGCACATGGTCGTGCCCGCCATGAACACGCCGGTGTATGCCGCTGCTGCGGGGCCTTATGGTGCCGGCGCGAAATCGTCTGGCCGTTTTCAGGCATTGAGCGCCTAAAAACTGCGCTCAATGCGCGCGCATCTTGGCGCGCAGGCGGGCAATGGATTGGCTGTGCAGTTGGCAGACACGTGACTCCGTCACGTCCAGCACCGCTGCGATTTCCTTGAGGTTCATATCTTGCTCGTAGTACATGCTCATGATGTACTGCTCACGTTCAGGCAGTGTTTTGATCGCTGCCACCAGAGATTCCCGCAAGCGCTGGTCGCGCAGCATGTTCAGGGGGTCCGCATCAGCATCTGCCACGTGCCGATCAAGAAAAGTGTCATCGTCGTCGTCGCGACGTGACATGTCCTCGAGATAGACAAGTTGTGTGCCGCGAACTTTGCCCAACAGGCTCTGGTAGTCGGCCAGACTCATGCCAAGCTCGGTCGCAATTTCGGATTCTGCGGGGCTACGTCCCAACTTGTGCTCCAAGCGGCGCAATGCCACTTCAATTTCCTTCTGGCTCTTGCGTGAGCCCCGCGACATCCAGTCGTTTTCACGCAGCTCGTCGAGCATGGCTCCGCGGATACGCTGGGTGGCAAAGGTCTCGAACTGAACTCCTTGGGACGCTTCGTACCGCGTCAGCGCATCGGACAGCCCTATCAGGCCGACCTGGATCAGATCATCCACCTCTACGCTGGGGGGCAGTTTGGCCATCATATGGTGTGCCAAACGCCGCACCAGTGGCTGGTACTGCTTGATCAGCGCGCTGCGGTCGAGCTGGCCTTTGGCGGTGTACATCAATGGCTCCCCATGACAGTTGCGGCTGGCGTGTGCATGCTGAATGAGCGTGGTGCCGGTGTCCACCGGAGATCCAGGGGCATGGCGTTTTCGAGCAGGCCCAATGCCAAGCGTTCCGTGCTGGCGCTAGGGCGCTCGTCTGCCCCTGGGGCGGGGATTGTCAGTGCATTCACTTCGTAATCCAAAAAATACTTGGCATAGTCCCGCAAACCGGTGCTTGCTGTTTGGGTGCCAGCTTGTGAGGATACGGGATGTTGAAGGGGCAGCACGTTAACAATGGTAGGCTCAAGCCTGCCTTTGAGCAACAGGCGCTTCAGTGCTAGGTAGCTGGTCAGCAAAGATGCCTTGGCCGTAGATACGGTAAGAACCGGGCGCACCTTGCTCCCTTGCAGCAGGGGCACCAGTGTCTGTGCGGTGCTGTACACCATGACAACGCTTTCATGGGGAAACATCCAGCCTGTGTCTGCCAGTGCATTGCGCTCGTTTTGCAATCTGCTCGCCAGGGTTTGCAGGCCCCAGGCGGCGGGGATCACCGACCAAGACGGGGCGTCCGACTGAGGAGCCGGTGTGAAGCTGTAATCGAGCAATTGCTCTAGGCCGGGGTTGTCGGCGCTTTCGCGGACGGTCCCGTCCAGCACTGTCACCGGGTACCCAAAGCCTACCCACGCTGCACACATGCGCAGGAGCAAAGGCAGTTCAGCCTGTTCGTCACCATGTGCAACCATGGCCGTGAGCTTGGGGCTCGGTATGGCCGCCAGATCGAGCAAACCTGCAGCCTGGTTGTTCGGCCGTTCACGCATCCATGCGCCCCTTGGCAGTGCCCTGGGGGCTGGTAGGCTGGCTAAAGAAGAAGCCCAGGTCGCTGACCTTGGGGTCGTAAGCCGACATGCCTGCTGTGCGCATGGACATGCGCACCAGCTTGGTGGCGACCGCCGCCTCCCAGTCTTCGGGGACCCGTTGCCCGGTGGTGATGCCACGCAGCAGCAGTTGGTGGCGAATCGCAGCATCAATGGCCGGGCCCAGCTTCACCGCCTCGTCAATTTTGGAGAAGATGGCCTGCTGCGACGTATTGGTCTTGAAGCAATTCACGGCTTCATCCAGGGTGTCGCCGTGGCCCCCTGCGTTCAGGACCAGTAGGCGCTTGATGGCGGGCAGGTCCAACAACTCCATGAGTTCACGCTTGCGCGGGTCCCGCGGGGCGATGCCGGTGGTGTCGATGAGCACCATTTTTTTGTTGGATAGCAGGCCGAGCAAGTCCTGCAGGGCCGCCTTGTCGTGGGCCAAATGGGCCACGACGCCCAGCATCTTGCCGTAGGCACGCAGTTGCTCATGGGCACCCACACGATAGGTGTCCAGTGTGATGAGACCCACACTGCCTGGGCCATGGGTGCGGGCGCACAGGCCTGCCAGTTTGGCTGCTGTGGTTGTTTTTCCTACACCCGTGGCACCGATCAGGGCAAAGACGCCACCCTCCTCGTGCAGGGCAGGTGTCCCTGCATCCGTGCGAAGGTTGCGTTCCAGAACGTCCATGACCCAGCGCACCGATTCCGCAGCGTCCATCTCCTCGGGCATGCGCTCCAGAATGGCGCGCGACAGGGTGGGTGAGTACCCGGCGCGGATCATTTTCAGCATCATGTTGGATTGGATGGGGTTTTGGCGTGCCTGGCCCAGCCACGTGAGGGTATTGAAACGGTCTTCAATCAACTCTTTCATGGCGTGCAACTCATCCATCACCCCTTTGCTGACCGCTGCAGTAGCAGGCAGGGTTTGGGGTTTGCGTCCTGCTGCAGGCTTGGGAGCTGGGGGGGCGACATCCACGGCAATCCGCTGGGTCAGTGCGGGAGGGCGGGGACGTTCCGGCGCGGCCGGTGCAGGAGCTGGCAAGGCCTCTGCGGAAGTTTGTGTCGCCTCATGTCGGCGGCGCAGCATACGCTCGCGCACATAGTCCTGGAAGGAGAGGGTGCTCATGGCCAGTTGCTCAGCATCTTCTTCAACTTTGCTGGCGACCTCTTGGTAGCTGGAAGGAGGGCTGGGGCGACGTGTTGCTGTGGGCAGTTTGTTGGCGACGGGGGCACTGCCCCGGTCCAGGCTGGCCAGCGAGTCCTCGGCAGTGGCGACCACTTCCACACCGTGTTCGGTGGGCCGGTTGGACAAAATCAGTGTGCCTTCGCCAAAGGCCAAGCGGGCTTTGGCCAAGGCTTCGCGGGAGGTCGCTGCGGTAAAGCGTTGGATGTTCATGGTGTGGCACCTCGGAGAATCGGACCAATGCGGATGGTGTGGGTTTCAGGAATTTCGCTATGGGCGAGCACTTGCAAGCGTGGCGCGACACGGCGTACCAGACGCGAGATCGCGCCGCGAATGGGGTCCGGCACCAGCAGGCAGGCCGGGACGCCAATTTCTTCCTGCTTCAAAGCGGTCTCGGCGGCGGTACGGGTCAGCATGTCGGCAACACCGGGGTCCAGTGCCGGACCAGAGGCACTGCCCAGAGCCTGCACCAGCAGCCGTTCCAGCCCCGGATCAATGGCAATCACATTGAGCTCCCGGGTGGGGCCGTAGATCTGCTGCACGATGGCTGGCGAAAGTGCGATACGCACGCGCTTGGCCAACTCCACGGGGTCCGTGGTGGTTGTGGCGTGTTCTGCGATCGACTCGATGATGGTGCGGATGTCGCGAATGTGAACCGACTCGTCCAGCAGCAACTGCAAGACTTTCTGGAAGACGGCGACCGAGACCATTTTGGGGACCACTTCTTCGATGAGTTTGGGAGCCAGTTTTGCCACGTGTTCCACGAGTTGTTGTGTCTCTGTTCGGCTCAGCAACTTGGAGGCCTGAACTTGCATCAAGTGTGACAAATGGGTCGCCATGACAGTCTCGGAATCAACCACCGTAAATCCCGCCATTTGCGCCGCTTCCTTCTGGCGATCGTCGATCCAGTGGGCCGGTAAACCAAATGCGGGGTCTGTGGTGGCAGTGCCGATCAGCGGGGTTGTGATACCCCCGGGATTGATGGCCAAATGCATGCCGGGGAAGGCTTCACCCTCACCCACAATCACGCCGCGCAGGGTGATGCGGTAGGCGCTGGGTTTGAGTTCCAGGTTGTCACGCACATGGACGGCGGGGGGCAAAAAGCCCACTTCCTGCGCAAATTTGCGCCGCACGCCTTTGATGCGGTTGAGCAAATCACCCTGGCGTGTTTTGTCGACCAATGCAATCAGGCGATAGCCCAGCTCCAAGCCCAATTGGTCTACCGGTTGCAGATCGTCCCATGACGCCTCGCCATCGCCTACCGGTGCTGCTGGCTGCGTCTGCGGGTCTGCTGGAATGGGTTTGTTGGCCAGCATCCAGGCACCATAGGCCAGCACCGCAGCGATGCTGAGAAACACCAAGTGTGGCATGTTGGGGATGATGCCCAGGATGAACATGATGGCCGCTGTGACTCCCAGCACCTGGGGTGACACGAACATTTGCCCAACGATTTGTTTGCCGATGTCCTTGTCTTTGCCCACGCGGGAGACCACCATGGCTGCCGCCACGGAGATCAGCAGGCCGGGAATCTGGGCTACCAGCGCATCACCAACGGCCAGCAGAATGTAGGAGTTGGCGGCCTGGCTGGCGCTCAGGTCGTGCTGCAAGATGCCAATGGCAAAGCCGCCAAAAATGTTGATCAGCAGAATCAGGATGCCGGCGACGGCGTCACCACGCACAAACTTGGAAGCGCCGTCCATGGAGCCAAAAAATTCGGCTTCTTCGCCAATTTCCGCCCTGCGGCGTTTGGCTTCCCGCTCATCGATCAGGCCTGCGTTCAGGTCGGCGTCCACGGCCATTTGTTTGCCGGGCATGGCGTCCAAGGTGAAGCGGGCCGACACTTCGGCAATACGTTCTGAGCCTTTGGTCACCACCACAAAGTTGATAACGACCAGAATCGCAAACACGATCAGGCCCACGGCAAAGTTGCCACCAATCAGGAAGTGGCCAAAGGCCTCAATCACCGCACCTGCTGCGCCGGGGCCGGTGTGGCCTTCCAGTAGCACCACCCGGGTGGAGGCCACGTTGAGGGACAGGCGCATGAGTGTGGTGAGCAGCAGCACGGAGGGGAAGGCTGCAAAATCCAGCGGACGCACCATGTAGGCAGCGACCATCATCACCATCAGCGCTACTGCGATGTTGATGGTGAAAAATGCATCCAGCACCAGTGGCGGGAGCGGCAGCACCATCATGGCCAGGATGGCTACCACCAGCATGGGGGCGGCAGCGCCCTGCACCGCGGCTGAATTATTGCCAAACCACTGCTGCAGTGTTTTCAGTTGTGCGTTCATGCGGTAGCCGCCTTCAGGGTTTTGGATTGCGGATCCAGCTCAGGAGGCACATAAGGCTGGGGTACGTCTTGCGGCATGCTGCCTTCGCCGCGCAAGGCAGCACGTACCCGGTACACATAGGCCAGTACCTGCGCAACGGCGGTATACAGTGCAGACGGAATGTCCTGGTCCAGCTCGGCGTTGGCATACAACGCACGCGCCAACATGGGAGACTGCAGAACGGGCACCGCATGCTGTTTGGCCACATCCCGAATTTTCATGGCCAACAGGTCTGCGCCCTTCGATACCACACGGGGCGCCCGCATGGTTTTTTCGTCATAGCGGATGGCCACTGCGAAGTGGGTCGGGTTCATCACCACAAAATCTGCTTTCGGCACCGCGTTGACACTGCTCCTCTGTGCCAGTTCGCGCTGTTTCTGGCGAATCTTGCCCTTGAGTTGCGGGTTGCCGTCGGATTCCTTGCTTTCCTCTTTGACCTCTTGGTGGGACATCTTCATCTGGTCTTTGTGCAAGAAGGCCTGCAACGGAACATCGACCATCGCTGCGAGAAACACCACCAGCAGCAGCAAACCGATACCCCCGGTGATCCATTGGGTCAGGTGTGCAATGGCTGCACTGGAGGGCTGCCGAATCAGGGACGCCATGGTTTGCAAGCCGGAGCTCAGAAACCACGCAGCAATCGCAAACAAGATACTGGTGATCAACAGCATCTTGAGGGTGTCGATCAGCTTCTTCTTGGTGAACATATTGGCCAACCCGGACAAAGGGTTGAGGCGGCTGAAGTCCGGCATCAGGGGCTTGAGGCTGTTGACCCAGCCACCTGAGGCTACCGCGGCCAAAATGGCTGCTGTCATCACAATCGCAGCAAAGGCTACACAGCCCGCCAAACCAACGGTGGAGGCCTCTCCCAAGCGCTGCAGCATGCTGCCGGGGCGCATGACCGTGGCTGCATCGAAGGACAATTGCTGCCCCATGCTGTGCTTGAGATGGTCAAAAAGGATGGGGGCCAGTACCAGCACCGCCATGGCACCTGCACCTAGCACTGCCAGATGGGAAAGGTCTTGCGAGCGCCCTACCTGGCCGTCATCGCGTGCTTTTTTGAGCTTGCGTTCCGACGCGGGTAAATTGCGATCTTGACTGCCTTGGTCCATGGTGAAGAAGCTCTTGAGTTCTCACCATTGTCGCGACCGACCCCTGAAACTAAAGGGCGATAAGCGGGGCATTCCCCCGCTTAATTGAACAGGCTCAGAAGCCTAGGCTGGCCAACAGGTCGTCGACTTGGGACTGGTCGGTTACCACGTCCTGGTTGGTTTGCCCATCAACCACCGGGCCAGCCAGCGCCGGGACGTAATCTTGCGCACTGGGGGCGCTGACCTTGGATTCTGGCGGGGCGGTTTGCAACAAGAGCAAAACGAGCTGCTCCTCGATGGTGGCTGCCAGTGTGACCACTTTGGCAATCACTTGCCCCGTCAAGTCGTGGAAGTCTTGGGCCATCATGATTTCTGTCAGGTGGTCATCCACCTTTTTGCTGGCCTGTTCCACATCGGTGATGAAATTCATCACATGGCCCTTGGCCACGGCCGCCACGGGGTCCTTGACGATCAGCTCTCCAATGCGCCGGGTTTCTGCGGCGATATGGTCATGCTGTGCCTTGGCTTGGTCCACCTGGTTCAGCACCTTCTCTGCCGCCTGGCCTGTCAGTCGGGCAATGTACGACAGCCGGCTTTTGGCATCGGGCAGTTCCCCGGCCCAGTCCTTGACCTTGTCGGCCAGTCCCAGCCCGTTCAGGGAGTCATGCAACTGGCGGGTGAGCGCACCGAGTTGTTGGTGGACTTCGCCAGTGGACAGCGGCGTTGGGAGGTGAGGGGCGTCAGACATGCTTACTTCAATCCCATTTTGGTCAGGATGTGGTTCACCTTGTCTTCGAGGGTGGCTTTGGTAAAGGGCTTGACGATGTAACCCGCTGCGCCTTGCTGCGCGGCCAGCACGATGTCTTCTTTGCGGGCTTCTGCGGTCACCATGAGCACCGGGATGTGCTTGAGTTTGTCGTCTTTTTTGATCTCGGCGAGTAACTGGAAACCGTTCATATTGGGCATGTTGATGTCGCTGACAACGAAATCAAAACTGCCGTTACGGAGCTTTTGCAGCGCAGCGACACCGTCTTCTGCCTCGTCTGCATCGGCGTAGCCGCTTTCCTTGAGGAGGTTGCGCACGATTCGCCGCATGGTGGAGAAGTCATCAACGATGAGAAAGCGCAATTCTTTGGACATAGATAACCTTTAACCGGGCGATTTTCGAATTTCTACAAGTATGACGTAATTTTTGCGGGGTCAAGGGCTTGATTTTGCCTCTGGTGCGGCCGGGTTGCCAGTGCTTTCTTCCCCGGCATCCAGGGCCACCGTTTTGCTCCCAAGCAGGCGCTCCTCTGCATCTTTGGTCATCACCAAAATGCTGATGCGCCGGTTGCTGGGCGCCAGCGGGTTGCCTGGCTCCAGCGGGAGGCTGGAGGCCATGCCCACCACCCGCGCAAGTTTGACTTCGGGCATGCCCGCGGCAATCAGCTCGCGGCGCGAGGCGTTGGCCCGGTCGGCAGAAAGCTCCCAGTTGCTGTAGCCGCGTGCGGCGTTGCCGTAGGCCTGGCTGTCGGTGTGCCCATCCAGGCTGATTTTGTTGTCCACATCCAGCAAAGCCCTGCCGATTTCGGTCAGGATGTCACGCATATAAGGCTTGACCGACGCGCTGCCGCTGTCAAACATGGGGCGACGCTGGTCGTCCACGATCTGGATTTGCAGGCCGTCGGGGGTGATCTCCAGCTTGATCTGGGAGCTGAACTCGGCCATTCTGGGATTGTTGGAGATGGCACCAGCGATCTTTGCCGCCAGTGTGGCCAGGTCTTTGGCGTCTTTTTTGGCGCGCTCCACCTTGGCTTGGTCGCCAGACATCTTCTTGGCGGTCTTTTCTTCACCATCGCCGCGCCGGGACTGGCCCGCCTGCTGTGTCAGGTCGTTACCACCCCCGGTAATGATGCTGTTGCTCGCCCCCGCGCCCGCGCCACCTTGTAGCGCCACTTTGAGTGGGGATTGAAAGTAGTCTGAAATGCCCTTTTTATCGCCCTCGGTGGTGCTGCCCAGCAGCTACATGAGCAAAAAGAAGGCCATCATGGCAGTTACAAAGTCGGCGTAGGCAATCTTCCAGGCACCACCGTGCGCAGCGTGGCCGCCTTTCTTGACCCGCTTGATGATGATCGGCTGGAGTTTCTTGGCGTCCCCAGCCATGCTCAGGCGCTCCTGCGCTTACTTCTTCTTGACATAGGCTTCCAGCTCGGAGAAGGTGGGGCGCTCGGTGGAGTAGAGCACCTTGCGGCCAAACTCAATGGCGGTGGAGGGGTTGTAGCCTTGCATGCTGGCCAAGAGGGTGGTCTTGATGCATTGGAATTCTTTGCTGCCCTCTTCGACTTTTTGTTCCAGCAATCCGGCCAAAGGCTCCGCGAACGCGTAGGCCAGCAAAATTCCGAGGAAGGTTCCCACCAACGCCGACCCGATCATGCCACCCAGCACGGCAGGGGGTTGGCCCACCGAACCCATGGTGTTCACCACGCCCAGCACGGCGGCCACGATTCCGAAGGCGGGCAGACCACCCGCAATACGCTGGATGGCTGCGACCGCGGCGTGCTCTTCGTGGTGGTGGGTCTCGATCTCACTGTCCATCAGCGATTCAATCTCATGGGCATTCAAGTTGCCTGACACCATCATGCGCAGGTAGTCGGTGATGAACTCCACGACGTGGTGGTCGGAACCGACGGTGGGGTACTTTTTGAAAATCTCAGATTGTTCAGGCTCTTCGACATCTTTCTCGATCGCCATCAGCCCTTCCTTGCGGGCTTTCTGGAGGATGTCAAACATCAGCGCCATCAGCTCCATGTAGCGCGCCTTGGTGTACTTGCTGCCTTTGAAGCAGGCACCCAAGCCAGCCATGGTCTTCTTGATCACCTTCATCTGGTTATTGGCCAGAAAGGCACCCACGGTGGCCCCCCCGATGGTCAGCATCTCCCAGGGCAGGGCTTTCAGAATCACGCTGATGTTTCCGCCGTGGATGATGAACACGCCGAATACACAGCCCAGACAAACAAGCCAACCGACGATTACAAACATAGGCGCATTGTGACAGGGAGGCTGGGGGCCTCAAGGGTGGAAGAAGCGGGCATATTCGGCCCGTCTCTATCATATCGTCGCTAGTTCGCCAGGCTTGAATTTATTGCCAAATTGGCCTTTTATCCTCGTGGATACTGCGCAAATAGCTATAAAAATAATAGCAATCAATGGAGCAATATGCCGCCTGCAGTAGACCCTTTGCCGGCGCGGGCCGGGGGCGAGCACAGGCCGCATTCGAAGTGCCTGGAATTTTCATAGGCTTCCGACACGAAGTGCCCGCCGCACTTGGAGCATTTGGTCATGGACAGCATGTTGTTGTCGATGAACTTGACCAGGCGCCATGCGCGTGTGATGGACAGCAGGGGCTCGACGCCACAGGCGGCAATTTGTTCGGTGTACAGCCGGTAGGCTGCCATGATGGCGTCAATGTCCTCCATGGCGCTGACCTTGGTCAGGTATTCATAGGTGTTCTGGAACAGCGAGGCGTGGATGTTGGGCTGCCAGGTCAAGAACCACTCCGTCGAGAAGGGCAGCTGGCCCTTGCTTGGGGAGCGTCCGGCCACTTCCTTGTACAGGCGCAACAGGCGCTCATATGACAGGTCCGTCTCGCTTTCCAGCACCTGCAGGCGGGCGCCCAGCTGGATCAGGGAAACGGCGCGCTCCACTTGTTTGGAGTCGTTCAAAACACTTTTTTGGGTGGCCATGGTGCTGCTCCTGCGATGTGGGTCAGACGGCTTCGGCAAAACGGCCGGCCATCAGAATGCTGGCGTGCAGCTTGGTGGTGGCGTCATTGTCGACTTTGGTGGCTGAGTGGTTGGTCAGCAGGTTCCAGACCATGTCGTCATCCACCCGGAAGCGGCACAGCAGCATGTTGGTGGAGGCAATGCGCATGATCTGGGCAGGGGACAGCGCGCTGATCATCTCTGCGGCTTCTTCGGACATGCCCAGGCGGAACAGCGCTTCGGCCTTGTCCTGGCGGATCAGGTTTTGGGCCAACATCAGGTAAGTCATATTGGCTTCCCGGATCTCGGCGAGTAATTGTTCCTTGTTCATAGTCAGCTCCTGTTGAGGGGCGATTCATATGAATCACCATGGAGCGAATTCTGGTTTGCGAGGCCAGAAACTTGAATTGGAAAACGGCTAATCCGGGTGTCAGAAACGCAAACATCGCCTGTAGGGGAAATTCCTACATGCGCTGGAGGACTGACTTTGGTCGCGCGAAAAACCTATCCCTGGCGCTACGCCGGGCGCGAATATTTGCAGTGATAGAAAGCGTATCGGCAGGCCGTGCCGAAACTGAAGGAGGAAATCCAAGCCTTGAACAGCCGTGCAGCATCCCGCTCACGCCCAAGCGTGCTGTGGGGGCGCCGCTGCGCGCAGACTTACTGACGCAGCAACGCGAGCACGCCTTGTGGCAGTTGATTTGCCTGGGCCACCATGGCGGTACCAGCCTGCTGCAGGATCTGCGTGCGCGACAGGTTGGCTGTTTCCAGCGCAAAGTCAGCGTCCTGAATTCGGGAGCGCGAGGCACTCAGGTTCTCGGCCATGGTTTGCAGGCTGGCAATGGTATTTTCGAAGCGCGATTGCAGCGCACCAAATTTGGCACGTTGGCCGGCAATGACCTGGATGGCCGCATCAACCGTGCTCAGGGTGCGAGTGGCCGATTCGACCGTGGCAACGTCCAGCGTATCTACAGTTTGCAATTGGCTGGCGCTGGTGGCTGCCAAAAAGAAGTCTGTGACGGGTGGTGGGCCAACAGGGTCGTTGACCGCGGCATTGACCATACCGAAAGATTTGTCAGAGTCCAGTGTCAAGGTGCCGGTGACATAGGCGGCGTTGTTTGGGGCATTCGGAATGGTTACGCCTCCCACTGCCAGAGCTGTTGAAGCTGCGGGGACTTCAATGACAATGTCTTCACCAGCCGCGTTAGACAGGGATATTCCTGTACCTGCTGCATTGAGTTTCGCTGTTACGCCGGTGGCCGAGCTCTTGTCGTTGAACGCTGCGACGGCGGCCGACAAGCCATCTCCATCCAGCGCACCCACGGTAAATGCCACGGTAGTTGCCACCGAGTTGTTGGAGCGCATGGTGAGGGAGTAGCTGGTATTGGCTGTGAAGCTGCTCAGGTCAATGTCTGTTCGCGCAGTAGCGGTTACGCCAGTGGTTCCCGACTGGGCATTGATGGCCGCAGCCAAGCTTTTCGCAGTTTGGCCCGCTGTAATGCCGATCGTGGCCGAGCCGGACGATCCATCAATACGGAAGGTGGTGTCTGCGGCAATCGGGCTGGTTGCGCTGATGTCAGCAGCAGGGGTGGCTTGGGAGGCTCGCGTACCCGCCGTCGATCCAGTAACC
>JACCDG010045583.1_pt1 | contig 13634 bp, 20 predicted proteins | sample 7442471 | NCBI WGS metagenome assembly JACCDG01 (sample SAMN15323444, study PRJNA562643) | freshwater metagenome | isolation source: river surface water | place: USA:Blue River Watershed | collected 2017-08-17 | reverse complement strand
CATCTTTAAATGCTTTACCTGCAGTAAATTTAACTGTCTTAGCTGCAGCAATCTTGATTGCTTCGCCAGTTTTTGGATTACGGCCCATACGAGCAGCACGCTTACCAGAACCAAAAGTACCGAAACCAATTAACTGAACGCTATCACCTTTAGTAACAGCCTTCTTGATGTTTTCCATAACTGAATTCAATGCAAATTCAGCCTTGGCTTTTGACAACTCAGATTCTTCTGCAATTGCGGAAATAAGTTCTGCTTTATTCAAGTGATGCTCCTTATCAATCATTGTTGGATAGTTGCACGTAGAACACTACGTGCTTCAAATTGTAACCATAATTTTTGGAAAGAATATTAAATTTGAGTTAAATGTTTTAAGTAACAAATTAACAAACAATTTGTTATATTCAAGGTCATGTCCGCTTCTGTTTTTCTGAGCCCCGCCTTGATCAGCATTGCTGCTTTTCTTTATGCAGCAAGCTTTTTAATCAACTCTTATGTCATGGGCTCGTTTTCATTTTCCCTTGGAGTATCTTGGGTTTTTTTACCTGCAGGGCTGAGGTTATTGCTGACTTTGCTATTAGACAAAAACGGGGCTTTAGGAATAGCCATCGCTTCAATAGCCATCAGCCTGGGCTTCTATTTTGAAGATCCCATCCTGGGCATTGGCGCAGGCATCATCAGCGGTCTGGCGCCTTATATGGCTAAATTACTTGTTTTTCGAGACTCAGACTTAAAACAAGATCTCTCACAACTTGATGCAAAACAATTACTCAACTGTGTGTTTGTTTTTTCAATTGTCAGCCCCCTCATGCACCAAGCATGGTACAAACTGCACAACCAAGAAAGTCCTTTTTTTGAAGGCTTGGGGGTGATGATCATTGGCGATCTGATTGGCACATTCATTGTTATCTACTTTGCAAAAGCTGTTATTTTTCTTTACAAGAAAAGAAGCTTCAATCAAAAAGCTTGAGTCACGCCACTAAACCACTAATGGCTTAATCCCTATTTTGAGTATTGATTTGATGCTTTAGAATGAATTCTTCTTTCAAAAGAAGAGTGTCTTATGACTAAAGAAAACAATCACTTCTCCACAAGAGAAGTAGAAAAAGCAGATGTTAAATTAATTGATAGCAAAGAATTGATGGGCAAGTCCAATTACTTGGACATTGCGCACGAGGGTGAAGTCTATCGACTGAGAATCACCAAATACAGAAAACTAATTCTGACCAAGTAGTTAATCAACAATCAGTACATCTTTTACAAAATGGCCTGTGTCACCAAAACAGGACGTTGGTATACCCACGTGCTCTTCATACACCAATGAAACGCGCTTACCCAAACTTTCATTAATTTTCTTAACGACCGCCTCATCATGAACCGTGAAGTTAAATTTTTCAGTCAAAGTTCCAGGCATATTGATCATCGCCAATTCACCCTCCCAGGTCTTGCATACCCAACCTTTTTTAGAAAACTTTTGCACATAGCCAGCGCGCTCACCCGCTGAATAGCTCCAAGTTAAAACCAACCAGGTGTAAAGGCAGAAAAGCACAATCAGCGCCAATAAGAATCCAATAAATTTTTTCATGCTCACTCCGGGGTTGGGTCATACCAAGTTGGGTATTTTTGCATCACACTTAAAAACAAAGGTGACTCGAGATGTTCATTTAACCACTGTTTTAAACAATTCAGTCCTGATTGATCAATCCATCCTGGATCAACCATTGCAAACTGGCGCACAAATGGAAATATCGCGATATCAGCCAAACTGATCTTTGGCCCCAATAGATAAGCACTTTTCTTTAACTGCTCATTGATTGGACCCAGAAACAATGATGTTGCTTGGTTCAAAGTCTCTTCAATAGAAATATCTGGATACCTATCAGGGTACTTGTATTGATCCAACAGCTTTTTAAAAGGGCCGTCATTCTTTTCGACCCATTCATCAATCACGCTTTCTGTTTCTGCAGTCAGCCAGTGGTCTGGATCAGACTGCTCCAAGGCCCACTTCATGATGTCGTAACTTTGTTCAATCACTAGATCATCACTTTGCAATACTGGAACGGTTCCTTTGGGTGATATGGCCAATAAAGAGGCTGGCTTTTCTCTTAAAGAAATTTCTCTGATTTCAACAGCAATGCCTGAATAAGCCAAAGCCATTCTTGCCCTCATGGCATAAGGGCACCTTCTATAGGAATAAAGAATGTTTGAGGCCATCAATTATTTTAAGTAAGCCATCTCTAGCATTTTCACCAAGGCATAAACGCTTTGATTGGCTGGAGTTGGAATCTGATGAGCTAAGCCACGTCTAACAATGTAGCCATTTAAAAAATCAATTTCAGTCTTTTTACACTTCATCAAATCTTGCGCAGTAGAAGACTTTTGTTTTGTCATGGTCTTAGCAATTTGTGCATTTGCCAAGATGGCTTGTTCAGTACTGATGTGAATACCTTCTTTTTCTGCAACCGCTAAAAATTCTTTGGTGATCCGCTCTATAAGATCATTGATGTGCGTAGACTGAATCATCTGCCCATATTCAATTTGACCAATCCCAGAGATCGCGTTGTAGCTGCAATTCACCAAAAACTTTAACCACATGTCATGTTTAATATTTTTAGAAATGCTACAAGGAACATCGCCCTTGTTTAAAAACTCTTGAAGCAAAGTCAGCTGATCAAGGCAAGCTTCCTTGCCATCTAGATCACCAATCACTAACTCACCTCGACCAAAATGCTTCACGTGACCAGGGCCCGCCATCCCTGTTGCAACATAAACAACCGCTGGATAAACAGGATTTAAAAGAACTGCTCTTATGCGCTCAGCGTTATCAACCCCGTTTTGTAGGCTCAATATGATTGAGTCTTCCGATAAATATGGTTTGATTTCTTTGGCAACAGATTCAGTATCGGGTGACTTAACGCAGAATAAAACAAGGTCTGCGTTCTTGATAGCTTGATATTCGGTGCTGGCTTTAACTGAAACGCGCTCTTGAAAAGATTGGCAATCCATATACAAACCATTCTCTTGAATGGCTTTTACATGGTCTTGGCGCGCGATCAAGGTAACGTCATACCCGGCTCTTGCCAACAATCCGCCAAAGTAACTTCCAACAGCTCCAGCACCAATAACTGATACCGTTGATATTTTATTTTTCATCTCTTGATTTTACGCCTTTGAATACAGCACAGCATCAGCAAATTTATCAAAATTCCTTTAGAGTAGATAAGATATACACACTCTAGAGGCAAGCTGATGAAAGCATTCTTAATCAACCCCAAGCTCAAAGAAGTCACAGAAGTTGAAATTGAACCCACGATTGAAGCAATTCAAGATTTAATTGGTTTCAAAACAGTCGACTCTGATGAAATTGACTTCAATTTTGACCAACTGTTCTTTGATGAAGAATGCTTTATTCGCCAACAAGATCAAGCGGGCCGCTTCAAAGTTGATAACTTGGCACCGATCGCTGGTAAAGGGGTGGTTGCCAACAGTGCAGACAATGGCAAAACAATCGGCAGCCCTCAGGTCACCTTAGAAGCCCTGATCAAACGTGTCACATTTTTGTGATTTAAATGGCCATTGATAAAAACAGTTATCAAATCGATATCTCTGATGGCATTGTGCTGATCAAGAATCAAAACACAACCATTGCTTATTGTAGATTTTTAGACTCTGGTGACATTGAGTACATCTACGTCAACTTGGCCTATCGTCGCCAAGGCTATGGCAGGATCTTGATCGATGAAGTGAAAAAGATCACAGGCAAGATTGGAAAAATTCATGATCCAATATCACCCTTGGGCTCTCAGTTCTTCAAAGGCATTGGGATTCTTTAAATACTACCGAACGCCCCTCGATTGAAATCATCAATCGCTTGCTCAATCTCTTCTCGGGTGTTCATCACAAAAGGTCCGTGCCCAACGATCGGCTCAGCAATTGGTTCACCACTTAAGAGTAATGCCACTGTATCTTCAAGAGCTTTAACTTTGATGCCTGCACCTTCTTGACTGAACATCAACATCTTGGCGTCTTTTGCAATCACTCCGCGATCCGCAGAATTAGCACCACTCTCAAGCGCTCCGCGCAACACAACCACGGAAGTATTCCAACCATCAGGGGCAGGCAGAACAAGCTCTTCGCCTTTTTTCAAATGAATATCAAACACATTCATGGGTGTGAAGGTTGTTGCAGGACCCACTCGCCCTTCATACTCGCCGGCAATCACTCTGATTGATCCGCTGGAGTTTGATAATTCAATCTCAGGAATGCTCTGACTCAAGATAGGTTGATAGCCAGGCGCGGTCATTTTATGTTTTGCTGGCAAGTTCACCCACAGCTGAACCATTTGCAAAACCCCACCTTGCTTTGCAAAAGCATCTGAATGAAATTCTTGATGCAAAATGCCAGCACCAGCAGTCATCCACTGAACATCACCTGGGCCAATGGTTCCACCTTGACCAGTTGAGTCTTTATGAGAGACCTCGCCGTCATACACAATGGTGACAGTCTCAAAACCACGGTGAGGATGAGTACCCACACCCTTGCGCTCCGTTGTTGATGGGAACTCAGCCGGACCAGCCAAATCAAGCATCAAAAATGGGCTCATTTCTTTACCCAATTGCTGATAAAAGAATAAAGTACGCACTGGGAAACCATTGCCTACCCAATGGCCCTGATCATTTCCCTGAATACCAAGAAGACGCTTCATATTGATTGACCTTAGCTCTTAAATTTGTTGAATCTTATCTATCCATATTAATCACTATCTGAATAATTTTCAGGCGCACTGCATAATATGGATATTCTCTATCTTCTTATACGCAAACCATCAGCCACCCATTCATGTTCAGCACACCAACCCTCAGCTTTTTTCAAGAAATCATTGAGTTGATTGGCATCTTCTCGTTTGCTGCTTCAGGACTGATTGCAGGCCTCAAGAAAAAATTAGACTTGGTGGGAGTGAGTATTGTTGCTGGCTTGACTGCTTTTGGTGGCGGTACATTAAGAGACATTCTTTTGGATCGCAGACCCTTCTTTTGGGTTGAACATTCTTACTGGCTTTGGGTCATCATTGCACTGACGATTGTGAGTATTTGGTTTATCAAGAATAAACACTTGGTCTACACAGAAAAAATGATTCAGCTGCCAGATGCTATGGGCCTTGCCTTAGCAACCATACTAGGTACTCAAATTGCACTTCAATTTGACATGCCATTGGTAGTGGCCATTTTATTAGGCGTTATTTCTGCAACATTTGGTGGCGCTCTGCGAGACATCGTGTGCGGAGAAATTCCGCAACTGTTCTCCGACAATCGTCCTTATGCTGTGATTGCGTTTGCTGGAAGTGCTTTATACATTTTGTTGAGCACCTACCTGTTAGATGAATCAATGGCTGCCGTGATTTCATTCATGTTCATTTTCGTCATTCGCGCGATTGCCTTGTATAAGAATTGGCACCTACCCACATTCAGGGCTTAAGCATGAACATGAGCATCAATGCTGACTTCAGCCAAAAAGCGGTCGTCAATACTCACGAAGCGCCATGGCTACCATCACCCATGGCGGGCGTTAATCGAAAACCTCTGGATCGCATCGGTGATGAAGTTGCCATTGCAACCACCATTGTGAGCTATGCCCCAAATTCTTCTTTCCCAAAACATGCTCATCCTGCTGGAGAAGAAATACTGGTGCTTGAAGGCACCTTCTCAGATGAGAGCGGTGATTACTCAGCAGGCATGTACCTGCGCAATCCACCGAACAGCTCTCATACTCCGTATTCAAAAGAAGGCTGTACGATTTTTGTCAAATTAAGACAATTTCATCCTGATGATTCAGCCACTATCAGAATCGACACCAACAACACTCCCTGGTATCCAGGTCTGGTTCCTGGGCTATCAGTGATGCCTTTGCATGAATTCGATGGTGTGGGCACAGCACTGGTGCGTTGGGCACCCAACACCGTCTTCAATCCCCACGTTCATCCAGGTGGAGAAGAGATCCTTGTTTTAGAAGGTGTCTTTCATGATGAGCACGGCTCATACCCAAGTGGCACCTGGATCAGAAGCCCCAGATACAGCAAGCACACCCCCTTCACCAAAGCAGAGGGTGCGCTCATTTATGTCAAGACGGGACATTTAGGCGCCTGATAAAAGCGGTTGAATAAATGCAAACCATGCGCCTATCAACAACAAGCCCAAACTGAACAAATAAATTCTCAAAGATACTTTTCGTGTTTTGAGACAGGCATTGCGCAACTCAACATCAATAGGGCATGGTGCGTTTTGATTGCGCCACTGAATAAAGCCCGTGACGATCATCAACAATGCAGCAATTGAAAAAATAATTTCTTTGTGTTCACTGATCCAAACAATCTGTGGAAAAACGGCCACCAATGATGCGAGCGCTGCTCCTGCGCCAAGGCTTACCAAGAGCGCAGGAATTGCACAGCAGATCAAAGTGCTTGAACTAGCGAACAGGCTCAGCAATGAGCCTATAAAATTTGTCTTTGTTTCACCAACTCCGTTTTGACTCATTTCTTGTCTCTAGATTCGGCTTTAAATTGAGCCACTGTTTGAGGAATGGTTTCAATCTTCACCACGTCATATCCAGAATCTTTGATCTCTTGAGAAATCAATTTTTCATTCAGGCTTTTTCCTTCTTTGGCCTCTATCACCACGACCTTATTCTTAAGATCAACAAAGATAGCTTTTGTATCGTCCATCTTCATGATGCTCTTCTCAATACCCTGAGCGCAGAACGAACAAACCATCCCATTCACGGTGATCTTCATGCTGGCGAAAGAAACTTGGCTTAGACCCAAACAAGTAATAGCAACTAATAATTTAATCAATTTCATTTTTTAATCTCCTAGTAGTTATACATAAAGTTAAAGCGGGGCTGTCCTGACATGTTTGCCCCCAATTCAATAAAGTAGCGGTTGTGAATGACTCTCAACATGGGTGTTATTTCATACTGTCTTGAAACAAAGTTCATCCTTCTAGCCTCAACAATGAACCAGGGCTGAGGTTGGTCATAATGAACTTCATAAAATGAACCGCCCAACCTCAAGGTATTGATGGTGCTGGTCGGACCTTCGCCTGTATAGACGCGGGTCGATCCCATGACATAAACACGTGTGGTTTCGTAGTCCATCTGTACACCTGGCGAGGTTGTTAGCCTGGAGCCTTCAAAAGTATTGCCCGTGGTTGATCCTATGCCACCAATGAACCAGATATTGGCTTGCGCATTGGGCATATTCCACCGAGCAACCTTGCGGGTATATACAGCCTCAACGTTTTGTTGCCTCATTGAGTGGTGTGACTCCATGCCGCTCACAGAAAGACCAAAAGCATCATTTGCAGTTGTGGCGTAATTGAACGCCAACTCCTGGAAATTTTTGCTTGTATCTCCCATCACCATCCAGCTGTTTTTAAAACCCATGGGTGCAGCTGATGCGCTTGTCATTAAAACAACAAAGCCAGTCAAAACTCCAAGGAGAATATTCATTTGTCTCATTCAAGTTTCTCCATACGAATAATTTCAATCGAACCATCAACCACCCGAATGACGATGCGGACTTTGTCGCCCTTCTGGAAATCATTCAGGGGTATTTCTTTGACAACGCCAAAAGGCATGGTCATTGGTGCCATCTTGATGCTGGGAATGTACTCATGCTTAAGAATGATCCGATTGCGCGATGGATCGGCGCGCACCACCTCACCCTTGACCCACTCTGCTTCTGCAAAGGCTTGCAAAGCAAAAAAGCTTAAAAAAACAAATAGTATTTTCTTCATTTAAATCTCCAAAAGAATTTCTACCCAAAAAATGGGCGGACTAATGCTAGGGAGATTAAAGAATTGGTGGCTTGCTGAGGGCGGCCAGAACTTGGCTCTGATAGGTCTCGAGACTTATAACAAAGCGTTGTCCAAAGTCACCGAGGCTCAAGTCAGAGCTAATTGAAAATGGCAAACCAAAAGCCATGCACAAAGTACAAGAATTGCACCCTGTGTTTTCAGCATGACTTGATGCCCCAAGATCACCAGATGTATTGGCTAAAGATTCTTGGTGACATGGATGAGCACTGGACTTTACTTCTTCGCTTGTGTGCACAACTTGAGTGTTACCCAATTGATGTTGGAAGCCCATGCCTACAACTGCCCATGATTGAATAGGCATTAAAGCAATGAGAGAAGATAAAAAGAGCTTGCGCAACATGTGGATAACTCTAACACCATTTTTTGCGGTCTGCTGAGTCATCATTTTTAGCAATCGCATACCAAGCAACAGCCCTTAAATACTACCTTCTAGCAACCACACGAAGATTTGGGTCATTATTGATAAAACCAACAATCTCAGAACCCTTCAACTCTCCTTTGAAGGTGTACTTTTTTGCTTTGTGCATGAATTCAAACTCAATTTGATTACCTCGAATTCGGCCATCCTCAAAACGAACAGATCTTCTATTTCCCTGCTCTAAGGTTCCATCAAAAAACTGTTTCTTTTGCACAATTTGCAGCTGAACAGTTTCAGCTCCGGGCAAACCAGCAAAGCGCCAAGCGCCGTCGATGTTGGCTGGCACAATCCACAAATAAGCGACCTCACCATTTGAAATCTTGATTTGTTGATCTGCGATCCATGATTCCATGTGGAAGGTATTAGAAACCACACGCGTACCTGGTTTCATTTTTAAAATCTTAGGCATTAACTTTAAGTTCAGGTTGTTACCCAAATACAAAGTTAAAACAGTGGCTTCAGAAAAGTCTTCGACAAAAATATCGCCTTGCTTTAAATCAACAAGATCGACAACCTTGGCCCTTTCAGCATTTCGCTTTGATAGCTCGACCAAATCACGGTTGTATTCAATACCCACTGCACGGACCTTGTACTTCTTCGCCGCCTCAATCGGAATCACGCCATCACCGGATCCAAGGTCATAAACAATATCGCCAGGACCCACTTTAGCAATGGCCAACATTTCATGGGCCATCTCTACCTTGGTGGGCACCCACATCACATCCTTGCCGTGAGAAGCCATCTGAAGATGAAACTTTTCATCGCCATAATTCTTAGTCATGCAGCCCAACAATACAAAAGAGCTGAGAGCTGCAAAAGTCATGCGCAAAACTGTTTTTGAAATCACTGGAGTCAACTTTCTTATCACCTTGAAAAACGACCATTGAACATACTTAACTCATCCAACCCGATTCCCAGTTTACAGGGATGGATTACCTTAAAGATAAGTCAACAAATTCGTATCCCCAATAAATTCACTTGCATCTCAGGACTTATAGACATCCAAAATCCGAAGCCACAAATCATAATAAGAACTCCATAAATCATGAATTTTTGAACTTTAGGGTTGAACTTATGTTGTAGCATGAATCGCTCTTTTAATTGGAACTTCTTTGATTGGATAGTTAATCATAGCTGCCAAGAGGCCCAATCCAATAGAAATGATCCACACAGAGTCGTATGACCCGAGGAAATCATACATTCTGCCGCCAAGCCAGCCACCCAGAAATGCACCCACCTGATGAGCTAAAAAAACAAACCCGCCCAGCATCGAAATATTTTTAACCCCAAAAATACTAGCAATTGCGCCATTTGTTAATGGAACCGTGCTGAGCCACAATAATCCCATGATGAATCCAAACACATAGGCCGTCATTTGGCTCATGGGTAGCAGAATAAATAGCAAGAACAACAAGGCTCTTCCTAAATACAGTGCGCTCAGCAATTTGGCTTTGGGATACTTTCCTCCCCATAAGCCTGCGTAATATGATCCCAAAATATTTCCAAGCCCTATTAAACCTAAAACAATTGACCCATCTAACGCTGTTAACCCACTATCAACCAAATAGATCGGTAAATGAACAGCAATGAACACAATGTGAAAGCCACACACAAAAAATCCTGCGCACAACATCCAAAATGCACTAGATTGAAAAGCCTCTCCCAAAATTTCTTTTAGGCTCAAATTTGGCTCAGACTCTTTGATTGCAGTGACGCTCTTTTTCTCCATCAATGGAATCGCCAATGGAAAAATCAGCACTGATAAAGCTGCCATGGCTATCAAGGCGCCCGACCATCCCAAGCCATTAATTAAACTCAAAGAGCCCGGCAATAACAAAAACTGTCCTAAAGATCCCAAAGACATTGAGACGCCCATGGCCAAACTTCTTTTTTCGGGTGGAACAGACCTGCTAACGACTCCAAAAACGATTGGGAATGTGGTGCCCGATAAACCCAAGCCAATTAACAGCCCTGCCGAAATAGTGAATTCCGTTGCACTCGTGGTCATCGCCATCAAGCCTAATCCAGTTGTATAAAGCAAGGCACCAACGAGTATGACTTTACCGGCGCCATATTTATCCGCAATTCGACCGGTTATTGGTTGGGAGATTCCCCAGAGTAGGTTTTGCAGTGCAATTCCGAATCCAAAGACCTCTCGACCCCATTGAAAATCAGAAATCATGGGCATCATGAACATTCCAAATGAATGCCGAATACCCAGCGATAGAGTCAAGATGATTCCACCACAAAAAATAATGAATTTGTAATTCTTAAATAGTTGGGTATTCATAATTTCTTTCCATTAGAAATCTGACTTAGATAGGTCACTAAGTTTTCTATTGAGTTCAACATAAAACTCAAAGTCTTTTCCCAGAACTTTTTTTGCTTTCTTTTGAACTTCTTCCCAAGAGGCCTGGGCTTTTTTTAAAGCTCTTTCACCGCCCTTGGTAAGCTTCACGATGCTCTTGCGCAAATCTTCAGGATCGCTAATGAGTTCAATGAGTTGGTCACCCTCCAAGATTGCTAAATTTCTTGTCAAAGTTGTGCGATTTAACTTGGTTAACTTAGAAAGCTCATTGATGGTCATTTCGGGTGAGCCATGTATCTTTTTCAATAATGAATATTGGGTCACCTTGATCCCAGACTTCGCCAAAGCACCATCATATAAATTGGTTAAGGCATTGGCGGCTTTTCTGGTTGAAATACAGACACAAGGGTCTGTGAGGGTTTGATTATTTACGTGCATATACACATATTAGCACCAATCAATCAATAAAAACCTTTTTTATATGGGTGTTTTTATCCTCACCAAGCTGTTAGGTTAATTCCAGTATATTTTGGATATACATAACTTCAAATAAAGTTTATACATGCCACATGACGTAAGCCTCATCGCCATTCTTGCCGCTGGATTTAGCTTGGCCCTGATTCTGGGGTTTGCTGTTACTTATCTAAAAATGCCACCCTTGGTCGGCTACCTATTGGCAGGCGTCCTGATTGGTCCCGCCACACCAGGCTTCGTTGCTGATGTTGGCTTATCAATGCAGTTAGCTGAAATTGGCGTGATGCTGCTCATGTTTGGTGTTGGCTTACATTTCTCCATTGGCGACTTAATGTCTGTCAAAAAAATCGCCATCCCCGGTGCGCTTTTCCAGATGTTGGTTGCAACAGTGCTTGGCTTTTTTGTTGCAAACCATTGGGGCTGGTCTTTATTGGGCTCCATCGTATTCGGCTTGAGCCTATCTGTTGCCAGTACGGTTGTTCTCTTGCGCGCATTAGAAGATAAAGGTCTTTTAAACACCTCCAATGGCAAGATTGCGGTGGGCTGGTTGGTTGTTGAAGATCTAGTCATGGTCTTGGCTTTGGTTCTTCTTCCAGTATTGGCTGAATTACTTCAACACGATGGAATCCAAGCTGCCAGCGGCAACCTCACCGAGTTACTTAAACCAATAGGCATTACTTTAGCCAAGGTGGGTGCATTCATCGTGCTCATGCTTGTCATTGGCAAAAGATTGCTACCCAAACTCTTATGGTTGGTAGCAAAAAATGGTTCTAGAGAATTATTCACTTTGGCCGTCATTGCTTCTGCGATTGGCATTGCTTTCTTGGCCGCAAAGATCTTTGATGTTTCATTTGCTCTAGGTGCTTTCTTCGCGGGCATGATGCTTGGAGAATCTAAGTTAAGCAAAAGAGCCGCTGATGAATCCCTGCCTCTAAGAGATGCATTTGCCGTGCTCTTCTTCGTGTCCGTGGGCATGCTGTTTGATCCACAAATTTTGTGGCAAGAACCTCTTAAATTACTTGTTGTGATTTTTATTATTCTTGTTGGAAAAACATTGGCCGCCATGGCTCTTGTTTTAATCTTCAGATATCCACTCAATACAGCCGCAACGGTTGGTATCAGCTTGGCTCAAATCGGTGAGTTCTCGTTCATTCTTGCTGGTATGGGCTTAACTATGAAGCTCATTCCAAACGATGCTTATAGTTTGATACTTGCTGGTGCCATCATTTCGATAGCACTTAATTCATTTTTGTTTGACAGCATTTCACCATTGATCAACTGGGCCAGAAAGCGCTCAGCCTTAGCAAGGGCCTTAGATCAAAGAATGGATCCTCTTGCATTGCTTCCCACATCCACCCAAGAATCTTTGCTGTCTGGACAGGTAGTGATTGTGGGTCAAGGTCGAGTGGGTAAGAGGGTGCTTGAAAAATTAAAGGCACAAGGTGTCTCTTGTGTGGTGGCCGAAAAAGATCGCTCTATTGTTGAAGGTTTAAGAAAATCAGGAACTCCAGCAGTCTCAGGAGATGCATCCGATCCATTTGTGCTGATTCAAGCTCATATTGCCAACGCAGCCATCTTGGTAATCGCCTCTCAAGACTCTATTGATATCAGCAAAATGGTGGAAACAGCCAGAACACTGAATCCAAAAATAGCTATCTTTATTCGTGCAAGAGACAGTGAAGAAATTGAAATCTATAACAAAGAAGGCTGGGGTCAATCCTTCACTCCAGAGGATGAACTCGCGAATCGCTTCTACACAGAGGTGCTGAAAGAGCTCAAGCAGGCATCATAAGAATGACCAAGCTTGCTGACCAAATCCTCGAATCGACCACATCTAATCCTGATGATTCTTCAAATAATCTATGACCCAGGGTGGATCGCTATCACTTGGAAAGATAGGATAGTGAACAGCGACAATCACACCATGATTAGCAATCAATGTCACTCGCTTTAATAAAGTCATTCCAGCAGTTACAAAAGTTGGCATATTCAATGCCTTTTGAAATTGATAGTTGGCATCACTAACAACGGGAAATGGAAGATGAAGTCTATCGACCATTTCTTTTTGATACTCGGTAGTTTGAACACTCAGTCCAATAACCTCTGCGCCCAATGATTGAAGCTCTTGATAGTGATCTCTGAATGAACAGCTTTGTGGCGTGCAGCCTCTAGCCCCAGGAATTTGATCCCAACCATTTGGCAGATCAACATTAGGTTGCCCTGTCATGGGATAACAATAGATAACCAATTTACCTTTGATATCGCCCAAGTTAACTGCCTTACCATTGGTGGCATTTAATGAAATGCTGGGGAGCCTCATTCCCTTCAAATGATTCGTTGAACCATCATCTTGAGGAACAGGGAGATCTGCAGGAAGTTGGTTTAGATTTGTCATTAATAGATTCTATACAAGATAAAAACTGAGACAGTCCAAAAACGAAAAAACCACCCGAAGGTGGTTTATAGAATCTTGGTGGCCCGGGGCGGAATCGAACCACCGACACAAGGATTTTCAATCCTCTGCTCTACCGACTGAGCTACCAGGCCAAGAATCGAGAATTGTACT
>JACCDG010660604.1_pt1 | contig 13637 bp, 9 predicted proteins | sample 7442471 | NCBI WGS metagenome assembly JACCDG01 (sample SAMN15323444, study PRJNA562643) | freshwater metagenome | isolation source: river surface water | place: USA:Blue River Watershed | collected 2017-08-17 | reverse complement strand
GGCCGCGCCGCGCTGGTAGCCCTGCAGCAGTTGCGCCAGCGGCATCTGGCCCGATTCCAGCCGGGCCAGCAGCGTTTCGAGTTCCTGCACCGCGTCCTCGTAGGTGGCGGGCAATGGGGCCTGGTCGGCCTGGGGGGCAGCGGCTTTGGGCATCGGGGCTTCCGAAAAGACAGGTGTCTATTCTATGCCCGCCCCAAAGCCCGCTCACCTAGCCCGCGTGGGGTCAAGGGGCATGGCGGGCCGATGGGCTAGAATCTTGGGTTCGGCACAGAGCCGTAATCGTCGCGCCCGTTTCACCCGAATCAGCGCTTCCCTGCCCCTTCATAGGGGGAGTCTCTAGGTCAGGTCACCCATGTCTGATTTAAGTCTTCAACTTCAGCAGGCCGCAAGCCAACTCCCGGTATCCAGCTATTTTGATGAGGCGCTGTTCCAGCGAGAAATCACAGAGCTGTTTTCGCGTGGCCCACGCTATGTCGGCCATGAGCTGATGGTGCCCCATGTGGGCGACTACGCCACGCTGGCCCACGAGGACCACGGGCGTGCTTTGGTGCGCAATGCGCAAGGCGGCATCGAGCTGATCTCGAATGTCTGCCGGCATCGTCAGGCGATCATGCTGCAGGGACGCGGCAATCTGATGCAGGAGCAAAAGGGCGCGGCCGGGGGCAACATCGTCTGCCCGCTGCACCGCTGGACCTATTCGCCCAAGGGCGAGCTGCTGGGTGCGCCGCATTTCTCGCACGACCCCTGCCTGAACCTGCGCAACCACAGCCTGCGCCAGTGGAACGGCCTGCTCTTCGAGGACAACGGCCGCGACATCGCCGCCGACCTGGCCGGCATGGGCCCGGCCTCGATGCTGAGTTTCGAGGGCTATGCGCTCGACCGCGTCGAGATGCACACCTGCCACTACAACTGGAAGACCTTTATCGAGGTCTACCTGGAGGACTACCACGTGGGGCCCTTCCACCCGGGGTTGGGCAACTTCGTCACCTGCGAAGACCTGTCCTGGGAGTTCAAGCCCGAGTACTCGGTGCAGACCGTGGGCGTGGCCAGCAGCTTTGGCCGCCCGGGCTCGCCGACTTACCGCAAGTGGCACGATGTGCTGCTGCAGTACCGCAACGGCCAATTGCCCGAGCGTGGCGCGGTGTGGCTGACCTATTACCCGCACATCATGGTCGAGTGGTACCCGCATGTGCTCACGGTCTCGACCCTGCACCCCATCAGCGTCGACAAGACGCTCAACATGGTGGCGTTCTTCTACCCCGAGGAAATCGTGGCTTTTGAGCGCGAGTTCGTCGAGGCGCAGCAGGCGGCGTACATGGAAACCTGCCTGGAGGACGACGAGATTGCCGAGCGCATGGACGCGGGCCGCAAGGCCTTGTACAAGCGTGGCGACAACGAGGTCGGCCCCTACCAAAGCCCGATGGAAGACGGCATGCAGCACTTCCATGAGTGGTACCGCGGCAAGATGAACTTCGGCGCCTGAGAAAGCCCCCAGCGTGCAAGCCTCCTGGATGATTCTGGCGTCGCTGTTTTTTGCGACGATGGGGGTGTTTGTCAAGCTGGGCTCGCAGTTCTTCACCACCGCCGAGCTGGTCTTCTGGCGCGGCCTGCTGGGCATGTTCTTCATGGCCGGCCTGTGCCGCTGGCAGCGCGTGGACCTGCGCTCGCCCGTCCCGCTCATGCACCTGTGGCGCTCGGTGATTGGGGTGGCCTCGCTGTCGGCCTGGTTTTACGCCATCGGGGAGCTGCCGCTGGCCACGGCCATGACGCTCAACTACATGAGCGGCATCTGGGTGGCGGTCATCCTGATTGGCGGCACCCTGGCCATGGGGCGCATCCAGGACGCGGCGCGACAGGGACCGATGGTGCTGACCGTGATGGCCAGCTTTGCCGGCGTGATCATGGTCCTGCGCCCGACCATCGAGCAAAACCAGCTCTTTGCCGGCCTGATCGGTTTGCTCTCGGGGCTGATGGCTTCGCTGGCCTATCTGCAGGTCTCGGCCCTGGGCCGCGTGGGCGAGCCCGAATCGCGCACCGTGTTTTATTTTTCGGTGGGCACCACCCTGATCGGCGGCCTGGCCACCTGGGTGCAAGGCCCCACCCCCTGGGACTGGGACAAGGCGATCTGGTTGCTGCCCATTGGCCTGCTGGCCGCCCTGGGGCAGCTGTGCATGACACTGGCCTACAACCGAGGCGCCACGCTGGTGGTGGCCAACCTGCAATACTCGGGCATTGTGTTTGCCGCGCTGTACGGCCTGGTGTTGTTTGGCGATGCCATTGCCTGGATGGGCTGGATCGGCATGGTGGTGATTGTGCTCAGCGGGGTGCTGGCCACCGCGCTGCGCCAGCGCACCCTGCCCAGCGCCCCGGCCGACGACCACTGAGGAGAGCCTTCCATGTACACCCTGCTGATCGATGTGCCCCAGCTGCTGGCCCTGCAGGCCAGCGGGGCCGATGTGCGCGTCTTTGACGCCAGCTTTGACCTGGCCCGCCCGCAAGCGGCCGACGAGGCCTTTGCGCAGGTGCGCATTCGGGGGGCGCGTCAAGCGCACCTGGAGCGCGACCTCAGCGCCCACGGCGATCGCCCGGCGGTCAACGGTGGCCGCCATCCCCTGCCCACGCGTGAGTCGGTGGTGGCCTGGCTGGGCACGCAAGGCGTGGGGCCCGAGACGCAGGTCGTGGTGTACGACCGCAACCAGGGCATGCAATGCGGCCGCTTGTGGTGGATGCTGCAATGGGTGGGTCATCCGGCAGCGGCCGTGCTCGATGGCGGCCTGGCCGCCTGGCAGGCCGCGGGCGGCCCCACCGAGCAGGGCCCCCTGGCCCCGGTGGCCGCGCGCGAGCTGCCCTTGCGCCCGCCCCTGCGCGAGCTGGTGCTGATCGAGGCGGTGCAGGCGGGGCTGGGCGATCCGGCACAGGTGATGGTGGATGCGCGCGCCGCCCCCCGTTACCGAGGCGAGGTCGAACCGCTTGACCCCGTGGCAGGCCACATCCCGGGCGCGCTCAACCGCCCCTTTGGCGACAACTTCGAGGCCGATGGCCGCTACAAGTCCGCGGCGCAATTGCGCGCCGAATGGAGCGCCCTGCTGGCGGGCCGGCCGGCGGCGCACGTGGTGCACCAGTGTGGCAGCGGGGTGAGCGCCATCCCCAACCTGATCGCCATGGAAGTGGCCGGCCTGGGCCCCACGCGGCTGTACGCCGGCAGCTGGAGCGAGTGGTGCCGCACCCCCGGTCTGCCCTGCGCCCGCGGCTGACACAGCCGCCAGTCCGCGCTCACTGCGCGAGGCCGGCGTTTGCCCCGCCAGCCGGTGATTCGACACGCCTTGAGCGTTCTGGGGTGATGGGGATGTTTGACCTGCAAGCCCTGCTGGTCATCCCGCACGCCCCACCGCCTGCGGCCTGCGCCCCGACGCGCGGGCGCCTCAGGCCTGCGCGGCGCTGAGCTTGCGCGCCATGCTCCAGCGGTGCACCTCGTTGGGGCCGTCGTAGATGCGAAAGGCCCGCATGTCGGTGAAGATGCGCATCACCACCGACTCGCCCGTCACGCCCCGTCCGCCCAGGATCTGCACGCAGCGGTCCACCACCCGCCATTGGGCCTCGGAACAGGTGACCTTGGCGCGGCTGGACTCGAAGTTGCACTTTTGTCCCTGATCCAGCAACCATGCGGTGTGCCAGATGTGCAGGCGCGCGGTCATGAGGTCCATGTCGTTGTCGGCCAGCATAAAGCCCACCCCCTCGTGCTCGGCCAGGGGCTTGCCAAAGGCCTGGCGGCGGCTGGCGTAGGCCAGGGCCTCGTCGTGGGCACGGCGGGCTTGGCCCAGCCAGCGCATGCAATGGGTCAAACGGGCCGGTGCCAGGCGCACCTGGGCATAGCGAAAGCCCTTGCCCACCTCGCCCAGCACATCGCGCTGGCTCACGCGCAGGTTCTCGAAGGCCAGCACGCCATGCCCGCCGGCAAAGCAGCGGTCCATGGCGTCCATGGTGCGGACATAGCGGATGCCCGGGCGGTCCATATCGCTCAGGAACATGGTGGCGCGCCCGTCCTCCATGCGCGCCATGATGATGGCGTAATCGGCCCCTTCGGCGCCGGTGATCAGCCACTTCTGGCCGTTGATGACGTAGTCGTCGCCGTCGCGCACCGCCTGTGTCTGCAGCATGCTGGGGTCGGAGCCGGCGCCATCGGGCTCGGTCATGGCAAAGCAGGAGCGGATGCGGCCCGCCACATGCGGGCGCAGCCAGCGCTCTTTCTGCTCGGGCGTGGCCACCTCCTCCATGAGGTGGATGTTGCCTTCATCGGGCGCATGGATGTTCAGGGCGATCGGGCCCAGGTGCGAGTAGCCTGCCTCTTCAAACACCACCGCCTTGGCCCGGTGCGACAGGCCGAGTCCGCCCAGCCCGGTCGAGGCGTGCGGGGTCAGCAAGCCGGCCGCGCGCGCACGCGCCATCAGCGCCTGGCGCAAGGCCTCGCTCGGGCCATGTTCATGCGGCCCTTGTTCGGGCTCCAGGGGAATGACCTGCTCGCGGATGAAGTCGCGCGTGCGCTGCTGCAAGTCCAGCAGCTCTGATGAGAGTGTGAAATCCATGTTCGGTATGGGCCAGGCCCGTTGGTGGCGTCCAGCGGACACCCATGCACCGAGCCTAGCGAGCGCCCAGTCCGCGCCCAGTGCCGCGGGTGACAGATGGGCGCTTTGGCGTCACCCTGGCGACGCCTGGCCCCTCAGGCCATGGGGCGGTGCACCGCCCCCAGGGCGTGGTCGTGCCCATGACCGTGGTCGTGCCCGCTGTGCAGCAGGCGGCTGACCCCCAGCACCAGCGACATGCCCACCACCAGCCACAGCACCTGCGCCACGGTCTCACGCGTGCTCAGGCGTTTTTGCAGCTGTGGGATCAGGTCGGCCAGGGCCACGTAGACAAAGCTGCTGCTGGCGGCCACCAGAAACAGGGGCAGGTAGTCGTGCAAGGCGTCCACCAGCACATAGCCGGTCAGGCCGCCCAGGGCGGTCAGGGCGCCCGCCAGCGACACCTTCCAGATGGCCGCGCGGCGCGTGCCCGAGGTTTGGCGCAGCACCACCAGATCGCCCATGTGGTGCGGCACCTCATGCGCCAGCACCGCCAGCGCGGCGGCCACACCCAAGGACAGATCGGCCATGAAAGCCGAGGCAATCAGGATGCCGTCGCCAAAGCAGTGCACGCTGTCGCCCGCCAGCACCGCCCAGCCACCGGAAGTGCGCTGACCGTGCGGATGCGCGTGGTGATGGCCGTGGTGATGGTCGTGTCCGTGGGCATGACCGTGCTGGTGGTGCTCGTGGCCATGGTGCCAAAGCTCGGCCTTGTCGAGCAGGAAAAAGAACACCAGACCCACCAGCAAGCCCATGAACAGGGTTTGCGCAGGCATGCCGCTTTCAAAGGCCTCGGGCAACAGATGCACCAGGGCGGTGGCCAGCAGGGCGCCAGCGGCCAGGCTCAGCATGTGCTGGGTGTAGCGGCTGACAACGCCAAAGCTCAGCCAGGCGGCGAGCCAGACGCTTCCGATGCCAGCCACCAGGGTGGCCAGCAGAATGCTCAGGAGTGTGGTCATGGGGGACTTGCAGGCCACGCCCGGGGCCCCAGCATGGGCCGGCCGGTGTGGCGCGGGAGATCAATCACAAAACAGATGCAAGGATCTTAGCAAGTCTGTCAAGCCGCCCCAGGACGCGCGCAGGGCGGCCGGCCCCATCAGGCGACGCCGTGCTGGCGCAGCCACTGCAGCATGCGCTTCCAGCCGTCCTCGGCCGGGCCCTGGCGGAAGCTGGGGCGGTAGTCGGCATGGAAGGCGTGCGGCGTGTCGGGGTAGACCACGAACTGGCTGGCACGGCTGGCCGCCGTGGCCGCCGGGGCCTGCAGGGCGGCCTTCATCTGCTCGACGCTGGCCAGCGGAATCCCGGTGTCGGCGCCGCCGTACAGACCCAGCACCGGCGCATGCAGCTTGGCCGCATGGTCGATCGGATGGCTGGGGGTGATGGGGCTGGGCGCGCCCACCAGGCGGCCATACCAGGCCACGGCCGCTTTGACGCGGGGCTGGTGCGCCGCATACAGCCAGGTGTGCCGTCCACCCCAGCAAAAACCGGTGATGGCCAGGCGCGAGACGTCGCCGCCATTGGCCGCGGCCCAGGCCACACAGGCATCCAGGTCGCGCATGACGTCTTGATCAGGTGTTTTGTTGACGACTTCGGCCATCAGCTTGGCCATTTCACCATAGGAGGACGGGTCCCCATGGCGGAAAAACAGCTCGGGGGCAATCGCCAGATAGCCCTCGCGCGCCAGGCGGCGGGTGACGTCGGCGATGTACTCGTGCACCCCAAAGATTTCGGACACCACCAGCACCACCGGCAGGCCCGTGCGACCAGCGGGTGCGCTGCGCACCATGGGCAGCTTGCCGCCCGCGCTGGTGTCGATCAAGGTCTCGCCGGTGACCAGGCCGTCGGCCGGGGTCTTGATGGCCGTTTGTGCCTGCACCGGACCGGCCACAGCGGCGTAGCCAGCGCCCAGCATGGCCCCCAGCACGGCGCGGCGTGGGGTGGCGGTTCCTTGCCCTTGGTCCAGCAGGGCGCGGGCGTCGTCGTGTGATGTGCTCATGAATACTCCAGATCGTTAGAGGGGGCGTGCCCAGCGTGATCCGCAGGGGGTCAGCTCAGTGGGCCTGCTCCCAGTTGGGGCCCATGCCCACTTCGGCCAGAAGCGGCACCTTGAGGGTCGCCACGCCAGCCATCAGGCGCGGCACCTCGGTGCGCACCCAATCACGTTCGGCATCGGGCACTTCGAACACCAGTTCGTCGTGCACCTGCATGATGACGCGCGTGCCCAGTCCTTGTTCGTCCAGGGTTTTTTGCACCGCCACCATGGCCAGCTTGATCAGGTCGGCCGCCGTCCCCTGCATGGGCGCGTTGATGGCCGCCCGCTCGGCGCCGGCGCGGCGCGGGCCGTTGGGGCTGTTGATCTCGGGCAGCACCAGGCGGCGGCCAAAGACGGTGCGCACAAAGCCCTCGGCCTTGGCCTGGGCCCGGGTCTGGTCCATGTAGTGGCGCACGCCGGCAAAGCGCTCGAAGTAGCGGTCGATGTAGTGGCGCGCGGCCTGCGGCTCGATGCCCAGGGCCTTGGCCAGGCCAAACGCGCTCATGCCGTAGATCAGGCCAAAGTTGATGGTCTTGGCGTAGCGGCGCTGCTCGGCGCTGACCTGCTCAGGGGGCAGCGAGAACACCTCGGCAGCGGTTGCCCGGTGCACGTCTTGCCCCTCGTGGAAGGCCCGCAAGAGGGCTGGGTCGTCCGACAGGTGGGCCATGATGCGCAGCTCGATCTGGCTGTAGTCGGCGCTGGCAATGCAGTGCCCCGGCGGGGCCACAAAGGCCTCGCGCACACGGCGGCCTTCGGCGGTGCGGATCGGGATGTTCTGCAAATTGGGGTCGTTGCTCGAGAGCCGCCCGGTCACGGCCACCGCCTGCGCATAGTGGGTGTGCACGCGCCCGGTGTGCGGCTGCGCCATCTGCGCCAGCTTGTCGGTGTAGGTGCCCTTGAGCTTGGAGAGGCTGCGGTGCTCCAGAATCCGCGCCGGCAAGGGGTAGTCCTGCGCCAGGCGCTCCAGCACCTCCTCGTCGGTGCTGCGCGCGCCGGTGGCGGTTTTCTTGATGACCGGCAAGCCCAGCTTGTCGAAAAAGATCTCGCCCAGCTGCTTGGGGCTGCCCAGGTTGAAGGGCTGCCCGGCCAGTTCGTAGGCCTCTTGCTCGATTTGCAAAATCCGCTGGCCCAGGGCGTGGCTTTGCGCGGCCAGGGTGGGGGCGTCGATGAGCACGCCGTTGCGTTCGATGCGAAACAGCGCCTCGCTGGTCTGCATCTCCAGCGCGTAGATGCGCGCCAGGCCCTCGTCGGCCTGCAACTGCGGCCACAGTTGCGCGTGCACCTGCAGGCAAAAGTCGGCGTCCTCGCAGCTGTACTGGGCGGCGCGCGCGAGCTCGACCTGGGCAAAGGGGATCTGGTGCGCGCCCTTGCCGCACAGGTCCTCGTAACTCAGGCCCTGGCGCCCGATGTGGCGCAGCGCCAGGCTCTCCAGGCTGTGCGGCTTGTGCACCTCGAGGACATAGCTTTGCAGCATGGTGTCGTGGGCATAGCCGCGCACCGTGATCTGGTGGTTGGCCCAGACATGCTGGTCGTACTTCACATGCTGGCCCAGCTTGGCGCGACCCGCGTCTTCCAGCCAGGGGCGAAGGCGCGCCAGCACCGCCTCCAGCGGCAGTTGCTGGGGTTGGTCGGTGCCCTGGTGCGCCAGCGGGATGTAGGCCGCGCGACCGGGTGCCACGGCCATCGAGATGCCCACCAGCTGGGCCTGCATGGCGTCCAGCGAGTTGGTTTCGGTGTCCAGCGCCACCAGCGGGGCCGCCTGCACCTCGGCCCACCAGGCATCAAAAGCGGCCCAGTCGGTCAGGGTTTGGTAGTGGGTGTCGGGCGCCACCGGTGGGGGCGGCGTGGCCGGCGCATCGGTCGACGCAAACAAGTCGCCGCTGTCCCCCGGCGCGGGGCGGGCGGGGGCGGCCGCACCACTGCGGGCGGCCAGGCCCTTGAAGCCAAACCGCAGGTAAAAGTCGTGCAGGGCCGCTTCGTCGGGCTGGTGCAGGTGCAGGGCGTCGAGCGCCGGCAGGCTGGGCACCCAGGTGCTGAGGTCGCAATCGGTCTTGATGGTCACCAGCTGTCGCCCGGTGGGCAGCCAGTCCAGGGCCTTGCGCAGGTTCTCGCCGGTCACGCCCTTGATCTCGTGCGCCCGCGCCACCAGCGCATCGAGCGAGCCGTACTCGGCCAGCCATTTGGCGGCGGTCTTGGGGCCCACCTTCTCGACCCCGGGCACGTTGTCCACCACATCGCCCACCAGGGTCTGGAAGTCGATCATCTGGTGCGCCGGCACGCCAAACTCGGCCAGCACCCCGGCCTCGTCGCGGCGCTTGCCGTTCATGGTGTCGATGATGGTGATGTGCGCGTTCACCAGCTGCGCCAGGTCCTTGTCGCCGCTGGAGACGATCACCTCGATGCCTTGCGCGGCGGCGGTGCGCGCCAGCGTGCCGATCACATCGTCGGCCTCCACCCCGGGCACGTCCAGCACCTGCCAGCCCAGGAGGCGGATCAGCTCGTGAATGGGCTCGATCTGCGAGCGCAGATCGTCGGGCATGGGGCTGCGCTGCTGCTTGTAGGCCGGGTACAGGTCGTCGCGAAAGGTCGGGCCTTTGGCGTCAAACACGCAGGCGGCCCAGCGCGCCGGGATGTCCTTGCGCAGCCGGTCCATCATGTTGATCATGCCGCGGATGGCCCCGGTGGCGGGGCTGGCCGGATCGCCCGGCACGGCACGCAGATCGGGCATGGCATGAAAGGCCCGGTACAGATAGCTCGAGCCGTCCACCAGCAGCAGGGTGGGCGGGGCGTCGGTCGGCGCCGGCAGGTCCGGGCGCGCGTCGGTGGCGGTGTCGTTCATGCCCCGATTGTCCACCGGATGCGCGGCGCCGGGCACCTACAATGCGGGTTTGTCTTGAACCGTGTCGGGCCCGGCCCGACCGTCCCCCTTCCACAGGTCCTTATGGCGGTATTCACCGAAGTCTCCGAAGCGCAGGCAGCCCAGCTGATGCAGTCCCTGAACCTGGGCACGCTCACCCGGCTGCAAGGCATCCAGGGCGGGATCGAGAACACCAACTACTTTGTCAGCACCGACCAGGGCGAGCATGTGCTGACCCTGTTCGAGCGCCTGACGCACGCCCAGCTGCCCTTTTACCTGCACCTCATGAAGCACCTGGCGGGCCGCGGCATTCCGGTGCCCGATCCGGTGGCCGACGCCAGTGGCGAGATCCTGCACACCGTTTGCGGCAAACCGGCGGCGGTGGTCAACCGCCTGGCCGGCAAAAGCCAGCTGGCCCCGCAGGCGGTGCACTGCGCCGCCGTGGGCGACATGCTGGCCCGCATGCACCTGGCTGGCGCCGACTACCCGCGCCAGCAGCCCAATCTGCGCGGCCTGGCCTGGTGGAACGAGACGGTGCCGGTGGTCTTGCCGCACCTGACCCCGGCGCAGGCCGAGCTGATCCAAAGCGAGCTGGCCTTCCAGAATCACACCGCCGCCTCCAGCGCCTATGCGGCCCTGCCGCGCGGGCCGGTGCACGCCGATCTGTTTCGCGACAACGTGATGTTCGATGGCGAGGTGCTGACCGGCTTTTTTGATTTTTACTTTGCTGGCGTCGACACCTGGCTGTTTGACCTGGCCGTGTGCCTGAACGACTGGTGCATCGACCTGCCCACCGGCCAGCACGATGAGACGCGCGCGCAGGCCATGCTGGCGGCCTACCAATCGGTGCGCCCCCTGCAAGCGGCCGAGCGGGCGCTGCTGCCGGCCATGCTGCGGGCCGGCGCCCTTCGCTTTTGGACGTCTCGTCTGTGGGATGTGCACCTTCCGCGCGAAGCCAGTATGCTCGTGCCCCATGATCCCACCCACTTCGAACGTGTGCTGCGCGAGCGCGTGGCGCACCCCGTGCACGCCTGACCCCGCATGTCCATGAACCTGAACATCGTGCCGCCACGCGCGGGTCTGCAGTGGGCCCGCGAGGGCATCCGCACTTTCTGGAAACAGCCGCTGGCCATGTCGGGCCTGTTCTTTCTGTTCCTGGCCACGGTGTCGCTGATCTCGATGATGCCCTTGGTGGGCAGCCTGCTCGCGCTGGCCAGCCTGCCGGCGCTCAACACGGGCTTGCTGGCGGCCACGCGCATTGCGCAAGGGGGCCGTTTCCCCATGCCCTCGGTGCTCTACCTGGCCTTTCGCAGCGGGCCGGCCCGGCGCGCCATGTTCCAGCTGGGCCTGCTGTATGCGGTGGGTTTTTTGCTGCTCATGGGCGCCTCGATGCTGATTGACGGCGGTCAGTTTGCCAGCGCCTACCTGGGCCACTCGCCCATCAACGTCGACCTGGTTGAATCGTCCTCCTTCCAGGCGGCGCTGTGGATCTCGATGCTGCTCTACGCGCCCTTGGCCATGCTGTTCTGGCATGCGCCGGCGCTGGTGCAGTGGCAAGGGGTCTCGGCCGCCAAAAGCCTGTTCTTCAGCGCCGTGGCCTGCTGGCGCAACATCGGCGCCTTCATGGTCTATGTGAGCATCTGGGCCGCGCTGTTTGCGGCCGCGGCCGTGCTGGCCATTCTGATCACCACGCTGATGGGCCAGCCGGCCTTGCTGATGGCGGTGCTGATGCCGCTGGCCCTCTTGGTGGCGGCCATGTTCTTCACCTCGATGCTGTTCTCCATCGAGGCCTGCTTTCAGGTCAGCGCCAGCGAGCGCGCCGACTGACCCGGGCTCAGATCACGGTCAGCTTGGCCACCGCCAGCGCCAGCCACTTGACGCCGTGGCGCGGAAAGTTGACCTGCGCCCGCGCATCGTTGCCGCTGCCCTCGATGGCCAGCACCTTGCCCTCGCCAAATTTGTTGTGAAAGACCTGCATGCCCGCGCGCAGGGCCTGGCCCTCGCTGGTGCTGGCGCTGCGCGCCGGGCTGGGTGCTTGCTCGAGCGGCAGACTGCGGCCCAGGCCGCTGTCGCCCCATGAGGGCTGCGCCGGGCTGCGCGGGCGGCTCACCTGCGGGCTGGCCAGGCCGCTGGCAAAACCCGCCTGGCGCGGCGTGATCCACTTGAGGGCATCGGCCGGCAGCTCGTCCAGAAAGCGGCTGCGGATGTGGTAGCGCGTCTGCCCGTGCAGCATCCGCGTTTGCGCATGGCTCAGGTACAGGCGCTTGCGCGCGCGGGTGATGGCCACGTACATCAGGCGGCGCTCTTCTTCCAGCCCATCCACATCGGTCATCGCATTCTCGTGCGGGAACAAGCCCTCCTCCAGCCCGGTGATGAAGACCGCGTCAAATTCCAGGCCCTTGCTTGCATGCACCGTCATCAGTTGCACCGCGTCCTCACCGGCCTGCGCCTGGTTGTCGCCCGCCTCCAGTGCCGCATGGGTCAGGAAAGCCGCCAGCGGGCTCAGGGTCTCGCCATCGGCGGTCTGCTCCAGGCCCTCGCGCAGGCCCGCCTCGGGCAAGGCCTCGGCGGCGCGGCCAAAGCCTTCCTGGGTGACAAAGCTCTCGCCGGCGCTGGCCAGCTCCTCCAGGTTCTCCAGCCGATCGGCGCCCTCGCGCTCGGCGCGGTAGTGCGCGACCAGGCCGCTGTGGGCGATCACCAATTCGATGATCTCGCGCAGCGTCATGCCCACGCTTTGCTCGCGCATCACGTCGAGCATGGCCACGAACGCGCCCAGGTTGGCGCCGGCCTTGCCGCTGGTGGCGCTGACCGCGTCGTGCAAAGAGCAGCCGGCATGGCGGGCCGCGTCCTGCAATTGCTCCAGGGTGCGCGCACCGATGCCGCGCGCCGGGAAATTGACCACGCGCAAAAAGCTGGTGTCGTCGTGCGGGTTCTCGAGCAGGCGCAGATAGGCCAGTGCATGCTTGATCTCGGCGCGCTCGAAAAAGCGCAGGCCGCCATACACCCGGTACGCGATCCCGGCGTTAAACAGCGCCGACTCCAGCACCCGGCTTTGCGCATTGCTGCGGTAGAGCAGCGCGATCTCGCGGCGCGGCACGTCCTCGCGCACCAGGGCCTTGAGTTCCTCGAGCACCCACTGGGCCTCTTCGTAGTCCGACGGCGACTCGACCACCCGCACCGGCTCGCCCGCGCCCAAGGTGGTGCGCAGCTGCTTGCCCAGGCGGCCGGTGTTGTGCGCAATGAGGTGGTTCGCCGCGTCCAGGATGTGGCTCACGCTGCGGTAGTTCTGCTCCAGCTTGATCTGGTGGCGCACGCCAAACTCGCGCACAAAGTCGGCCATATTGCCCACCCGTGCCCCGCGAAACGCGTAAATGCTCTGGTCGTCGTCGCCCACGGCCAGCATGGCGCCACCGCCGGCCTCGCCGGGCAAACCCACCAGCAACTTGAGCCAGGCGTATTGCAAGCGGTTGGTGTCCTGAAACTCGTCAACCAGCACATGGCGAAAGCGCCGGCGGTAGTGCTCGCGCAGCGCCGCCTGGTCGCGCAGCAGCTCGTAAGAGCGCAGCATCAGCTCGCCAAAATCGACCACGCCCTCGCGCTGGCATTGGGCCTCGTACAGCTCGTAGAGCTCCACGCGGCGGCGGCTGTCCTCGTCATGGGCCACCACATCCGCGGGGCGCAGGCCGTCTTCCTTGCAACCGGCAAAAAACCACATCAGCTGCTTGGGCGGGAAGCGCTCCTCGTCCACATGGAACTGTCGGCACAGGCGCTTGATGGCGCTCAACTGGTCTTGCGTGTCCAGGATCTGGAAGGTGGCCGGCAGGCCCGCCAGCGCATGGTGGGCACGCAAAAAGCGATTGCACAGGCCATGGAAGGTGCCGATCCACATGCCGCGCACATTCACCGGCAGCATGGCGCCCAGGCGGGTGAGCATCTCGCGCGCGGCCTTGTTGGTGAAGGTGACGGCCAGCACCCCGGCCGGCGAGACCTGGCGGGTTTGCATCAGCCAGGCGATGCGCGTGGTCAGCACCCGGGTCTTGCCCGACCCCGCGCCGGCCAGGATCAGGGCGTGCTCGGCCGGCAGCGTCACGGCCTGGCGCTGCTCCTCGTTGAGATCGCGCAGCAAAGG
>JACCDG011893581.1_pt1 | contig 13643 bp, 10 predicted proteins | sample 7442471 | NCBI WGS metagenome assembly JACCDG01 (sample SAMN15323444, study PRJNA562643) | freshwater metagenome | isolation source: river surface water | place: USA:Blue River Watershed | collected 2017-08-17 | reverse complement strand
ATTATACCGTTTGCATTAATATAATGGTTCAATTCCGTTTCACTACATTGCACCATAACATTAATAGCAACGGTATTTACCACTGTAAATATTTTATTTGGATTGAACCAAATAAAATATAACATTGGTATTGCATATTTCCAATCGGTACTACTGTCGTGTTCACATTCCTTTCTCTAAATAAATGTCTTTTCCTTTTCAGTCGCCGACATTTGGCTTCATGCATGAAAATAAATTGTTAAGATTTTGTTATTTTATTGAAACCGCTTGTTCATAAGTTGTTACAAACTAGTTTAATATTTAATTTCACATTAGAAACTCTTTTCCCATGAATTTAACCGGATATAGCGACAAATCAAATTCAGTGAATACGGATAGATTGAACCTGCGCCGCTTATGGGAGGGAATAAAACAACAACAGGAGGATAATAGCCTTCCGGATCAGTTTGGCGGGTAATACGGAAAAAAATTCGGATACAAACAATTCAGGGAGATGTTATTACATGTCGCCAAATCGGATTTAATCCTTCAGGAACAGGAGCTTCCTGCTATACTCAAAGCCTGGTGTGGCGCCCTGGAACAGGTAGATGACATACTGGTTATGGGGTTTAGGGTGTAAACAGATGCACATCGTTAACAGAAAAATGACGGCAATTTTTTCTTTTTTTCATGAAAATTTGTTTTCGTATTTAAAAATTTCATAACATTGCGTCGTCATTTATAAGAGTGAATAAAGCGATATTATACGGAAACAAAGGTATTTACAGCACCACTAATTCGGTAGCTGTCAATGCCACTGTATACTGCACTACCACACCCATCGCTAACATTACAACCGGTACAGGCATTATTATTACCGGTACATCCCTAAGGGGATGCGAGCGTATATAATTAAACCAATCATTTCTTTTTTTTCGCCCGGAATCGAAAGACAAGTTCCACTTTGCGAAGTTAATTTCGGTTTTTTCAACTAATTTCTTAAAAGCATTCATTATGCAAGTATTAAAATTTGGGGGCACCTCAGTGGCCGATGCCCCAAACATCAATAAGGTAATAGCTATTATAAAAGAATATGCACAAAAGCAGAAAACAGTGGTTGTGGTTTCTGCCATGAGTGGAATAACTGATGCTCTGCTGGATGCAGCACGCAAGGCAGCAAAAGGCGACGAAACCTATAAGGAAGCCCTGATAGCAATTGAAAACAGGCATCTTCGCCTTGTAAAAGAGCTGATTCCGGTTCAACAACACAGCGAAGTGCTGAGCGCAGTAAAGAAAAAAGTCAATGAATTGGAAGCCGTATGCGAAGGCATTTTTCTTCTGAAAGAATTATCGCCTCGAAGCCTTGATCATGTGGCTTCTTTCGGCGAACAATTATCTTCTCTCATTATCTCTAAAAAAATTGCGTCAGAGGGTTTGCATCAGCTCTGGGTAGATTCCCGCGAACTCATTCGTACCGACGATAATTACAATGCAGCAAATGTAGATTTTTCACTTACCAATAAACTTATCAACGAATTTTTTTCAAAACAACAGGAACAGGTCTTCCTGCTCCCCGGATTTATCGCGGCCGATAAAAATAAGCATACCACCACATTGGGTCGTGGAGGCTCAGATTATACAGCCGCCATACTTGCCGGAGGCCTGCATGCAAATGTGTTAGAAATATGGACTGACGTGAGCGGAATGATGACAGCCGATCCACGTCTGGTAGCCAATGCACGTATTATTCCGCATGTAACCTATAAGGAAGCCATGGAGCTGTCGCATTTCGGTGCCAAAGTTATTTATCCGCCCACCATACAACCGGCTATGAATAAGAATATTCCAATTGTGATTAAAAACACTTTTGCTCCTTCCGATAAAGGCACCTGGATAGAGAAACAGGTCAAAGGTGCGAACAAGGAGGTATGCGGTATTTCCGGGATTTCCAAAATAGCCCTGCTCACTCTCGAAGGCTCTGGCATGGTAGGTATACCCGGCATTTCAGCCCGCTTGTTTAACGCACTGGCTAAAGTAAAGGTAAATGTGGTGCTTATTACCCAGGGTTCTTCAGAACATGCTATTTGTGTGGCTGTAAATGAAGATGCTGTTGAAAAGGCGCGTGAAGCTGTGGATACTGAGTTTGCTCATGAAATTTCACAGGAAAAAGTGCTGCCACTACAGGTTGAAAATGAACTGGGCATTGTAGCACTGGTAGGCGGCAATATGAAAAATCATCCGGGCATCAGCGGAAAAATGTTTGCGGCTCTGGGTCGCAATGGTATTAATGTGCGTGCTATTGCACAAGGTTCTACAGAAATGAATATATCAGCAGTAATATTGGCTCGTGATATGAAAAAGGCCATTAATGTATTGCACGAGGTGTTTTTTGAAGAAAGCATCAGACAGCTTAACCTCTATATTGTAGGTGCCGGAAATGTGGGTAGCAGACTGATAGAACTGCTTAAACAACAAAACGCATTTTTGCAGGAACACATGAATGTACAGGTAAAAGTAGTGGCGATTGCCAATAGTAAAAAAGTTGTACTTAATGAAAATGGCCTGGAGCTTAAGCGATGGAAGGAAGAATTGGAAAATGGACGAACAATGGGCTTGGAGGACTTGATTAATCAGATACATGCAGTTAACCTGCGTAATGCTGTTTTTGTAGATATTACGGCAAATGAAGAAGTAGCCCGGTGTTATGATCGTTTGCTGGCCAAAAGTATTTCGGTGGTAGCCTGTAATAAAATAGCCTGTTCCCTTTCCCTGGATTATTACCTGCAACTGAAAAAACTTGCCCGCGAATACAACGCCTCCTTTCTTTTTGAAACCAATGTTGGGGCCGGGCTCCCCGTAATAAAAACGCTAAACGATCTTGTGATCAGTGGCGACCGGGTAACCAGAATTGAGGCTGTTCTCTCCGGAAGCCTTAATTTTATTTTTAATCATTATGATGGTAAGGGTGCTTTTGCCGATGTGGTGAAACGTGCGGGAGAAGAGGGTTATACCGAACCCGATCCGCGTATTGATTTAAGTGGCACCGATGTGGCAAGAAAAATACTGATATTGGCCCGCGAAGCTGGATTGCAGATAGAAATGCGCGACATTATAAATAACTCGTTTATGCCAGCCGCGTGTATGCAGGGAAATGTGAATGAGTTTTTTGCAGAACTACCTCATCATGAAGCGTATTTCCAAAAGCTATATAACGATGCTGCAGCCAAAGGTTGTAAGTTGAAATTTGTAGCTTCGCTGGAAAACGGTAAAGCCGCAGTAGGATTAAAAGAAGTAAATGCCGATCATGATTTATACCGCCTTCAGGGGAAAGATAACGTAGTGCTGTTTTATACCGATCGCTATCCGCAACAGCCTTTGGTAGTGAAAGGTGCCGGTGCCGGCGCAGATGTAACTGCTTCCGGAATTTTCGGAGATATTATACGAACTGTAAAAGCCTAAACCCATGAACGAAATACATGTACATGCTCCGGCCACTGTTGCTAATGTGGTTTGTGGTTTCGACGTGCTGGGATTTGCACTGGGCGAGCCCTTTGATGAGCTACTGATACGACGCATTCCGGAACCCGAAGTCCGGTTGCTTAATAAAACACTCTACCCCCTGCCGATAGAGCCCCTTAAAAATGTGGCTGGCGTAGCCTTGCTGGAGTTGATGAAAGCCGGAGCCTTAAGCGGTGGTTTTGAAGTTGAATTCCTGCACAAAATAAAACCCGGTAGCGGTATAGGCTCCAGTGCGGCCAGCGCAGCCGGTGTAGTAGCCGGTGCCAATGAATTGCTGGGGGGTATTTTTAATAAAGAAGAGCTGGTGAAATTTGCCATGAAAGGTGAGAAATTGGCATCGGGAGCTGAACATGCTGATAATATTGCCCCTTGCATTTATGGAGGTATTACCTTAGTGAGAAGTAATAATCCGCTGGATATTATTCCGCTGGCAGCTCCGGAGTTATACGTTAGTATAGTGCATCCTGGCATTGAATTAAAAACTTCAGATGCCCGGAGCATTTTGAAAGAAAAAGTGCTGTTGAAAGATGCTGTGAAACAATGGGCCAATGTGGCAGCATTGGTAGCCGGCATTATGAAGAACGATCATGCATTAATTGGTAGGTCGCTGGAGGACGTGATTATTGAGCCGGTTCGCAGTATACTGATACCGGAATTTGAGGCCTTGAAAAGGCAAAGTTTGGAGGCAGGAGCATTGGGTGGTGGTATTTCTGGTTCCGGCCCCTCCGTGTTTATGCTTAGCAGTACACTGCAAATAGCAAAGCGCGTAGAACAGGCTTTTCACCAGATATATGCTACTACCGGCATCTCCTTCAATACTTATGTTACTGCTATAAATACCGACGGAGTGAGATGTTTCGCCGCGCAAAAACTTAACACCTAAAACATGAATTATTACAGCACCAATAAAACAGCTCCACGTGCCGACTTCCGGGAGGCGGCTCTTCTCGGGCAGGCTCCCGACAAAGGGCTTTATTTTCCTGAAAAAATCCCACAACTCCAGCCGGAATTTGCAAAACAATTGCCCCATTTAAGCAAGGCGGAAATTGCCTATGATGCTATTAAGCCTTATACGGGCAGTAGCATTCCGGAAAGAATATTGCAACAGATAGTGGAAGAAACACTTGATTTTGAACTGCCATTAGTGGAATTAAGTGACGAGACCTGTGTGATGGAATTGTTTCATGGCCCAACCCTTTCGTTTAAAGATGTTGGGGCACGCTTTATGAGTCGTTGCCTGTCGTACTTTGCCGGAAAGATGGAGAAAAAAATTGTTGTACTTGTAGCTACATCAGGAGATACCGGTAGTGCAGTGGCTCATGGTTTCCTGAACAGAGAAGGGGTGGAAGTGGTAATTTTGTATCCATCGGGTAAGGTAAGCCAGGTGCAGGAACTACAATTGACTACTTTAGGAAATAATGTAAAGGCTTTGGAAATAAAAGGTGATTTTGATGATTGTCAGCGTATGGTAAAACAGGCTTTTGCAGATGAGGAACACGCAAAAAGAATATTCCTCACTTCAGCCAATTCCATAAACGTTGCACGTTGGTTGCCTCAGCAGTTTTTCTATTTTCTTGCATTGCAGCAATGGACACATAAGGAACAACCCGTAGTGGTGGTTCCGAGCGGCAATTTTGGCAATATATGCTCTGGTATGCTCGGAAAAGAATCTGGCTTAGGCATTAAACATTTCGTGGCGGCCTGTAATAAAAACAATGTAGTTACCCGTTATCTTCTCGACGGATCATATTCACCCAAGCCTACTGTTCATACTATTTCAAATGCAATGGATGTGGGCAATCCAAGTAATTTTGTAAGGATACAGGAGCTCTATAAACGCAGCGATACCATGCTGAAAAGAAACCTGAGCAGTTTTAGTGTTAATGATGAGCAAACTGCCACTGCTATGTTAGGCACACTGAGCAAATATGATTATCAGGCCGATCCTCACACAGCTGTGGGGCTATGTGCTCTGGATCAGTATCGCGAAAAACATCCGGGTACAAAGGGAATAATTATGGCAACTGCACATCCGGTAAAATTTGCGGAACTGGTAAAAAAAATAACCGACCGCAAAGTTGCAAAAACAGAACAGATACTGGAGCTGGAAAAACTGAAAAAAGAAAGTATTGTCTTGCCGCCTGATTATGAAGCTTTAAAAGGCTTTCTGGAAAGATATTAGACGGTTAAACTCCCAAACCATATACTTCGGGTATATGGTTTGGGATGATGTATTATACCCATCTTAACAAGAAACAGTCCAAAACTGTTTCGAATAGTACATTTGTAAATAATATGTTTAGGTCAATCGACTGAAGGGAGAATTGGCCTGATGCATATTTCCAAACGGCATTAATCATCAATTGGTTCTGCAGCTCTTTTGAATGCAGCCTTTTTGGGTTTAATTTTTTTAGGCCAAAGCACATTCACCAACTGATTGTCTTTGGTGATAATGGTTTTGCTGATACCATTCGTGATGGTCATGTCTTTATTCTCCGATTTCCATACCCGTATCACCTGCTCATAGGTGCCATCTTCCAGTAAAATATAAAACGACTCCACTTTTTTATCTTTTACTATGGCTTTACCCTCAAAACATTCCGCTGTAGCCCCCTGGCGAAATGAAATAATAACATCGGTATAGGCTCCGTCGGGTACATCCTCAGCCCCACGCTCCTCAAATTTAAGTGCCCACTTATTATAACAATTCAAGTCGGGCTTTGATGTTTCCTGAGCATTGACAAATAAACCGGTAAGGGTTAAAAGGAAAAGGGTAAAGGTTTTTTTCATATGTATTTCATGTGTAGTTAACGTTTTTATGTTTTTTGCCATATAGAAAATCTGGCTATCGTACATCTAAGTGTTGTGTGCAGCGCTCATGAATATTTGCTATACAGATAATTTATAAAAACCATGCCAAAAACCGGAAAAGCCATTGTCAGTTATAGTCACTGACAAATTCGGCTGGTTTTTTTATGCGCAATTGTTTTATAATTTTATCGGCCTAATGTAAAAAAAATATCTTTAAGAATACGCACTTATGCTTGTAAAAACGTATGGCTACGCTGTACACGGAATAAATGCCACAAAGGTAACCGTAGAGGTAAATATTGGAACAGGGGTAAATTATTTCATGGTGGGGCTGCCCGACAGCGCAGTAAAAGAAAGCCAGCAACGAATTGACGCTGCCCTGAAGAACAATGGTTACAAAATACCTGGCAAAACCATTACCATTAATATGGCTCCTGCTGATATAAAAAAAGAAGGATCGGCCTATGATTTGAGTATTGCAATTGGTATACTATCAGCAAATGGTCATATTAAAAAAGACGATATTGGTGAATATGTTATAATGGGGGAACTGGCTCTTGATGGTGAATTGCGCCCGATCAAAGGGGTATTACCCATTGCCATAAAGGCCGCAGAAGAGGGTTTCAGGGGCATCATATTACCAGCTGCCAATGCCCGGGAAGCTGCAGTGGTGAATGAACTGGAAGTTTACGGTGTAGAAACGCTCCATCAGGTTATTGGTTTTTTTAATGGAACAGAAACACTGGTAAGAACCTTGGTAAATACTGCCGATGAATTTATGGCAAAAGTAGCTTTGACAGAATATGATTTTTCGGAGGTGAAGGGGCAGGAAAACATAAAACGCGCACTCGAAATTTCGGCATCAGGAGGGCATAATGTCATTCTAATCGGTCCGCCGGGCGCAGGAAAAACCATGCTTTCTAAGCGCCTGCCTTCTATTTTGCCCCCGCTAACCATGAAAGAGGCCCTCGAAACCACTAAAATACACAGTGTTGCCGGGAAAACCGGGAAACACACGGGACTTGTAACGCAACGCCCCTTCCGAAACCCGCATCATACGATTAGTGATGTAGCACTGGTGGGCGGTGGTGGCAATCCACAACCCGGAGAAATATCGCTGGCACACAATGGTGTACTATTTCTCGATGAATTGCCTGAATTTAAACGAACCGCCCTGGAAGTGATGCGACAACCACTGGAAGACAGAGTAGTGACTATATCGCGTGCGAAATTTGCGGTTGAATACCCGGCTAGTTTTATGCTGGTAGCCAGTATGAATCCCTGCCCTTGTGGATTTTACAATCACCCGGAGCGCGAATGTGTATGTTCGCCTGGTGTGGTTCAGAAATACCTCAATAAAATATCCGGTCCCCTGCTCGATCGTATCGATATTCATATTGAAGTAACTCCGGTGCCCTTTAGCGAATTATCGACAACGAAGCAGGCAGAGAAAAGTGCGGCTATCCGCGACAGGGTAATCCGTGCCAGAAAACTGCAAGAGCAACGTTTTGCGGGTAAAGAAGGTATTTATTGCAATGCCCAGATGCGCTCAAAAGAATTGCAGGAAATATGCGTCTTGGATGAAAATGGAATACGGTTATTGAAAACAGCCATGGAAAAACTGGGGCTTTCGGCCCGGGCTTATGATAGAATATTGAAAGTTTCGCGCACCATTGCCGACCTGGAAGACAGCGAAAACATATTGCCCAATCACGTAGCTGAAGCGATTCAATACCGCAGTCTGGATCGTGAAAATTGGGCAGGTTAATTTGTTGAATACGAAATTTTCTCCTCGGCACTCAATGACCATATCATGAGCATTAATGCATGTTATCCCCACTAAGTGATCAGGAAAAAACAGGACAGGAACTCAATGCCAGTGCAGTATTTTCTTTATCCCGCATTTGTTTTTTCTGTGCCGGGTTTTTGTCTTTATACCCACAAAGGTGCAATATACCGTGAATCATGACCCGGTGCAGTTCTTCTTCGAAGCCGGTATTAAAAGACCGGGCATTCTCTTTAACCCGTTCAATACTGATGAAAATATCGCCCGAGATAACCTTGTTTTGGGTATAATCGAAAGTGATGATATCGGTAAGAGTATCGTGATTTAAGTATTGTCTGTTTATTTTCAGAAGATCTTCATCGTTGCAGAAAATGTAATTGATGTCGCCACAACGCTGTTGTTCTGATGCTGCAACGGCCACTATCCAGTTTTTTAGTGCTGTTTTTTTTGCCGGTTGGTAAGCAATCTGCTGCCGATGGAAACGAATAGCCATAAACTAAAAATCCTGTACGAAGGTACAGGATTTTTAGGAAAATGAGAGGAAATATCAGGTTGCCGGAACGGTAAAGCTAAGGGCTACGGTTCTGCCACCCTCATTAAATTCGATTTTATCGGACAGGCTCTTCATCAGAAAAACACCCCTGCCACTATCTTTTTCCAGGTTTTCGGGGGCTGTCGGATCCGGCAGGTTATTGTAATCAAAACCATTCCCTTCATCCTTAATTATAAAGGTAATATCCTGCGGAGAGGTTCTAAACGCTACATCAATATTTTTGTCAGGATTACTTTTGTTTCCGTGATGAATGGCATTGTTAACGGCTTCTGTTACGGAAATAAGAATGTTTCCGAACTTCTCTTCACCGATGCTGAATACATCGCACACGTCCTCTATCAAACGCTCTACCAGCAGAATGTTTTCCGGCCTTGAGGACAATCTTAATTTTTGGTCAGGTGATAACAACATGGCTCAAATTTTTTATCGTTCGTTCAACTCTAAACCCGGCCTTTACTTATTAAACGTATTAAAGTACCTTGTTACTTTTGTTCTGTAATAAGGATTTAAAGCCGGCGGAACCGTTTTTAACAACTCTAGTTCCTGTTCTTTTAACCGTTTATACTCTAAAAACAGATTTTGGTTACTAAAATTTTCATTTTTAGCTTCATTTGATTGGCGCTTTTCGTCGAATTCTTTTTCCCGCTCCGCCTTTTCGTGCTCAAGCAGCTTACTTAGGATTTCCTGCTGACGCTTAATGGTTTCCTGTGTAATTACTTTATTAACTAATTCATTTTCAGTTTCTTCCATCTTTTGGGTAATATCGCCTCCTGCGTTTTGACCTCCGTTTTTCATCAATTTTTGTAAGGCTTCCTGCATAGCACGCCGAATAGCTTCCTGCTCAGCAGCCATTTTAGCCAATTGCTCACTGTTTCCTCCCGGCATCATACCCATTCCGTTGCCCAGTTTTTCTCCTGGCTTTTTACCACCTTGTTGTTTTCCCTGCTCCAACATTTTCTTCATTTGTTCAATTTGCTTATTCAACTGCTCCTGCATTTTGCGCATGTTAGCCATGCTTTGCGAAGGTTTTTGCCCCTTTCCACCCGGTTTTTTACAATTTCCCTGCCCCTGGCTTTTGTTTTTCTGTTGTTGTTGCATTTGTTGCTGCATATCCTCAAGCGATTCGTTCAGCATCAGAGCCAGGTTGTTAATGGAGGTCATGGCATTCTGTTCGCGTACAGCAGCCTCACCTGTTTGGCGCTCGGCCAGAGCCTCAATCGATTTGGCCATATTCATTTCTATGGCACTTATTTCACGGTTAATGGAAGCAGATACTTTAGGATTGCGTTTGCTCAGCGCTAAAAGGCTGTCTTCAATCATTTTTGCGTCGTCCTGCAATTTTTTCTGCTTCTGAGCCAATTTTACATACTGCGGATTATTGATTTTTACCCGTTGCGACTCATTTATGAGTTCTTCCTGGGCAAAGGAAACATTCATCAGATTTTCCATGATCTGACGCAGAGCCTGCATGTCCTCTCCATTCTGATCCTGCTCCATTTGCTGCATAGCTTCCTGCATTTTCTCACTCATCGACTGCATTTGCTGGGCTGCATTTTTCTGTGATTTGGAAGCATTCTTTTTGTTGCCCTTGTTTAGTTGTTCGGAGGCATTCTGCTGATCCTGACTTACTTTTTCCTGTTCTTGTTTGGTATCCGGTATATTCATCGGATTTTCCAACTCTTTGTTCAGTTTTTCCAGTTCTTTAGCATCCTCCTTAAATTTTTCGAATTCCTTATTCAGTTCCTGTTGTTTTTCTTGCAGAGCTTGTTGATCATTATTTTTATTTTCCGCCTCTTTACTTAATTCATCCTGTTTTTTAGCCATTTCCGATAAGTTCTCGCTTAGTTTCTCCATCTTTTGCTCAGCTTCCATCTGCTTAAATTGTTCAAGGGTACGATCCAGTTCTTTTTCCAGATCTTTATCATTCAATTTCAACTTTTCCAGCGTTTCCTGCACCCGGGTTTTATCCATTTTATCCATCAGCTTTTGTAACTCGTCAAAGAGTTTTTTCATTTCCGGAGTCATTATATTTTCAAACAATTGCTCTAATTGTTTTTGTTTCTCCAGCAGACTTTCATCAGGTTGCTGAAAATTATTCTGTTGTTCATTATTCGCCTGGTTCTGTTCTTTTATTTCGTCAATTTTCTTTTCAAGCGATTGTTGCTTCTTCAGCATGTCTTCAATCTTTTTTTTCTCTTCCCAGCCGAGTTGTTTTTTTTCCAATACTTTTTTATTCAGGTCGTTAATTTCTTTCTGTAATTCTTTTGCCTTTTTTATGCTTTCGTTCAGATCGTCTTTTATTTCCTGATTGTTTTTGCCGGTTTGTTTTTCCAGTTCTTCCAGCGTAGGGGCTTTAAAAAGCATAACGCTGGTGCGTGCTGATTTTGCTCCATGCACCCCGTCGTTATCAAACACTTCAAAGAAGTACTCAATTTTGTCGCCTGGTTTTAAACCTAAGCTGTTTATATCCAGTGCGTGGATATAGGTCTGGCTCAGTTGATTTTTCTGAACAGGAAGGGATACATCCCGATTGTTTTGTAAAGACTTACCTGCCGAGTCGCTGGTATAGTGCCTGTAATGGAAGAAGAGCTGGCTGAGTCCATAATCGTCTTTTATATTGCCCGAAAAGAAAAGGGCATTCGGGTGAAGGGAATCTTTTTGTTCGCTTACTTCGATGGAGGGATAAGCATCAGGAATGACATTTATACTGTAATTCACGGAGTCGAAGCCCTTAACCCGGTCATTACCCGTATTAATGGTATAAGGCGTGGGCAACAGGAACTGGCGGGTATAACTAAATTTATTTTCATCCCCGGGCTGAAGCATCATCAGGGTATCTGCGAAACGCAGCGACAGGTAGTCACTGTTTCGGGTGGTAAAACCCCAGCTTACTTTAGTTCCCTGAGGAATAATAAGGTCGCCGGTATTGTTCATAATATCATCCTTACGGTTGAGGTAAGCCGGATAATGCAGCAAAACTTCAAAATTCATAAGGGTAGGTCGCGGCAATACCTGTAATTCATATTGTCTGGAGTTGAACCCGGATCCGGCAAGGTAAAAAGGTAAATTCTGGCGGGTGTTCCGGAATGTGTAGAAAAATGAAGTGTCATTTTCTTTTTCCAGCCGAAACTCATGCTCATCGAAATGTATAAATACTTCTGCGGGAATTTCGTTGCCCAATAGTTTAACACGCAGGGTAAAATCTTGTTGTTGTATTACTTTTAGTTCCGGGTTTTGGATCTGAAATACAAAAGGAGCGGGTTTTTCAAATACTTCGCCATGATGAATAAGCCGATCTGTTCCATTACTGAGTATGCGCGGGGCAACGAGAAAGATGAGTACACCCATGATTAAAGGAATGATCGCATACTTGAGGTAGTGTCGGTTCTGTTTTAAATCAATGGCGGAAGTAAAAGGGACAGGGTGGAGTTCTTTTATTTTCTGATTAATCCCGGCCTGAAGCAACTCTTCCGAGATCAGATCACTTTTATGCTGCCGCAGTTGCAAAACATTGAGTAGTTTATCTTGTACAGTATTAAAATGTTCGCCTACAATGCCCGCTGCTTCTTCGTAAGAAATGATTTTCCCGAGGCGATTGAGTTTTAATAAGGGGATAAGAATAAACGTTCCCAGCACATATGCTGCGGTAAGCAGATAGGTGTAAAAGAGTATGGTTCTAATCAATGGATTAAATTCACCGAAGTACTCGAGGATACTCAATCCGAGATAAAACACCAATAACAATCCGAACGAATAGATGGCGCCACGGATGAGTTGATTTTTATAATACTTTCGAATAAACTCATCCAGCCGGGCTATGATAAGGCTATATCCATCGTTACTGGCCATGTGCTGAATTTAATGTACTTAAGATGTAAAAGTAACGAAAATTGCACAGGGAAATTGTTAAAATTCCCAAAATTAGCTGGTCGACCTGACCCGATTTTGCCAATGCGTTTTGTATATTCGTGTAAAATTTTTTAGAACTGTTTTAACAATAGCGCGAAGTTTTATGAAAATCATCATTCCAATGGCCGGCATGGGCAAACGCATGCGTCCGCATACCCTTACCGTTCCTAAACCCCTTATTCCGGTAGCAGGTAAGCCTATAGTGCAACGGCTGGTAGAAGATATTACTAAAGTTTGTGGCGAAAAGGTGGACGAAATCGCTTTTATTATTGGGTCAGCGTTTGGTAAAGAAACAGAGAAAAATCTAATTGCCATTGCACATGGACAGGGTGCCAAAGGTAGTATTTACTATCAGGAAGAAGCCCTTGGAACTGCCCATGCCATTATGTGCGCAGCGCCCTCTATAAGCGGAAAAACAGTAGTAGCTTTCGCTGATACGCTTTTTAAAGCCGATTTTGTGATGGATACTGCACAGGAAGGAGTAATATGGGTACAGCGTATTGAAGATCCACGACAGTTTGGGGTTGTAAAAATAAACGACCAGGGTGTGATTACCGATTTTGTAGAAAAACCCAAAGATTTTGTAAGCGATCTGGCCATTATCGGTATTTATTATTTTAAAGACGGCGATTACTTAAAAAAGGAATTGAAGTATCTGCTGGATAACAATATCAAGGAAAAAGGAGAGTACCAATTGACTAACGCTTTGGAAAACATGAAGGCGAAAGGCACCCGTTTTACCCCGGGCAAAGTAACGGAATGGCTGGATTGCGGGAATAAGGATGCGACGGTATATACTAACCAGCGGGTACTCGAATACGACAAAGGCAAAGCACATCTCCGTGCAGCCAGCGCAATAAGTGAAAACGCTGTAATTATTGAGCCCTGCTTTATTGGGGAAGGTGTAAAAATTGTTAATTCGGTGGTGGGGCCGCATGTTTCCCTTGGAAAAGGCACAATTGTTGAAAACTCTGTTATCAGAAACTCCATTGTGCAAACAAATGCGAAAATTAATTCGGCTAATATTGTTAATTCAATGGTGGGCAATGCCGCAGAGGTACATGGCAAAAGCCTCGACCTGAGCGT
>JACCDG010443983.1_pt1 | contig 13644 bp, 25 predicted proteins | sample 7442471 | NCBI WGS metagenome assembly JACCDG01 (sample SAMN15323444, study PRJNA562643) | freshwater metagenome | isolation source: river surface water | place: USA:Blue River Watershed | collected 2017-08-17 | reverse complement strand
GCCACAGCATTAGTTGCTGGTGGCCCTAATGGTATGCCAATAAGTACCACTATCAGGGTACAAGGCAATCAGATTGGTAGACAACGCCAAGTATTGTTTGACCATTGGGCAGACAAACTTAAGACAGACTGGCTACTATGGGTTGACTCAGACATTGTACTGAATCTAGACTCAATGTCTAAACTATGGAAGGCAGCAGACAAGGTTAATCGCCCTGTCGTTAGTGGTGTCTACTTCATCTCCAAGGAGAATGAGGGTAGCCTAATGAAGCCATACCCTTGTCTATTCAATGATGTGTCAGAGTATCAGATTCAGTATCTGCATCCACTACCACCTGATGAGGTAGTCAAGGTTGATAATGCTGGCTTTGGATTTGTACTGATGCATAAGTCTATTATCCCAAAGATGCGTGAAGCTAACCCTGGCAAGGGTATGTTCATGGAGACTGGTGATGGACAAGATGACCACTTCATTGGTGAGGATATTATCTTCTTCCGCAGAATGAAGGCAGCAGGTATTCCACTACATGCACACACTGGTGCGACAGTAAAGCATATGAAGAGATTCTCTCTTGATATGGATTACTACTCGCTATACTGGTCTAATGATTATTTAAAAAAGAAACTTCAAGAACTACAAGGCTAGGAGAATAAGTGGCTGGTCGTGATATTACCGAAGGTCGCCCCACGCGGTCCATTGCGGTTGACGTAGGTGTAGTTACTGGTACATCTATTTGGCAGAACACTGATATAGCTTATGATACTGCCATCGGTGGCATGCCATTCATCTATGCTATCAGCGACGCACGCCCTTATATCCGTCAGACTGCACCTTATCGTAAGGAACAGTTCGACAATCAGACTGAGCCTGGTGAGCAGTCACTAACTGGTTGGTGGATTCGTAGCCAGTCATCCTTCCATGAAGGAACTGGCATCGAGTTCTATGACCCAGCTCTAATCTCTGGAGAAGGAACTTACCGCTTCAAAGATAGCGAAGGTGTCAATGTCTGGACCGAGGGACAGGTAACTCTACTTAATTCAGTGACCGAAGGGCACGAAGCTACCGGTCAAATCAAAGCTAATGGTAGAGCTAACCAACACGCTCGTTCAATCAAATGGAACAACACTCAAGGTATTCTACTTCTTGATGAGTATGATGTTGATAAGATTGATATCAATGGTACAGTAACACACTTTATTGACTACAATAGCGGAACAGATAACCCAGTGTTTGGAATCTGTGACGATGGTGCAACTGCATACTGGATTACTAATACCAACTCTGGTGGTGGATTCAAGCTTGCAATGTACAAGAAGGACTTAACAGGTACAAGCACAACAGCTGCTACTTTAATGTTCCAGAATAACAGCATCACCGTAACTGACGGTGTGCTTGAGTATGTCAAAGAACGTATCGTTGCCTGTATCAACAACAAGGTGTATGAGCTAGCACCAACATCGACGGCGCTACCTACTCCTTTGTATACACATCCATCATCTAGCCATGTGTACACTAGCATTACAGCCTCTGGCCCTGCCATCTATATCTCAGGGTATAATGGAATCCAGTCTACAATCCTTAAGTTTACATTGAACTCATCAGGTGTAATGCCAACACTTACATCAGCAGTAGTGGCAGCAGAGCTACCTGTTGGTGAGATTGCACATCGCATCTTCTACTACCTAGGCTATATGCTAATCGGTACAAACAAGGGTGTGCGTGCAGCTACAGTATCAGATACTGATGGCTCCATTACCTATGGCCCATTGATATTTGAAACAACTCAACCAGTGTATGACTTTGCAGCTAGAGACCATTTCGTATGGTGTACTACTGGAGTCAATGGACACCCAGGCTTGACTCGTATTAACCTACAGCAAGAGCTAAGCCCCCTAGTATTTGCATATGCTAACGATGTGCTATTCGACAGTGTTACTGGTCATATCACTACTACCTGTGCATTTGCTAACGGTACTGACCAGATTACATTTACAACCACAGCTACTGGTGCAACATCAGCTGACTGGGGTGCTACCTACATTGAGACCGACAATACCCTACGCACTACTGGGTATCTGCAAACCGGATACATCCGCTACAATACGCTTGAGCCTAAGAACTTCAAGCGTCTGCTAGGACGCGGAGACTTTGACTATGGTTCAATGACACTAGAAACTGTAGATGCTGCAGGTACTGAGTATGATTTGATTTCATATGATGCTGCAGTAGCACCAGTTGAGGTAACAACCAATCAGCCTACCGGCAGTCAGGAATATGTAGGCTATAAGTTTATTCTGTTTAGAGATGGGACTGACTCTACTAAAGGCCCGGTATTCAAGGGCTACCAAGCCAAGGCAACTATCGCTACGCCAAGGCAACGTGTGATAAGATTCCCTGTCTTCTGCTTCGATGTAGAAACAGACAGGTACAACGTACTAACCGGCTACGAAGGCAGAGCCTTCGAGCGTATCTCGCAGCTAGAAGCTATTGAGGAGAACGGTGACGTTGTGACATGGCAAGACTTAACCACTGGTGAGTCACGTCAATGTATCGTAGAACAAATCCAATTCACACGAATGACACCACCTGATAGAGGCTTCTCCGGGTATGGTGGCATGCTAGAGATAACCATAAGGACAGTATAATGACTCCTGCAGACTGGGCAGCACTTGCCGTATCCATATTAACTTTAGTAGTAGGCTTCGCATCACTAGTGCGATGGCTTGTCAAGCATTACCTTTATGAACTTAAACCCAACGGTGGTTCCAGTCTTAAGGATAAAGTTAATAGCTTGGAAAACAAAGTAGAACTTCTGACAGAATTAGTTAAGGAAGCTATCAAGAAATGAGTGAATATGAAACCTGTAGTGAAGGCCGCGAGTCCTGCTGCAATCGCACTGTTACGACAGGCGACTGCTCATGCCCCGAATCGTTTGAAGGCGAGCGATGGTCTGCTTCCTTCTGCTGCGCATCTAAAAGCCTCTCCTAATTCTGACCACAATACAGGTCTAGCAGTAGACTTAACCCATGACCCAAAGAATGGCATAGATTGTGCAGACATATTCGACAGACTCAAGTCAGATGACAGAGTTGACTACCTCATCTTCAGAGGACGAATCTGGTCTCGAGGTAGATGGCATGAAGGCGACAGAACTTACACTGGTTCTAACCCTCACAATAAGCACCTACATGTGTCTATTCGCGCTACTCACGCTAATGACACTAGCCCCTGGTTTCCTTGGTTAGGAAAACCGAAGGCTCTAGCCAAAGCTAAAGCAAGGCTCACAAGAAAACCAAAGAAGAAACAGGAGAAATAAATGAAAGCACTTAAAGACTTTATTGAGCGTAACCCTGTCCGTGTGGCAGCGTTCGTATCCTCGACAGTAGCCCTAGTGGTATCCTTCGTGGCACCCAATGTGCCAGTCGAAGCAGCCGTAGCATTTGCCCTATCCTCCCTAGGACTAGGTGAATTTGCTCAGCGTAAGGAAGACAAGAAGACCGAAGATGCCCTATTGACAGACCCAGAGGACATTGAGCTCTAGTCCTAGGATACCCTTTAAAGGGCCCTAGAAGGCCCGTAGAGACACGAAGACCCCCAACCTAAGGTAAGTACCTTGGGAAGGGGGTTCTTTTTGTTTATCTAAAGATAGTTGCTAGGCTCTGAAGCTTGATAGAACCTCAGACTTGGTAGCCAACACTATCACTTGGCAACCTAGCAATTCTTTGACTTATGCAGAAAGAGTATATATAATATATATATTATTATATTATATATAAGACCCCTTCGGGGTCTTTATATTATATATATTATTAATATATATACTGTATATATATACAATTATACACACTGATTAACTGATTGTCAAATAGTATTTACGACTTGACAACCCTGACTGATTACTGTACCCTTTGGGTATGTCAGTATATTTAACAGATGATTATAAACTACCAGAGCATGTATCATACTCAGCTCTGACTACCTTCATAGACTGTGGGTATCTCTATTACCTCGGGCGACTACTCGAGATTCCTGAACAACCAGCGGTGTGGTCAGCCGGTGGCTCTGCCTTCCATAAGGCAACTGAAGAATGGGATAAACTAAATGTTGAGTAAGAAACTATGGGATGAGGCATGGCATGAGTACACGAAAGACGCTGACCTATCAACGTATCGGGTTGGTGGCAGGGCTACGAAGGAGCGTCCTAACAAGGAAGACGCAGAGTTCTGGCAAATCCAAGGGCCTGAGTGGGTTCAGTCGTACATTGACTGGCGCACTGCTAACAAGAACTGGAAGATTTGGAAGACGCCTCAAGGCCTTCCTGCAATCGAACTAGGTATTGTCCCGAAGTTTGCTGGTGTTCCTGTCAAGATGATTATCGACAGGATATTTGAAGTTGATGGTGAACCAGTTATCGTTGACCTGAAGACTTCACAACGCACACCTGAGTCAAGCTTACAGCTTGGCTTCTATAAGGCTGGCATCAAGCAGGTGTTTGGTGTCGATGTTAAGTATGGCAACTATTGGATGGCTCGTCAAGCGGGCACAGGTTCAATGGTTGACTTGTCAAAGTATACGGATGAGATGATTACTTACTTCGTAGAAAAATTTGACACAGCTCGTAGAGCTGGTGTATTCTTACCTAACACAAATAACTGTAACCGGTGTGGACTTACTGAGTTCTGTCCGTTTACTTCGAAGAAAGAGAAATAATGAACGAAGAATGGAAACTGCAAGTATCGTATAAGACTGGTACTGGCGACATGATTAACATCCGTGCCAATACCGCTGACGAACTTAGCGTATTGCTCGAAGGTATCGGCGACTATGCTACGCAGATTGCAGCTACTAACAAGCAGTTAGCGCAGGCGTACACAGTACTCCCTTTATCTCAGCCAGCTTCCACTACAAGCACAACGCCACCAGTCTCATCACCGCCCAGCCCGGTCTCGGAAGCGTCCGGTACCGCCGCTCCAACGTGTAAGCACGGAGCGCGTATCTATCGTAGCGGTGTAAGCAAGACAACTGGTAAGCCATATGCATTCTGGGCATGTCCTACCCCACAGGGTACACCAGACCAATGCAGACCTGCTAACTAATAAAGGATAATACTAATGAGCCGTAGTCAGTTTGTAATGGATTGGCTACGGCTTACTCTTAAAAAGGATAACAATTGCGTACACTTGTCAGAAGCGTTGGTCGCGCTAGTATCGGTGGAGAACCGCTACCGTCATGCTTCAAAGCGTTTGAGTCGAACAAGATTATCATCAGACGTAGCGAGGTATCGATGTTCGCAGCTGCGCCAGGAGTAGGTAAGTCAACACTTGCACTAGCCCTTGCGTTAAAAATGAAAGTCCCCACGTTGTACATCAGTGCCGACACTAACGCACATACTATGGCCATGCGCCTAGCATCTATGATTTCTGGAAAGAATCAGACAGATGTTGAACACTTATTGAATACTGATTTAGGTTGGACTAAAGCTGTGCTAGCTAAGGCTAGCCACATTGTCTGGTCTTTTGAATCAGCACCTACGCTTCAGGATATTGACGAAGAGGTACAGGCATTCGAAGAACTATGGGGATGCCCACCGGAACTGATTGTCGTAGATAACTTAATGGATGTTGCCACCGATGGTGGTGAAGAGTTTGCATCTATGCGTGCAATCATGAAGGAGTTGAAGTACCTTGCTCGTGCTACTAATGCTGCTATTGTTGTACTTCATCATACTTCGGAAGGTGTACCAGGAACTCCGTGCCAGCCTCGCTCTGCGATACAGGGTAAGGTTGCTCAGCTTCCTGCTCTCATATGCACGCTCGGAGTTGTGGGTACAAGCATGGGTGTCGCGCCTGTCAAGAATAGGTACGGGAAAGCGGACGCGAATGGGACGCTGATGACTTGGATTGCATTCAACCCTGAGTACATGTTCGTCGAAGACATACCGGAGAATATATAATGGATGATGATTACTTAGAGATACACGCTAAAGAGATGGCTGAGTCTCAGTACCTTCAGCACGTTGCTAAGTGTATCAAGAAGATTGAAGATGCTAAGCCACCAATCAAAGACGAGTGGACTGAAGGGTTCAACACAGGATTAGATTGGGCAATAAGAATACTAGAGAAAGATAAGAGCGCATACTAATGGCAAACCCAAATGGTCGCAAAGGCTCCAAGTATGAAGTAGATGTGAGAGATGTGCTTCGTGACAACGGTGCAATAGCAGAGCGTCTAGTCAAAGCAGGAGCTAAAGATGAGGGTGACTTGTATGTATTCCTTCAGGGTAAGACATACATCCTTGAACTAAAGAATCGTAAGAAGCTAGACTTGCCTGCCTTTTGGGACGAAGCGCAGGCTGAGGCAAAGAACTACGCGAAGGCTCGGAAGTTAGCGACCATACCTCCGGCCTTCGTAGTAGTGAAGCGAAGACAGCATGGCATAGAAAAGTCATGGGTTATACAAGATTTAGAACAATGGATTAGAGAGAGAAATGAATGACTTACCAAGTGTTAGAGATGTGCTTATCCACTACGGTGCACACATTGGACGGAGCCACGGGCAAGTTAATCTCAGATGCCCGTTCCACGGAGATACACACCAGTCGGGTACAGCCAACCTGGACAGCAACGTCTTCGTCTGCTTTGCATGCGGAGTTCAAGGAAATAGTTTACAGCTCATTGCACAGCAAGAAGGGATTAGCGTAAGAGATGCAAAAGAATTTGCAGAAAGAATTACTGGAGAAAGCCACAGCAAAGTACCAGGAAAACATCTATCAGGCAGAAGATTACCTCAAAAGCAGGGGTATTCCAATCGAAGTAGCACGGTTGGCACGATTAGGCGTAGTCGTGGAGCCTGAACCAGGCCACGAAACTTACACAGGAAGATTGAGTATACCTTATGTTACTAAGACTGGCGTTGTTGACCTGCGCTTCCGCAGCCTCAATCCTGCTGTTGAGCCTAAATATATGGGGCTTACGGGGGCAGATACTAAGATGTACAACGTTCTTGACATGGAGCGTGCAGGTGATTTCATTGCTGTTTGCGAAGGTGAGTTGGATACTCTTACTCTCAGTGCTTGCGTGGGCATTCCTTGCGTTGGTGTACCTGGCGCTAATAGTTGGAAGAAACACTACACAAGATTACTCGCAGATTTCGAAAGAGTCTTCGTATTCGCGGACGGCGACCAGCCTGGCAAGGAGTTTGCCAACTCACTTGCAAGAGAACTCCCGGTTACTATCGTCCAATTCCCCGACGGAGAAGATGTCAACTCATATTATACGAGCTACGGGGAGAATGCAATACTCCAGAAGGCGGGGTTATTAGATGTTTGATTTTAAGAATGGCGAGTTGCCTAAGTGTCCTGAATGTGGACAGAAGTTTAAGGATGCATTCGAAGCAGTAGACCATATGCTTGAAGATGATGATGAATTTAATCCGGCACTCATTCTGCCGGGTGGGTATAGACTTATGATTGGTTCTCTATTGCGTGGACTATTTGATAATCGTCATGATGTTGCATACCTAGAAGATATACTTCAGTCAGCATATGTGACCTTGTTCACAGCAGAGACTAACCCTGAGATAATTGGTGAGACTGTTGAGGATATTATAGTAGAGAGTGTGATGGGAGATTTAGACTTTGAACTCGAAAGAATACTCAAGAATGGAGACAAGTGAGATATGGCAGATTATAGAACACCTAGCTGGGATGGGGTACAACGTATCATCGACGAAGAAAGAAGACGATACCTTGACAGTCACATTAAGCATACCTCTGATATCCACGAAGAGCTATCGCGTTTCCCAACCCAATTCGAGGAAGATGTAAGGATTATCTATGATGAGCTCATGTCTATCCTTCTTAAGAAGCATAAGGATTATGGCCCGAGAAATATTGCGGACGCCCCAGGCGGTCCTATTAACGGCCTTCGGGTTCGTATGCATGATAAGCTGGCTCGCATTAACAACCTGACAGATAACAAGGATGCCAATCCTCAGTACGAATCTCTCGAAGATTCATTCGCTGACATGGCAAACTACGCAATCATCGGCATGCTAGTACTGAGAGATAAGTGGGATAAATGACACACGAAGAATTGCTGGCAAAGATAGGCGAACCTGCTGATGAAGGTTACGAATACTGTGACATCATTTTCAACAAAGCCCTTCGTGCGGTAGTTGAATTGCATAAACCAGCAAAACATTCAGAAATGAATGAATTTGCAGATGAAGGAATTGGGTGTAGTGGTTGCGGTTATGACTTTGATTATGCAATATGGACAGCACCGTATCCCTGCCAAACTATTCAGGCTATAGAAAAGGAACTAATGTAATGGCAAAGAACTCCTCGTTTGATTTAGACTTTGGCTATGGTCGCAAGGGCGAGCAGCTTGTAGAAGAGTTGCTAACTGGTGGTAAGACTGTCGAAGTTAAGCGTGATAGGAAGTGGTGGATTACCAACAACCTATACATTGAAGTCGAGTGTTGGTTTAATAAGTCTAAAGCATGGGAGCCGTCGGGACTATCAGTCACAGAGGCAGCGTACTGGGCATTCGTACTAGAGCAGTCAGTACTGATAGTTCCTACCCACATCTTGAAGAAAGGTGTTGCTGAGTTAGGTAGAGAAATCTCCTGTGAGATTCCACCTAACAAGTCAAAGGGTTATCTGATTACAGTTGAAGACTTACTTACAATGACACGCAAGTATAAGAATGAGAAGGAATAATGGACTGGGAAAGAATTCAACCTTGGGAGTATGTAGTAACTGCGGTTGCTACTGAGTACGCTAAGAAGTTTCCTATCTGTGAGTATGAGGATATCAAGCAAGCACTATATCAGTGGTTCGCTGAGCATCCTAATAAGCTAGATACTTGGGAAGCGATAGGTGAAAGGGATGCAAAGAACCTTATCTATCGTAGCCTTAGGAATGAAGCGTTGGATTATTGTCAGAGGTGGAAGGCCAAGACTATTGGCTATGATGTGAGTGATTTATACTATTATGAACCAGCTATGGTAGAGATACTACTACCTACTGTACTAATGGGTAACTTTCATATTGCACCGAAACTAAATCTAAGTGGTGGTGGCAGGCCATCTGCGCCTGCTGAAGGTGGTAATGTTCAGGTAATGCTACTTGAAGTTGACTCAGCATATTGGAAGCTTTCCAAGGAGGATAGAAAGTTATTGTTCTTCCGCCACGCTGAGTCACTAGACTTCAAGGAGATAGCCAACTATCTATCTCTTGGCACAGAAGATGCTGCAAGAATGCGGCATAAGCGTGCCATACAAAGGTTGGTTAATAAACTTGGAGGGCGTAAGCCATTCGTTGATGAGGATTTAGATAAACCAAATCACAACGAAGGTGATGACACCCACGGTGGTGAGGATAGCACTGAGGCTAGCCCCACCGATGAATGATAGTGACGAGAGTGATATCATAGTAGCCCAATACTTCACCAGGTATCACTCTCATCAACTCCGATTGGGTCACCATTGCTCATAAGAGCATCGATGTACTCATCCTCAGAAGCAAACTCAGGATACCATTCAAGTATCTGTGTACCATTAGATACATCTAGCTCAGCAACCTTGATATCTTTGCCCAAGTCTGTATCAGAATAGTCTTCGAACTCTAATCTCAATAGCGATAAGTTGAATTGGAACACACCTTCAGGTGTGACGCCTATGAATATTGAAGTATAATCATAGGCTGTCGCACCCATAGTGATTTTCTTATGGTCTTCTCCGGTTAATACTATGGGTCCGACGGGGAAGGTCTTAACCATACCAAAGAACTTATCACTATCACTGCGAAGCAGGGTATAATCCTTCTCCACAGTAATATCTACATCCTCGCATAGGTGTGCCTTGATTAGGTTGGCCACATCCTCTGCATTTAATTCGTAAGTAATCATTTATCCTCCAGTTTTATAGAACCCTGTACCCTTGAACTGGATACCTGGTGCGTTGTATATTCTTGTTGAACTAAATCCACATAGACAGATAACTTCATTATCTCTATCATCTACGCTTCGGGAAAGCACAGTAAGTGAGTCACACTTACCACATCTATACTCATAGGTCGGCATCGTCTGCCTCCTGCATGGCCAATGCTAGGAACTTATTGAAGTCAGCTAGTACCTGATGAGGTAGCCTACCTTCACGCTCAGCAATCTTGTTAGCCATTTCTAAATCATAATCCGTCAGCATCTTGAACCTCATAATCTACTGGTGTTGGTGCAGTAGCTAGTGTACCACATACTGAGCACTCCATATCTATGAAGTACATCTCAATGTTGCCGGTGTCAGTCTCGAATATCGTCTTCAGGTTCCACACTTTCGAACCGCACGGACATATCGTTGTCGGGATACCCCGAATGTCCATCGCTTCTAAGTATGTCGGTTCCAAATCCGTTATGTCTTTCGGTTCCTCCATGCCTCCTCCAATCCTTCTTGATGTGTGGCGCATCAGCGCACTCTCTTGGTGTAAGATGATACACCCATTTACTTGTATTGCCAAACTTATTAGCAACCTTTATGTGCTCGCCCGTTACAGGCTTGGCACATGAGCCACAGAATAAGATGTTCTTGTCTTGTAATTTCGTAGCCATTAGTGGTAGTTGTTCTCCTTAAAGAACTTCCAAGCACGACAAGGGGTATGATACCTATGAAAGATATACTCTAACCCTCTGTCGATTTGCTTGGTTGCAGGGGTGTTGGGGTCAAGCCCCAGTAGTTGTGGTATACCGCCAGCGTTTTTACCCATGACTTTTATTTTATTGTATGCTTCCGGGTTCCACGCTGACTCTTTACCCCACAACTTACTGAGGCATGCCATTTGCTTGTCACGCCAGACAGATAGTCTATCGAAGGCGTAACCTTTGCTATCATCAGTAGTCCACACCCTTTGGGTAGGATACTTATGGGGTTGAGTTAGGGGCTCAACAACCACGATGGTGAAGATAGCGGTAAAGATTGCTGCTACTGTTAATCTACTAAAGTACTTTGCCATACTCTCACTCCCTCTGCGAACACAATAGCGTCGCGTCGGATTGCTCGGTTAGTGTCTATACCTGAAGCGATAATCCTATCGCCGGGTAATGTGCCTCCCCATATACCATGCTCTAGGTTCTCAGGTTTCATACCCTCGGCTAAGCATTGTTCTTTAACGGGGCAACCATTACATATACCTATGGCAATCATAACCTTGTCTGCAAGTAGTTTACGCTTAGCGTTGGTTGGCTTGCCAGCAGGTTGTTCGGGGAACCATAGGTCAGGGTTGGGGTGTGTAGAGCATGTGCCCTTCATGTTATCCTCTGTTCGCAGTAGGTTTATAGATAGGGTGTACTGTAACTATACCTGATAGTACTTCTGCCCAGTCTAGGGCTTCGTCTAAGGTATCGAACGCGCCATAAAATACGGAGCGTTTAGCGGTGTCATCAGGAAATACGATAACGACATAGCCTGCCACCAGCATTCCTGCTAGTGGCTCAGCTACGGCGATACGATTACGCTGTGAAGATGACTTCGGTGTATCCGTTGAGTCTGTCATGTGTGGTAACTAGTCCCTTCTTGCCGTTGAGGTGCTTGTATGTGCCGTCACCCTGTGATACCCACATGGACTTAGGCTTGAAGCGTGTCTGCTCCGGTGTTGCTTTTAGAATTGTACCGCGTGGGTAGAAATCCTGCTGTACTTCGTCACTCTCCACAAGAGAGGCTAGTTCGTACAAATCATCTGCGATGTTGGATAGCCCTGCGGATACATAAGCTAGTGTGTCTGATAATAGTTCTTTGTTCATGGGTATTTATCTCCTTGTTAGTTGGTTAGAATGGTATTTCTTGTCGGGACTTATCGTACACTCGAACCCAATGGTTGTCAAAGTCATCTGCTATTGACTTGTTACGGGCTGAGTATGGTGTGTAGCACATGCAATCCTGCCATGAGCTAAGGCATGACATGCAACTGTCGCAGTACTGACATACTTCTGCGGACATGTCTATGTCAATGAGTGCCTCGCAACTAGGGCACATGTCTATGAGTATCTCTCCGTCATTAGACGCAAGCAGCAGTTCATTGTAGTACGCTTGTTCTATCTCATACTCTGTGCCCTTGTGCGAGGGTGTAGGGGTGGGTGTGTAAGTGGATTTATAGGTAGATGTGTAACTTGTACGCTTGTGGCTACTATTAGACCACCATACACCATGCTCGTCCCAGCTACCTAAGTGCTCATTGATTAGGTAGAGTTGGTATTGAGCGTTAGGGTTGGTCGTGAGCACCGCTATCTTACTTCCGGTAGCCCAGCTCTCAACCATGCGATAGATATTGGTATCCTCTAAAGCGAGAACACCACCGAGCTTAGGTAAAGTATCCTCAGCGAATACTCGCGTATCACTACGCTTGTCACCTTGCTCTATGAAAGTATCAAGCACACCATTGTGTGCTAGTACTGTGTCGGTATCGTCACCCACTTGGAAGGGGTGACAATTCTCCTCGTTCTTTACGCCGTGTGTAGCGTATCGGGCATGCCATATAGCATAACCCTTTGGATATTGTTGGCGCATGTGCAAGAATTTTGATACGGCCTTACGGGCAGACATGGTGCGATAACGGAATATCTTTCCGTCAATTACCATAGCGAACCCGAAGCCGTGTGGATTAGCACACGCACCGGCTGTAAGTTCATCGTGCTTTGGTATAGCACCGGGCTTACAGACAACTAATAGACACATACAACACCCCCTAAGCGTTGATTACTGGTCGGTTATCTAGGTTTACGCTAGGCACTCTTGCCATGCGTACATATAAGTTAGGGTATAAGCCGTTGTTGTTGGCTACCCAATCGGCGAACCACTCCCAGTTAAGCATACCCAACTTTACATCGGATACAGTTAAGTCGCGAGTGTATTCGGTTGCAGCGTGAGCAAGTTCAAGGGCACTCATAATACCCTCGCGCTTCATGTTACCCCTAAAGAACCGCAGTTCTAGGGTATGGTCATTGTTAGTATTAACCGCGCTGTATCTCTCATTAGCGTGGAATAAACTAGGGTGATACTTGTGCCTTAAGTAAAGGCGTGGTATGCCGTACTCATCTTGCTTGTACACATCAGAGAAGCTAGCATACCGGCTACCCTTACGGCCACCGAGTTTAGACATCTCTTTGGGGTTTGTGTAAATCATACGCAGAAATCTATGTATGTGTGCGCCGGATTTAAAAGCGTTGCGAGATACATGGACATGCAACCCGCAGCTTTGGGTATCCCATGAGCGTGCTTCATACTTGGTACGCAACTGCTCGATAGTATCCCACAAATCTTTGGCATACTCATAAGCATAGAGTGAGTGCGGGTGAGTTACTAACTCGAACCCTCGCCCGTTGATACTGCCGTCATGCTTTAGGTATGCGGTATTAGTATCTGATAGAACACGGGTACTCTCTACTGCTTCTGAGTATTCTTTGCCGGTTATGCGGTTGAGTTCCATTTCCAACTCGAACCCCATGTATAGATTATGCTTGTCTATGCCGTGGAATACTGGCTCAGGTTTGTAACGATAGTCATTAACTAGCTCATTACTGCCACCGCCGTCACAGTTATTGCAAGTGCTGTCATCTGAGTAGTACTCATCGCAGTCATCGCAATAGCTTGCGCT
>JACCDG010222875.1_pt1 | contig 13644 bp, 17 predicted proteins | sample 7442471 | NCBI WGS metagenome assembly JACCDG01 (sample SAMN15323444, study PRJNA562643) | freshwater metagenome | isolation source: river surface water | place: USA:Blue River Watershed | collected 2017-08-17 | reverse complement strand
GATTTCGTAAATCTCTGGCCCTAAGAAGATGGCTTCGTTCGGGCACTCGGGCTCACACACATCGCAGTTGATGCATTCGTCGGTGATCATCAAGGCCATAAAAAATCCGTCAGTGGGCTAAGTAAAAGCCAATTATCCCGCAGCGATTTAGGCCACACCGTTGGTATGTGTTTGTGCGGTGAGTTGTTCACGTGCCTCAAGCAAACGCTTTTGGCTGTACACAGGCTGATCAGGCAAATCGGCCAAGTGCGCTGCATCGGCCCAAAGCTGGATGTGCAGCCCACCGTCACGCCAAGCCACTTGATTGAGCCCTGCATTCGGGATATCACACACACGCGGGCCACTGAGCGACAACGCCTGCGCATGACGCCAGACCATGTCGAGCACGCCACCATGCGTGACCACCACCACATGCTCACCGATGTAATGCTCGGCGAGGTTTTGTAGCGTGGCAATCACACGGTCGTGAAAGGCTCGTGTGGTCTCTGCGCCTTCCACCGCATCATCTGCATCAAAGGCCAACCAGCGCTGCCAAGCCTCAGGGTATTGGGCTTGAATGTCGGGGCTGCGCATGCCTTCAAACATGCCGTAGCACTGCTCACGCAAACCGGCATTCAAGATGCAGGTGTGGCCCAACACTTCGGCCACAGGTTGGGCCGTTTGCTGGGCACGAAGTAAGTCGCTGCTGATGAGTCGGGTGGGTACGCGGCCCTGGGCTTGCCATTCGCCCAGAGCTTGCACCATGCGAGTTTTCAAACGTTGGGCTTGTTCAAAACCCATGTCATTCAATGGCACATCGAGCTGCCCTTGAAACCGCAGCTCGCGGTTCCACGCGGTCTCGCCGTGGCGAATGAGCAAAAAGTCAGTCATGGCGATCAGTGCAAGGTATGCGAGCTATCGGTACTGAAGCAGTTTCAGCAGCCAAGCTTACTGAGCGGCGCGCTTGGCCAACAGACGCTTGTAGACGCCCGCAGACACCAAGTTTTTGCCATCGTCGCCCGCTCCCAGCAACGAGATTTCGCGCACAAAGGTGCTGGAGATGAACTGGTATTTGGCGCTGGGCGTGAGAAATACGGTTTCCACTTCAGGCATCAGTTCGCGGTTCATGCCAGCGAGCTGAAACTCGTAGTCAAAGTCGGTCACAGTACGCACACCGCGCACCATCACGGTGGCGTTGTGGCTGCGCACAAAATCGCGGGCCAAGCCGGTGAAAGGCACTACTTCCACTTGAGGATGTGCAGCCATGGCTTCACGCACCATGTCCATGCGCTCATCCAAGGTGAATAAGGTTTTCTTGTGGTGCGCCGTGGCCACCGCCAAGATGACTTTGTCAAACATGGCTGCTGCGCGCAGCACGATGTCTTCATGACCCAAGCTGATGGGGTCAAAGGTGCCGGGGTAAATGGCGACAACTTGCTTAGACATGGGCGCTCCTAGGTTTTTCTAAGTATCAAAATGATTATGCAATCGAGCGCAGCAAGTGCGCGTGGACCGCGCCAGCTTTGAGGTGGCGGTGCAAGCTCAGCCCCATGGGCTGCAGCTGCTCGTCCGTCCAAGCCACAGGTGCTTCGAGGTACACATACCCATCGGCCTTGACGGCTTTGGCAGCGGCTTGCAATGCAGGCTCAAACAACGCGCCATCAAACGGTGGATCGATGAAGATCAAGTCCACGCTCGCAGCACTGAGTTGCTTCAAACACGCCACGCCATCGGTGCGCAACACATGCACATTGCTGGCCTTGAGACGGTTGACTTGGGTACTCAGCTGCGCCACCAAGGCGGGGTCAAGCTCGCACACCTGCACATGGGCAGCGCCGCGTGAGGCAGCTTCAAAACCCAAGGCGCCTGTGCCAGCAAATGGATCCACACAGCGCCAGCCCACGAGCGACTGACCGAGCCAGTTGAACAAGGTCTCACGCACACGGTCGGGTGTAGGGCGCAGGCCAGGCTTGAGGGCCACAGGCAGTTTGGTGCGGCGCCATTCGCCGCCAATGATGCGCACCTCGCCAGCACCTTTGTGTCGCTTCTCGGCGGCAGGTTTGGCGGGAGGGGTGTTGAAAGATTTGGGTGTGCGAGTTTTCATAGAATGGACCGATTCTAGAAACCCCCACACATGTTTAGCTTCTTCAAGAAAAAAAACGCTGATCAGCCTGCGGCAGACGCCAAGAGCAGCAGCTCAACGCCACCCGCAAACGCTGCTGCATCCGAGACCACGTCACAGCAAATGCCAGCCGAGCGCCCCCGCGCCAGCTGGATGGCCCGCTTGGGCCAAGGCCTGCGCCGCACGGGCCAAAGCATCAGCACGGTTTTCACGGGCACCAAGATTGACGATGAACTGTATGAAGAACTTGAAACTGCTCTGCTCATGGCCGATGCTGGCGTGCAAGCCACCGAGTATTTGCTCAAAGACTTGAAGCAGCGCGTCAAAGACACCGCGACTACTGAGCCCTCCGCCGTCAAGGCTTTGCTGGCCGCCTCTATCGCCCAACTGCTCAAGCCGCTCGAACAGCCACTCACCATCGGTGCACACAAACCCACCGTCATCATGGTGGCTGGCGTGAACGGTGCGGGTAAAACCACGTCCATTGGCAAGCTCACCCGCCATTTGAGCGACAGCGGTGCTTCGGTGTTGCTGGCCGCGGCCGACACCTTCCGCGCCGCCGCCCGAGAGCAACTGGCTGTTTGGGCCACACGCAACACAGTAGAAATCGTCAGCCAAGAAGGCGGCGACCCCGCCTCTGTGAGCTTTGACGCCGTCACCGCAGGCCGCGCACGCGGCAAAGACGTGGTGCTGGTCGACACCGCTGGTCGCTTACCCACGCAACTGCACCTGATGGAAGAGCTGAAAAAGATCAAACGCGTGGTGCAAAAAGCCGATCCAACTGGCCCACACGAAGTGCTGCTGGTGATTGATGGAAACACCGGCCAAAACGCGCTGGCTCAGGTCAAGGCCTTTGACGAAGCGTTGGGGTTGACCGGCCTCATCGTCACCAAACTCGATGGCACTGCCAAAGGTGGCGTACTGGCAGCCATCGCACTGTGGGGCCAAGCCCGCGCAGCCGCAGGTGGCTCAAACGTGCCTGTGTATTTCATTGGCGTGGGCGAAGCCGTGGAAGACCTCGAAACCTTCAACGCCCAAGAGTTTGCCGACGCCCTCTTGGGCTAAGGCTTGGTCGCGCTGAGGTTTAGTCGCGCCTCAAAACACCTTGGAGGCTCTCGCGCCAGCGGCCGCAGCGCTCATGCGCCTCCACCACGGGGTAGCTGTCCATGCGGCCCTGTTTCCGAGTGAGCGGCGGCTGGATGTAATAGCCTAAGCCACAGCGCAAATGGGTTTCAGAAGAGTCGGAATGAAGCACATGCGCGCAACTCTTGCAGCACTGCACGGCAATTCGCTCCAAGGTCATGGGGGGCATAGAAGGCTCCTTAAATACTGTGATTAAATTCAGTATATGTTAAAAAACACAGTATCTCAACACCTTCTCGATTCACGGGTAAACCCCTAAAATACGCAAGGTTTAGCACTCACCACCCATGAGTGCTAATATACGATTTAGTTATCCGAAAGGACTAATTCAATGACTGCAATCACACAACAGCAACTCGCCGTTTCCAATCCTTGGGCACTGGTTCCGTCGCTGGGCAACCTCGATGCCTACATCAGTGCTGCCAACCGCTTGCCCATGCTCACGCCAGAGCAAGAGCAGGAGTTTGCGCGTCAACTCAAAAACAACAACGACCTCGAAGCCGCTGGAAAGCTGGTGCTCTCGCACCTGCGTTTGGTGGTGTCGGTGTCACGCCAATACTTGGGCTACGGTCTGCCCCACGCTGACCTGATTCAAGAAGGCAACATCGGTTTGATGAAAGCCGTCAAACGCTTTGACCCCGATCAGGGTGTGCGTCTGGTCAGCTACGCGCTGCACTGGATCAAAGCTGAGATTCACGAATACATCTTGCGCAACTGGCGTTTGGTCAAAGTGGCCACCACCAAAGCCCAACGCAAACTCTTCTTCAACTTGCGTTCGATGAAACAAGGCTTCAAGGCCGACGCCACAGAAGCCACGCATCGCAACAGCCTCAACACCCAAGAAGTCGAGGCCGTGGCCAGCAAGCTCAACGTCAAGCCCGAAGAAGTGTTGGAAATGGAAATGCGCATGGCCGGCGGCGATGTGTTGCTCGACCCGACGCCCAACGAAGAAAGCGATGAAGCCTTTGGCCCCATCGCCTACTTGACCGATGTGAACCACGAGCCCACTGCCATGATCGCCGCGCACCAACGCGATGTGCTGGCGTCTGATGGCATCACCGCTGCGCTCAATGTGCTGGACGAACGCAGCCGCCGCATCGTGGAAGAGCGCTGGCTCAAAGTGCAAGACAACGGCTCGGGCGGCATGACACTGCACGAGTTGGCTGCCGAATACGGCGTCAGCGCCGAACGCATTCGCCAAATCGAAGTGGCAGCCATGAAGAAGATGAAAGCAGCTTTGGCTGAATACGCTTAAGGCTTAATTGCTGAATGCTGGAATGCCCGTGATGGCACGCCCCAAAATCAGCGCATGCACATCATGTGTGCCCTCGTAGGTGTTGACCACTTCTAGGTTTACCAAATGGCGGGCGACACCAAACTCATCGCTGATGCCATTGCCACCCATCATGTCGCGGGCCAAACGTGCAATGTCCAAAGCCTTGCCGCAGCTGTTGCGCTTCAAGATAGACGTCAAGTCCACTGAGGCTGTCCCCTCATCTTTCATGCGCCCCAAGCGCAAGCAGCCCTGCAAGCCTAAAGAAATCTCGGTCATCATGTCAGCCAACTTCTTTTGAATCAGTTGGTTGGCTGCGAGTGGACGGCCAAACTGTTGGCGATCCATCACGTATTGGCGTGCACGGTGAAAGCAATCTTCAGCCGCACCTAAGGCGCCCCACGCAATGCCATAGCGCGCACTGTTCAAACAGGTGAACGGGCCTTTCAAACCGCGCACATCGGGGAAGGCATTTTCTTCTGGCACAAACACCTCGTCCATCACGATCTCGCCAGTGATGGATGCACGCAAACCCACCTTGCCGTGCACGGCGGGAGCGGTCAAACCCTTCCAGCCTTTTTCCAAAATGAAGCCGCGAATCGCGCCTGCATCATCTTTGGCCCACACCACAAACACATCGGCAATCGGGCTGTTGGTGATCCACATCTTGGCCCCTGAGAGCGAATAACCCCCTGCCACTTTTTTGGCACGCGTGATCATGCTGCCGGGGTCTGAGCCGTGGTTGGGTTCGGTCAACCCAAAGCAACCAATCCACTCTCCCGTGGCCAGCTTGGGCAAGTACTTTTGTTTTTGGGCTTCAGAGCCAAACTCGTGGATGGGCACCATCACCAAAGACGATTGCACACTCATCATCGAACGATAGCCCGAGTCCACGCGCTCCACCTCACGCGCCACCAAGCCGTAGCAGACGTAGTTCAAACCAGCGCCGCCATAGGCCTCAGGGATCGTGGCACCTAAGAGGCCCAGCTCACCCATTTCACGAAAAATCGATGCGTCCATTTTTTCGTGACGGAAAGCCTCCAACACACGCGGGGCCAAACGCTCTTGGCAATAAGAAGCTGCCGCCTCTTTGACTTGACGCTCTTCGTCCGTCAATTGGGCATCAAGTTGGAAGGGGTCTTCCCAAGAAAAACTTGCAGAGCTCATGGCGTGCTTTCTTTAGTAAAAGATGTTGAATGTGTGAACTGAGTCAAGGTGTAGTTTTGAGCAAAGTTTGAATGTCTTGCGCCAGCACTTTGGCGCCTGAGCCATAGCGGCTGTACAAGCGCACATTGCCTTGCGTGTCATACACATAACTACCGGCCGAGTGATCCATGGTGTAGCTGGTCGGCGTTTGCCCATCCACCTTTTTGTAATAAATCTTGAATTGTTTGGCAACCACAGGCAGTTCATCTGCTGTGGGCACAAAGGCGACAAAGCTAGGATCAAAGTTGGTCATATAGGCTTTGAGCAACTCCGTGGTGTCGCGTGCCGGGTCTACCGTCACAAACACGCCTTGCAGCTTCTCACCATCTGCGCCAAGCAAGCGCTTGACTTCTACCAACTCTGTCATCGACGTGGGGCACACATCGGGGCATTGCGTGTAGCCAAAAAATAGCACCACCACCTTGCCCTTGAAATCACTCAGGCTGCGACGTTGGTCGTTGTGATCGGTAAGGGTGAAAGCCTTGGCATAGTCGGCCCCCGTGATATCGATGCCATTGAATTTGGGCTTCTCAGGGCTACAAGCTGTCAAGGCCAACACAACAAAGTATGACAACAACCAGCGACGCGAAAAAATAAACATGGTGTGACTCATTTCTTAGACAACAAGGTGCGCATGTCTTGCAAAGACACAGTGCTTTCGCTCTGCACTTTGAGGCGCGGAATAGGTTTAAGGGCATGGCCATAAATCACCTCTACGGTGAGCGTGAGGCGACCATCCTGCTGCGGCTGGGCCAGCGACAGCAAAGCCGTTTTGAGCTGCGCCAGCCAACGCCTGCCGCGCAACCCTGCAAAGCGCTCGCGGTGCAAATTGCGCCCGAGCAAGCGGCACTCGGCCAACAAGCTGTCGGCATCGGCATAGGTGAGTGTGATGCGCTCCATGTCCATCACGGGTTCTGCAAAACCGGCTTGCACCAGCATGTCGCCCCAATCATGCATGTCGGTGAACGCATGACTGGCAGGCGGCCAGCCTTGGGCTTGGTACACCTCGGCCAGTTCACGCAGAGTGTCGGGGCCAAGGCAGGAGAACATCAAAAAACCATCTACCGCCAACAGCTGATGCCACTGCTGCAACAAAGCCTGTGGGTTGGCGCTGTTGTGCAGCGCCATATTGGCCCAGAGCATGTCTGCACTACCTGCAGCAGGGGCACCAAACTTCAAGGCATGGCTTGGCAGCCAGCGTTTCCAAAACGGCGCTTGCAACGATTGACATGCGAGCTGCTCAAGCCGAGGGGAAGTCTCCACCACGCTGCATTGCGCTTGCGGGTAACGCGCGCGCAGCTTGGCGTGCGTTTGCAAGCCACCGCTCACAGGCGCCCAATCCACCCATGATTTGGGTTGTAAGCGAATCCACTGCAAACGGTCTTCCATGCGTCGGCCAATTTCCTCGTTCAACCAAGGCGATGCCGCGTGCGGCCACGCGGCCCAACGGGCGCTGGCCACAGGGTCAAGCGTGGGGGGCGTATCAGGCGAGGAAGGTTCAGACATGGCCCCTATTATCGACACCACATCCTTCGTAAACATTGCGCTGCGCTTCAACCCAAAACTGTGCAATGTCTTTCCAATGCGGGGCATGTTGATGCTTCCAAGTGTTTGTTATATCTGCCGCCGCTGGCCCAGCCAGCCTTTGTGCACGCCGTGTGTCGAACGCTTCGCCCAACCCACACAGCGTTGCCCCACTTGCGCCCTCACCCTCACTCAGCCCAAGTGCCGCAACTGCGACCAATATCCCAGCCCACTAGACGCCTGCGTAGCCGCATTGAGCTATACGTTTCCATGGGCAGGCTGCATTGCCCGCTTTAAGTTCCAATCCGACCCCAGCCTCGCCCGCGCCTTGGCCCACCTCATGCGCCACGCCCCGTGGGTCGAGCCTGCGTTGGATGCTGCCACGCTGGTGGTGCCCATGCCCCTCTCTCCCGCCCGCCTGCGCGAACGCGGTTTTAACCAAGCGCTAGAGCTGTCCCGTCACATAGCACCAAACAAAACCCACGCCCACACCTTGCTGCGCCGTGGCGACAGCGCCCACCAAGTGGGTGCTTCGCGCCAAGAGCGGTTAGACCATGTGCGTGATGCGTTTTGGGTCGCACCCGAACGTGTGTCTGCCGTGCGCGGTCAGCGCGTGGTGCTGGTGGACGATGTGATGACCACAGGGGCGTCGATGTACGAAGCAGCGCGGGCTTTGCAAGTGGCGGGGGCTGGGCACATCACAGGCTTGGTGCTGGCTCGCACGGAAGAACGCGAGGCACATCACTGACGCAATGAAGCCCCTCACTCATGCGGGACAATCTACCCATGTTCCACATCGTCCTCGTTCACCCCGAAATCCCGCCCAACACGGGCAATGTCATTCGTTTGGCGGCCAACACTGGCTGCACCTTGCATTTGGTTGAGCCCCTGGGTTTCTCGATGGAAGACAAGCACATGCGCCGGGCGGGCTTGGACTACCACGAATACGCGCCCGTGCTGCGCCATGCCGACTGGGCCACGTTTTTGAACGACGCCAAGCCCGACCCCGCACGCATGTTTGCCATGACCACCAAAGGCTCCAGCACCGCGCACGACATGGCGTTTCAGCCCGGCGACTGGTTTGTGTTTGGGTCTGAGACCAGCGGCTTGCCCGTGGACATTCGCGAAAGCTTCCCCCTCAGCCAGCGCCTGCGCCTGCCCATGCGTACCGACCAGCGCAGCCTGAACTTATCGAACTCAGTGGCCGTCATCACCTACGAGGCGTGGCGACAAAACGGGTTTGTGGGCAAGGCCTGACAACTGCGTCAAACCCATTGATTCAGGTCAAGCCTTATAGCGTTCTACGCACGAACATATAGCCCTAGGTTTTAAGCACTCGCCTACACTAGAGGGCTTGATTTATAGCGATTGATTACAGTCATGAGTGCATTCCTCGACGAAGAAGTTTTATCCGTCCACCACTGGACCGACCGCCTGTTCAGCTTCACCACCACACGCGATACCTCGCTGCGTTTTTCTAATGGCCACTTCACCATGATTGGCTTGCGCGGTGAAAACGGTAAACCCTTGTTGCGCGCCTACAGCATCGTGAGCGCGAACTACGAAGAACACTTGGAGTTTTTGAGCATCAAGGTGCCAGACGGCCCGCTCACCTCCAAACTGCAACACATCAAAGTGGGCGACAAAATCGTCATCGGCAAAAAGCCCACGGGCACTTTGCTGATCGACTATTTGCTGCCTGCCAAAAACTTGTATCTCATTGGCACAGGCACGGGCTTGGCCCCGTTCCTCAGCATTGTGCGTGACCCAGAAACGTATGAGCGTTTCGAAAAAGTCATCTTGGTGCACGGCGTGCGCGAAGTGAAAGAACTGGCCTATCACGACTACTTGACCGAAGAGCTGCCCAAGCACGAGTTCTTGGGCGAGATGGTGAGCAGCCAAATGCTGTACTACCCCACCGTCACCCGCGAGCCCTACAAAAACCAAGGCCGTGTGACCGACTTGCTCACCTCCAACAAACTCACCCAAGATTTGGGCTTACCCAACATCGACCCCGCCAATGACCGCATCATGATTTGCGGCAGCCCCGGTCTGAACAAAGACATGCGCACTTTGCTGGAAGAGCGCGGTTTCAAAGAAGGCTCGACCACCACGCCTGGCGACTTTGTGGTGGAACGTGCCTTCGTTGAGCAGTAATCAAAGTCACTGATGTTCGAACCCAGCCAAGCCGATGTTCGGCGCTTCTTCTGCTCCGTCTACGCCAAATGGCGTGACGGGCAACCAATGGACGCGCTGGAAACCTTGGCCAGCCAGTGGGTGGCCGAGCACCCCGAATACCACACCGATTTCTCCGACGTTGATGCAGCGCTTGAGCGCATGTACGAAGTGAAAGACGGCAAGACCAACCCCTTCTTGCATTTGTCCATGCACCTGTCGGTGAGCGAGCAATGCTCGATCGACCAGCCACGTGGCATTCGCCAAGCGGTGGAGTTGCTCACCGCCAAGCGCGACTCATTGCACGACGCACACCACGAAACCATGGATGCGCTGGGGCAAATGATTTGGGAAAGCCAGCGCAGTGGTCGCCCGCCTGATGGGCAGGCTTATATTGATGCGGTGCAGCGTAGGGCGACCAAAGACTGATCGCAAAGGCGCATTAAGATCTCTCAAAACACAAACAGGAGACAAACCATGCGCCACTTTGTAAATAAATCCAGCTTACGCCGCACCCTGTGTGCCAGTCTTGCAATAGCAGCTCTAAGTGCTATCGGCCTGCCTGCTGCCCACGCGCAAAGCTACCCCAGCAAACCCATCAAATTTGTAGTGCCCTTCAGTGCAGGCAGCGCCACCGACAACGTGGGCCGCATCTTGGCCCAAGCCATGGGCGAGGCGATGGGGCAAACCATCACGGTGGAGAACAAAGCCGGGGCCAATGGCATCTTGGGTGCTGAAATGGTCAAAGCTGCACCGGCTGATGGCTACACATTTTTGGTGACCACCAGCACCACGCAAGCGGCCAATGTCCACCTGTACCGCAAGCTGCCCTACGACCCCGTGAAAGACTTCACGCCCATTGGCAAGATTGGCGAGACCGGCTTTATCTTGATGGTCAACACCGACTTCCCCGCCAAAGACATGAAAGAGTTTGTGGCCTACGCCAAAGCCAACCCGGGCAAGCTCGCGTTTGGTCACGGCTCGTCGGGCTCGCTCGTGTCTGCGGCCATGCTGACCGAATTGGCCGGTTTGCAAACCGTGAACGTGCCGTACAAAAGCATTCCCCCTGCTTTGACCGATTTGCTCGGTGGCCAAATTCAATTCGCCTTTGCCGACACTGGCAACGCTGTGTCGCAAATGAACGGCGGGCGCATGCGTGGCCTAGGCGTGACCACCAAGAAACGTGCAGGCAAAGCGCCCAACGTGCCACCTATCGGCGACACCGTGAAAGACTACAACGTGAGCGCATGGTTTGGCCTCATGGCCCCAGCGGGCGTACCTGCCGATGTGCAAAAGAAAGCCACCGCCACTTTGCTGGCCGTGCTGGCCAAGCCCGAGGTGCGCGAGAAGATTCAAGGCGTGGGCATTGACCTTGACGTGGAAGACTCTGCGACGCTTGCCAAAACCATCGACGCCGAAATTAAGAAATGGGGCGGTTGGGTCAAGACAGCGGGCATCACACCTGAATAAACCATGAGCCTGACTGACAACGCAAGCCTGCAAGGTGCACTCGCAGGCTTGCGCGTGCTTGATTTAACGGGCGTGGTGCTCGGTCCCTATGCCACGCAAATTTTGGGCGACTACGGGGCCGACGTCATCAAGATCGAGCCGCCTAGCGGCGACATCATGCGCCACGCAGGCCCGATGAAACACCCTGGCATGGGCCACATCTTCATCAACGCCAACCGCAACAAACGCTCAGTGGTTCTGGATTTGAAAAAGCCGGAACAACGCGAACAGTTGCTGGCCTTGTGCAAAACCGCCGATGTGCTGACCTACAACATTCGCCCAGCCGCCATGGCGCGTTTGGGTTTGTCGTATGACACATTGCGCGCCGTCAACCCACGCTTGATCGTGTGCGGCGCGTATGGCTACAGCGAAGGCGGCCCCTACTCCGACTGGCCCGCGTACGACGACCTAATTCAAGGTGCTGTGGGCATGCCGTGGCTGATGACGCAAAGCGGCAGCCATGAACCACGCTACGCCCCCACCACATTTGCCGACCGCGTGACGGGGCTGAACATGGTGCACGCTGTGATGGCCGCCATCATTGCACGCTACCGCACAGGCGTAGGCCAACATGTGGAAGTACCCATGTTTGAATGCTTGCTGCAGTTTGTATTGGGCGATCACTTGTGTGGCGAAACATGGAAGCCCTCTCTCGGCGGCATGGGCTATCCACGCTTGATGGCTGTGAATCGCAAACCCTACGCCACACAGGACGGGTACATCTGCGCCCTCATGTACAACGACGCGCATTGGCAAGCGTTTTTAAAACTCGTGGGCGCGCCTGATTTGTTTGAAACCGATGCGCGCTTTGCCACACATGCGGATCGCCTTAGAAACATCGATGCGCTGTATGGCGTGGTAGCCCAGCACATGCGCAAGCGCCCAACAGCCGAGTGGCTCAAAGACCTCACAGCGCATGACATCCCTGTCATGCCCATGATGAAGCTCAACGATTTGCTGACCGACCCACACCTCGCTGCCACCCAAGGCTGGCTCGATGTGCCACACCCGTTTGAAGGCATGCTGCGCCAACTGCGCCCCCCAGTGCGCATGAGTGGCACACCCACCGGCGTGTGGCGGCCTGCGCCTCGATTGGGCGAACACACTGAAGAGGTGCTGCGCGAGCTGGGCTAAGCTCTGATACGCTACCTAAAAAATTTAACGCAAACGGAACAGACCGATGAAATTCAAAGGCACCGACAACTACGTCGCCACCCAAGATTTGATGCTGGCAGTCAATGCTGCCATCGCCCTCAAGCGCCCCTTGCTCGTCAAAGGCGAGCCAGGCACGGGCAAAACCATGTTGGCCGAGGAAGTGTCTGAAGCACTGGGCATGCCCCTGCTGCAATGGCACATCAAGTCCACCACCAAGGCGCAGCAAGGCCTGTACGAGTACGACGCCGTGAGCCGTTTGCGCGACAGCCAAATGCCGGACGCAGACAGCCAAGCGCGTGTGCAACACATTGAAAACTACATCCTCAAAGGTGTGCTGTGGCAAGCCTTCACATCAGAAACACCTGTGGCCTTGCTGATTGACGAGATCGACAAAGCCGACATCGAGTTCCCCAACGACTTGTTGCGCGAACTCGACCGCATGGAGTTTTATTGCTACGAAACGCGCCAACTCATCAAGGCCAAAAATCGTCCGTTGGTGTTCATCACCTCTAACAACGAAAAAGAGCTGCCCGATGCATTCTTGCGTCGCTGCTTCTTCCACTACATCAAGTTCCCAGATGCCGACACCATGCGCCACATCGTGCAGGTGCACTTCCCCACCATCAAGCAAGACTTGTTGACCGTGGCGATGAAAACCTTCTTTGACATTCGCAATTTGCCAGGCCTCAAGAAGAAGCCATCCACCAGCGAACTGATCGACTGGCTCAAGCTGTTGGTGGCCGAAGACATCCCGCTCGAAGCGCTTCAAACCGCAGACGACAAAGTATCCATCCCGCCACTCGTGGGCGCCTTGCTGAAAAACGAACAAGACACCACGCTGTTTGAAAAGCTGGTGTTCATGCAAAGTCGTAACCGTTAAAGAAAGACACACGCCCATGTTTGCATCCCTGTTGGAAGGCCTCACCGACGCCATCGGATTTGTAGTCGGCGCCTTGTTGGGTTTCGGTCTAGGCCAATCCTTTGGCTTAGACCTTTTTGCGCCCGGCTATGGCGCAGGCAGCATCGCTGCCATCATCTTGGTCGGCATCGGTGGCGGCGTGGGTTTACAAGCTGCGCGCCGCTTTCGTGCACCCAAGCCTGACGCTGAATAAAGTCACGCCATGCTGATCGACTTCTTCTACACCCTGCGCGCTGCCAAAGTGCCTGTGTCGGTGCGCGAGTACCTGACACTGCTCGAAGCGTTGCAGGCCAATGTGGTCGGTCCTGCCTCGGATGCGTGCAGCATGGATGATTTTTATCACCTGTCGCGCCTCATCCTCGTCAAAGACGAAAAGCACTTCGACAAGTTTGACCGTGCGTTTGGCGCCTACTTCAAAGGCGTGGAGATGCTGACCGACTTCACCAAGGAAGTACCGCTCGATTGGCTAGAGAAAATTCTTCAAAAAGAACTCACCCCCGAACAAAAAGCCGCCATTGAAAAAATGGGCTGGGACGAGTTGATGGAGACGTTGAAAAAACGCCTCGAAGAGCAAAAAGAACGCCACGAGGGCGGCAGCAAATGGATTGGCACAGGCGGCACATCGCCCTTTGGCAACGG
>JACCDG011940778.1_pt1 | contig 13645 bp, 17 predicted proteins | sample 7442471 | NCBI WGS metagenome assembly JACCDG01 (sample SAMN15323444, study PRJNA562643) | freshwater metagenome | isolation source: river surface water | place: USA:Blue River Watershed | collected 2017-08-17 | reverse complement strand
ATGATATCTCAAAAAGATAAAAAAAAAAGATAAAAAACTTTTTTTTGGTCTTTGGAAGATATTTTGAAAGAGGAATAAGAGGTTCCACTCAAAATAAGAGAAACGCGAAGATAAAATTGAAAGCCCAATCAGCGGTAGGATTTGTACAGCCTACAAGATATCATGAACGCAATCAACAAGACTAACACAGCAACAATGAGCACAATGAAGACCTACGGAATCTACTCTACAGTGGACGACCACATCAAGAGCCATCTCGCCTCTGGTGAGCACAATGCTCTGGTGGCGACCATCATCCAAGCAGATGCAGATGGTCGGACCTACATGCGAGGCTCTGATGACTCTATCTATGACCTCGATGTCTGTCGCTACAAGGCGCAGGTGACGGAGTCCGAGAAGGAGGAAAGCCGTCTCGTCAAGATGCTGGAAGCCATCCACAAGGATCTGGATCAGTACGCCCCATCAGAGTCTGAAGAGGACAATGAGGCTGGGGAGGAAGATGCAGAGTACGAAGAGGATGACATCCCTGGTGGAAAGATGCAGCAAGACACAATGGTGAACGGTCGCGATAAGAGCGGCAAGGCACCCAAGTGGCTCCAGCAGATGAGTGACCAGAAGCAGAGAGCAGCAGATGCGAAGAAGAAGAAGAGTCTCCTCTCCTCCCTCCAGACCTATCAGACCGCCCTCGCCGAAGTCCGCCGCAACCTCTCAGAGCAGAACACGAATCTCACGAAGAGTGAAATGCTAAGAGACTATCAGCAGCAACTCAGCAAGGCGATCCGCGGAGCAGAGCGTGTCTATAAGAGCAACAAGGACATGGAGTATCTCACCAAGAATATCCACTACAACATGGCAATCTGGGATAAGAAGACGGTGAACCTCCGTCCTGCTCCTAAGATGGTAGAGCGTCTCGTCTCCTCTGGAGCAGGCGGATATAACACCGTCATGGTCCCTGAGACCTACCGCGCCATCGTCCCTCTCTCGGTGTATCTGGACCCCAACTGGTAAAGAAAAAACAAAGACAAAATATGTATGAATGTATGATCTGTATAAGATAAAAAAGAAAAACAAAAGAAAAAACTTTTTTTGTCTTGTTTCTCTGACGTCCAAATAAAATTGAAATCCGTTGGGATCCATATCTCTTTTCACCAAGATCTTACAACATGAACATCTCAACAGAAGAACAACGCGCAATCCACTGGGACGGCATCGTCGCCGTCTGCACTGGACAATACAAAACTCTCACAGAAGCCAAGATGTATCTCACAAATAAGCTCATGCTCAAAAAGTCTGGTATGACAGAGCGAGTCGCCTCTGTCCTCGCCAAAGACGATAATATCGTGAAACTCTGGACACAGATGGAGGAGGGCAATATGTGGGGAGATATCTGGTACACCAATACAGAAACAGAACTCAATCTCGTAAAGAAAGAACTCTCAGAGGTGTACATCGCTCTCGCCCTCGGTGAACCTGGACGCTGGCGCCTCGGCAAGAAGAAGTACGCTCTCGAGCACAGATACATGGAACTCCTCCAAGAACTCGGCAGTGCATAAGCAAAACATCTCAAAAAAAGAACAAAACAAAAGAAAAAACTTTTTTTTAGATAATCCAGATAATAAAATAAATAAAATTGAAGTTTTGAAGGAACTTACAAGATAGCATCACCCTCCAACAAAGAAAACTCTATCCAAGATGAATCCAACTGTAACTCTCCAAGTCCTCCTCCATCAAATCCAAGAAGCTCACGCTGCTAATGCGGCAGCCAATGCGAAGATCAGTGAAGCTCTCATGGAAATCTGTAAGATCCTCACTGAGCAGAATGCTACTCCTCTAGAGCCAGCACCAGAGTCAGCACCAGAGCCAGCACCAGAGCCAGCAACAGACTCAGCATCTGTAACATCTCTCAAGGCAAAGTGGAGACAAGAGATCTATGATGTCCTCGCAGAAATGTGCTCTGCCTATCGCCAGAAGCATAATATCTCCGATGAAATCTCTGATGCCGATATCCGTAAGATGGTAAAATCTGGGAAGCTCACAGAGCGCTATCCAGCCTATAGTCACGCGATGGAGGAAGCCTCTCGCCGTCGCGGCGCAGCAGATCCTGCGAAAGCCATCAAGGCTGAAGAGCGTAGGCAAAAGATCAAAGCAAAGCGTGAGAATAAGCGCACGGCTAAGATCACCGAGCAGATGTAAATAAATCATAAAACATCTCAAAAAAGAACAAAAGAAAAGAAAAAACTTTTTTTATCTTTCATCCGTTATAAAATTGAAAATCACCCCAATGAATATCTTGGTTATCCCACACACTCTCAATGTCTCTCAGTAACACAGCAAGCAACATGAACTCTCAGAACAACGACGACAGCATGCCTCCGTACATCTACGCACGGATCGCAGACAATCTCCCTCGTCTCGGTCACTCTCTCAACTCTCGCGGTGAGCTCGGTCTGTACGTCAACCCCTATGGATGTCCCTGCCAGACCTGTCACGACTACCTCGCAGATCGTGGCTACCAGCAGCCAGACGTCAACGAGCAACAGAGCAGCACAACAGAGCATCCAGGACTCAGCAACATCTCAGCACCGGACCGCAATACGCTCGAGCGTCAGATCGGAGTCGCCTCTGGAAGCCCAGATCGCACACCACCGTCTCTCCCCATCAGCCCAAGCAGTCTCATCCGTGGCATCTCCAACCCTCTCATCCTGCCAACTCGGTCAGACTGCCACGGGATCGGAGGAATCAGTGGACCAGCAGATGCACCTGCTCCAGGACCTCTCCCAACGATGTCATGGATGCCCAGTCTCACGCGCTCGGATACCAACTACGCTCCTCCTCTCACCCAGACAGACTCGCACTCGGGTCTCTGTCTCTGTGGACCCTGCACTGGTGTAGACGAGGCAACGGGTATGCCACTCCATCTCCGCAAGCAGATCGATGAGCATCTCAACGCCTATCTCAGCATCCTGGAGAAGCAGCGTAACGTACTGGATGCCAAGCTCGCCCTCTACGCAGAGCTCATCGACGATACCTCTCCTCGCCTCCGCGTGACCCATCTCACCAAGAAGATCCAGGGCGTGAAGGACACGATGGCACTCATGCAGTAGAGCAAATCCTCCTCCATCCACAAAAAGAACAAAAAAGAAAAGAAAAAACTTTTTTTGTTCTTTGAAGACGAAACTAAAAAGTAAAATTGAATTTATTCAACTATTTACATCTTTGTATCACATCATCCAATAAAACTATCTCAATCGTAACATGAATACTCTCATCACTGATCGCAAAATCACTGCAGCAGACGTACTCCGTGAACGGGAAATCCGTGCGAAAGTCATGTACTCTCCATGTGTAGAGCAAGATATAAAGTGGCGCTGGTGCGACTGCTATGTCTGCCGCTCTGTCTGGGATCCTACTGGTGAAATCGACGCAGAGCGTGCCAATGCTCTCCGCGAGGTACCTAAGTCAGAGCCAGAATCAGAGCAAAAGCAGGAGGATGACGAATGTCATCCAGAGTGTGGGTGCCCAGACTGTAGTCCAGATAACTGGTCATCTGATGCTGAGCACGAGGCAGAAGAGGAAGCAAAGGAAGAGCCAAATCTGGAAATCCCCATGTCTCTCCCTGAGCCAGAAGGAACTAATGAGAAGGTAGAACTCTCTGGAGCAGAAGTCAACACTATCATGCGCCAGCTCCAGGAATACTCTGAGTCACTCCAAAAAGATATCACTAAGATCGTGGATCATATGCAGGAGCGTGTAAATGGGAACTATCTCCCCATCGCTCCTCCAGAACTCGACAATCTGTTCTGCAGTAGAACAGAAGTAGAAAATATGATCCGCAAGCTCTCTAAGAAGCCCCGTACATAGAGAGTGATATCAAAAAAAATATCAAAAAGATAAAAAAACAAAAAACAAAAAGACAAAAAAGATATTTTTTTGTGAAAGAGGAAAAGCATGTAGTAAAATTGAAATTCAAACTGGAAGAAATAGTAGTCATAGCGCACAACAACAAGATCAGATACAATGCCTACACACAAAGTCGGAACGCAAATCAGCAAAAAGCAACGTCGTCAGAACACTAGCCAGAAAAAGGCTACTGATATCGCTCTCAGCGATGACTCTGCCGTCTACGCGAAAGTGACCCACCGTCTCGGAAACAAGTGGTTCTCAGTAGTCATCTATGATGAAAAGAACAGACGACACATCCCAGACATCAAAGCAAAGATCCATAGTCGCAACACAGCAAGAGTGGAGCTCTCATCAGTCGTCAACGTAGCACTAGCGGAAGATGATGATCCAGATGATGACAATCCTCAGAACTCCTGGGCAACCAAGAACTGGGAGATCATCAGTCCTCTGGATGAGCAAACTGTGCGACAGCTCAAGAAGGATGGAAAGATCTCAGATGTCCTCGCAACCTCAACAGCAGTCTCAGTGGATACTCTGAAAGAGGTGGATCGTCGTCTCAAAGCAGGAGTCGCCACAGAGGATATGATGGATGATGGCGGAATCGAGTTCGTCCGAGACGAAGCTGAGGAAGAGGATACAAAGGTCCTCCAGAAAAAGGATAAGACATCCAAGAAAGGAATGGCAAGAGTCCTCCGCACAGAAGATGACGATGTCAACATCGATGCCATCTAAGAGATGCTAATCCTCTCGTAAAGAAAAAAACAAAAGAAAAAAATGTATGATTCTCTAAAGATAAAAAAACAAAAGACAATATTTTTTTATGTACTCTTCCACAAGAGAGTATTCTGAAATTGAGGCGTGAATCGCATAAAATTGATTTTACCCCGCGGCTTAACTGCTGATTCAACCACGACAACCAAGATATACAACATGAGTGATAACACATCTACAATGAATCCCACCACTGATCAGATCAAGGCTCTCCAGGCTATGGATAAGACCATGCGCAATCTCCTCGCCGCGTTCGGCGTAGAGGGAAGTGTGACCGCACCTGCTAAGAAGGGGCGTGGTCGTACTAAGACTGCAGCATCGTCGGACACCTCTGCTCCTGCAGATGCTAAGCCTAAGCGTGAGATCAATCCTAAGATCGCTGAGATGAATGTGGAGCGTAAGGCTATCTATACTGAGATGGTCAACGCATGGAAGACCGCCAATCCTGACTACGCCAGCCTATCTAAGGGAGATCTCTCCAAGGCTGTAGCAGATGGAAAGGTCAGTAAGCCTCCATCCTATCCAGATGCCCTCAAGGAGCACTCTCGTCGTCTCAATGAGCGTGAGCCTGATCGTGCCGCTAAGCGTGCTGCTGCAGCAGATGCTAAGTCAAAGTCTGATGATAAGTCATCAGTCAAGAGTGATAACAATACCGCCACTCTAAATGACGCAGCATCGGCAGCCACCACAGACGCCCCTAAGAAGCGTCGTGGTCCTAAGGCTCTAAAGGATATGACAGAGGATGAGCGCACAGCTCATAAGGCTAAGATGGCGGAGCGTAAGGCAGCAAAGAATAACACCGCTGCTGCCACCTCTACTACCTCTAATGCCGCTCCAGCTCCTGCACCAGCTCCTGCCACCATCAACTCTCCAGTAGCACCTCAGCCCCCTAAGAGCACTGCTCCAGAGATCATCACAGGTGACGACGATGACCCTGAGACCCTCAAGCCCTGGTCGTTCGAAAACACGAACTACTATAAGAATGATCTCGGCTACGTCTATGAGGTGAACGGTGATGAGCCAGGAGACTACATCGGTCGCTACACCATCAAGAAGGGACGCAAGTACATCGATACAGATGTCCCTGAGCCTGGTGCCTAAGCAAGAGGACCACATACATCTCCACACCCATAAACAAAAACAAAAACAAAAACAAAAAAAAGAGAAAAATCGCCAAAAAGAGAAAAAAAACTTTTTTTTAAAATTGAAAAAGATATTCATAACAGCATTTGGTAATCATGTCAGATCAACACCTTATCTTTGAACCCCGTGCACTTCCTAGATACTTTGCGGTGATGCGAAATACATCTGGAGGTAGCCCATCCTATCAAATCTGTCAAACAGAAATCATTCCTATTCTTGTTCATAATCGCTCTGTTCCTGTATCCGTTGTTCAAAATGCAGATATTCGCAGTAGTGATCTTCATTTGATGAGAAGAAGAGAATTTACTCCATCGGATATAGACAATGAGCTCTATCCTCAAAATATCTTGGAGTGGAGAGTAAAGAACTTTTCTCAAGAAGATGCGGATGTGCGTACAATCAAATACTGGTATCTGCCTCATTATTTCTTCTGGAATGAATATCACATTCCAGTCTTGGATTTCAATAGACGATTCTTTCTCACGAGAAGTTTTGAACGTCTCCTTCCGCCTAATGTTCTTATGCCCCAACTCTACCAAGATAAAGAACAATATCTCAACAAAAGACGTATTAATCTTGTGAACATTCCATTCTCAAATCCAAGAAGTGAAGATCCAAATCAACAGTCTGAAATCCCAAACTTTGTGATTGATCTCTTGATTAAAGATCAGATTGAGAAGAATAATAACTGCAGCATTACCATGACATCATTTGAATACATGCCTCTCATTGGGGTCACACCCTGCTTTCATATCTTTGATTACAACGCCATTCAAAGATGGGTAGACGAACATCATCGCTGTCCAGTCTGTAGAAAAGCAGTGACTCATGCTCAAGAATACACTCATCCGCAAAGACTCACTTAAAAAATTGAAAATAAATAGCAATAGAAATGCTTTCAGCAACACTCTATAGACAAACCAATGGACAATCATCCGCAAACACGCCGCGAAAAGAAGAAGGACAAGCGCGAGAAGGCACACGGAAACGGGTATGGATCACAGAAGCATATCCGCAACCAGGAGAAGCTGAGAGAAAACAGCAGCAAGAGCAACAATACATCCTCTCAATCGAAAACTCCAGCCAAGTAACGAAGACTCATACGCTCTCCTTCGCTACAACACAAGAACTTGAATCCTTTTTAATGGAGGTCTATGCGATAGACTCTACGATAATAGGAATAAACTTCTATACTGCAAAGTCTGGTTGTACAACAAGAAAGCAGATAGTAGGAGAGATTCCCTTATCGCAACATGAAGTCTATGGGAAACTATATCTGAAGAAGCATCCGCGTATTCCAGATCAAGCCTATCTTTCCCTCTTACCCAAATAAAATTGAAAATCATTTTTTGTTGTGATTAGGTATCACCGACAAAATGCCATTCAAGAAGCCCAACAACAACAGTAAGAAGAATAAGACCAAGAAGCAGCAAAAGAAGGCTGCTCATGCGTCTAAGCGCGACAATGATGCATCCTCAGTAGAGGAAATCCAGGTCAACGATGCTCTCATCGCCCTCGCAGAAGCACCAATGGAAGAGGTAGCACCTGAGATCATCCTCACCGAGGAGGAGATCAAGGAACTCGAAGAGAAGCGTCGTGCGGAAGAGGAGGCTGAGCGTGCTCATCAAGAGTATATGCGTCAGAACTACTACATCCCTGCCTATAAAGAGTGGCGCAAGGGATGGGAAGATGCGATGATCGCCGATCTGGAAGATCCTGAGTACTGGGAGGACCGCATCGATATCTATGAGGGATATCGCGAGAAGTACAATAAGAAGATGTCCTGGTCAGCAGAAGATATGGAGGCTATCCAAGCGATCGACGATGAGATCGCTGAAATGGAGGATACTCTGGATCGCCTCTATGGTGTAGACTCTAAGCCTGAACCCCAGTACAACGCCATCCTCGGAGGAAATGACTGGTGGAAGACTGATAGCAGTGGCTGGGTCACTACCAAGTAGGCAGAGACACATCCATCTCAACAAAAAAACAAAAAGAAAAGAAAAAACTTTTTTTATGCAACTAAGAGTTTAAATCCTTCTTCCATTTGACCCAAATCTGCTCCTTCTACTGTTTTAAGAATAACGCCATCTTTCATAAAGACAAAAGTAGGCATAGCTTGAACATTGTATTTATCCACTAACTCTTGACTTTCATCTACATCAACCTTCAAGAAGACTACAGAAGGAAAGGCTTCTGCTAACTTTTCAAAAGTGGGAGCAATCTTCTTACAAGGTCCACACCACGTTGCAAAAAAATCTATTACTACAGAACCAGTCATTGGAACATCAGATACATCGCTGATGAGTTTTACCATTCTTACATATCTTGATTTTTTTGTTTAGATTCTTCATTCTTTTTCTTAGGAGATTTGGGAGTGCGACTCACTTTGAGAACTCTCTTTTTCTTTTCAGGAACAGGAGCAACCACCACATCTGCCACACCTTTGCGATCTTTGGGTTCTACGTATTGGAGACCCAAGAAATCAAAGATGTCTTTCTCTGTCTTCATGGCAGGGACGGCTGGAACACCTTCTTGCGTAGGCTTCATCGTATGCTCATTGATCGTATAGCCTTTCTCTTGAGCAAACCGACGAAACCCTACATTGAAGTTCTGTGAACCTGTGAAGTAGAGGATGGCATAGGCAAACTCTTCAGGAGGACTCATGAGCAGATCAAGGCGACGTGCTTTGGAAGTGGGTGAGACTCGTACATAACCAAGGAACTTCTTAGGACCTTGAGCGAGAGTATCCACGATATAGCCTTTTGCCTTGAGATCTTCCACTGTAGCGATGAAGAGTTCCTTTTGCTTCGCTTCTGACATTGCCTTAGGAAGAGTCATGAGTACATCAATATCTCCACTATCAGCGAGACCACGTCGGTAAGAACCAACTACGACAGCTTGGAATGATTCATCCAGATCACTGAGGATACGCTTTTCATGCATTTCCATCTCAGCACGAGGGATTCGTTCATTGGCATCTTCATAGTACTTGAGACCAGTCTTTTGCACATCATTGAGGATAGTTGAATCTTTTTGAAGAGCCTTTCGTAGATCCGCGATGCTATGAATACCAGATTGAATGAGATCTTTGGCTTTCACAGGTCCGATACCGTGAATCCCTTGGAGTGACTCATAGGCATCTAAGTTGACTTCCTTTTTGGCTTCTGCAGCAGCACGAAGAGATCCTGTTTCAATGATCTCCTTCATTTTCTCTTGGATTTTTGCTCCTGCTCCTTCAAGATCTTTGACGTCTTCAATAGAGCGTACAGGAGTGGCAAGAGCTTTGAGTTGCTCAATGACCTTAGCGTAGGCACGTGCTTGAAAGGTTTTCTTCCGAGCAACATCTGCTTTACGCATTGTTTCCAGTTCAGAGATGATGATAGATTTATAGTCCATGGTGTATACCTACCTGTTAAGGTCGTATTATTTCAATTTTATGAAAAAGAGCACAGATCGTTCAAAGAATATTAGGCACTATCGTAACCACGATCATTAGCAACATCATAGACAATACAATGACGGATAACTAAGTCGCTGTAAGGAATATGAGGCTCTTTCTTTTCTGAAACTACCTCTAAAGTATTTGTATTTTCCAAGGCTTCAAAGAAGTTTCGGAAAACCCAAAGGGCATGGGCTTCTTCATCGTAATCAGGTATTTCCGCTATTGCATTTTCAAAGACGCGCCAGTGTCCTGGTCCAACGCGAATCCATCGTAGAGTTTGTTCTCTTTCAATGGATTGAGATTCGGCATCAGATTCAGTGGCATCATCCTCACATTCATCGTTGGCAATGGTTTCGTAGGTATTGGCTTCGTGACGGCAGTAGGGACATGTTTCATTTTTAAGCATCCATCTTGCCAGACAACCAAAGTGGAAAATATGCCCACAAGAAAGATTTGCAGAACCAGTTCTTTCATCTATTTGTTCAAAACAAATCGTGCAATCCATTGTTGTTGCTATAAAGTATGTTCTTTTGTTTCAATTTTAAAAAAAATATTTTCTTTCTTTTTTGTTTATTTATGGTTAGGATGATGGTTTTCTCTCTTAGAGTTCATCATTCCCATCACCAGACCCATTTACATAGATCATAGCGCGCATCATTTGGAGGAAGAGGAGGACGCCAGTCATTCCCATTACGAAGTTGAGGAACATGGGATCCGCCTTCGCAGTGAGGACTGAGGGAATATCTTCCGCAGGTTCAGGCTTTTCAGTCTCTGATGGCTTATCCACTACACGGAGCTTGGTGTTCCAGAGAACACTGTGGATACGATTCATGGCATCAAAGGCTGTATCCTTATCCTTGAAGTGTACGCACATTGTAGGAGAACTGACATTGCCCTTGAAGTTATTGACGAGTACACGCTTTCCCTTCATAGAAACCGTCTTGACTTCGGATGCGCTTACAATCCGATTGCGGTAGTTGAGATACTCAGGGGTAACTACCAGAGATGTACCATAGGCGTCAGGGAGATAGTACTCAGACTTCTCTTCTTCATCAGCATAGTAGGTTGCACTTGATACGCGATAAAGATTCGCGCACATTTCCAGTACCTGTACAGCCTCGCTTTCAGTCTTGAACGTTACTGAAAGCGTAGGATGGCTTGTATTCTGCTTGAAACTATTGAAGAGAACCTTATTCTTCTTTACTCGGACCGTGGCGATAGTAGAAGAATCAAAGATGCGATTCGCGAACCGAATGTAACGCTCATGAAGAATGAGCGAAGAGTCATTGTGGTCGTTAATAGTGTAGTGCATATTGGTGGTCATTGTGGAGCGTGAATGGGAATTCACTTAGCCTAGCCATCAATTTTATGCGCTGACGCGGATCATCTTTTCACCCACACGTTTAAGAGCATATTGAGAGACAAAAGACTCCACGTCAAAGTTTCCTCTTTCATTGGGAGCAACTACAGATATTCTTTGGGGTTGTTCATAAATGGTCACATAGTATCTGTGAGTTCCTGAAGGAGGAGAAGGTGGTTCGTATGAAAGCAGAGTTTGACCCTGGGAAAGAGTATTACCAGGTATGTTCACGACAAAAAGATGAATCCAACTGGAGGCAGGAGCATCTGGATCCCACATGAGAACAGTATACAACACATTAGGTTTTGCATTCCAAGCAACAGATGGTGCTTGAAGAGTTTCATTTCGGGGACGGAGATTTCCTTGGGCTTCCTTGCCTTGAAACTTTATGGAAACTCCACCACCTCTTTGTTTTCGCTTTCTTGTTTGATATCCTTTTCTATATCTTCTAATACCCATTAATAACTAATCAAGAAAGAGATTTTACCTAAACACAAAGTACTTGAATAGAATAGACATGGAGGTTACATTTCATTTACCTGTAGATTTTGAGTTACCTAAATTCTATAATACAGAGTCATCAGAGCAAATCGCACTTGCTTTGCGACTTGGGGCAGAAGCGGTAACTCACATGGTGAAAGATGCTGCCAGTATAATTCGTGAAGAAACACATGAGCAAACCGTGAAAGAACTGGAAGAAAAATACTACAATCGCATGGACAAAGAAAAGAAAGAAAGAAAGAAACTGGAAGAAGCCTTGGAACAAGCCAAAGAGCAAGTTGCAACCATGGAAGTCTTGAACGCAACTTGGCAGAAAGATTTACGAGGAAGAGCAGAATCTATGATGGCACCAGTCATAGAAGCCAAAGACAAAGAGATTGAACACTTGAAACAAATGCTTCAAATGGTAAAATCATTGGAGACAAAGTTTGATAAAATCAACGATACAATGACAAAAACACAGAATAACTCTTATTTGAAAGGACGTACTGGTGAAAGTCAAGTAGAGGAGATGTTGAAACTAAGTTTAGATTGTGAAGTCTATCCAGTGAACACAGAAGCCTATGCTGGTGATTTACATTTAGTTCGTGGGAAGGGCAAATACAAATATCTGGTAGATTCTAAAAACTATACACGTACAATCCTCCAAAAAGAAATAGATAAACTTCATCGTGATTTACGTGTAAATGCAGATGCTATTGGAGCCATTATGATTTCATTGAACTCTGGAATCACAGGACATTCATGCTTTTCAGACATTGACATTGAGTTTAACGAACTTGGGAAACCGATTGTCTATATTGGAAAGTTAATGAGTCATGATGATATTCATATTTTATTAGCCAGTCTTCGTCCCTTATTTGAAGTAGTGGAATATATGACAGAAATACGAAAAGAAAATGCCTCTAACTTTGGTGAAACAACTGTCATGTTGCAACAGCAAATGGCTCTGGTCAGTACAATGATTCGTAATCACTATCATTCCTTATTGGAGTTCAAGAATATGTTCATCAATCACAAGAAAAAGATTGATGCTATTTTCATTGAGCAACAAGCGCATTTGAACCAACAAGAAGCCTATGTCAAAGGTCTATTGAAAGTTGCCCTTGGAGATACAGATCAAGTCAAACACGCCATTCAAGATTCTGAGACACCTTTACCATCCAGTATCTTTAAAAAGACATCACGTACTGAACTCAATGAAAAGGAAACAAAGTTTGTAGAATGGATGGAAAAGAACTATGTCTTTGAAGATGGAACAGAGACTGATTTGAAATCCTTTATGGAAAAAGCCAAAGAAGAAGGATTCAAAGAGAAAGAGTTCCGTTCCATGAGAGAATCACTCTTTACAGAAACCTCTTGGGCAAAACAAGGACGTAAACTCATAGGATTTGCCTTAAGAAAATAAGCTACATCTATATAATGGATGCAGCTGGTCAGGGAGCATTAATAGGAATAGGATTTATGTTAGCTATAGGTCTCACATGTTATTTTAAAGATAAATATGAGAAATATATGCAGAAAGGTGAGCATACACATCTCATTGAGGTCAGGACAACTGTTCCTCTAGCGCAAGTCAATCCTCTTTTAATCTCCAAAGAAAAAACATCTATGAGAGATTTTTTTAAAAAAAATACACCTTCCTCCCCACTCAAGACTATACAAATATCTTAACTTGTAAAATTGATGTTTATGCGCGCACAACTTAAACTTACACCCCATATTCTGTAAGTAAGAATGTCAACCAGCATGAACAACTTCGCAAACACTACCAAGATCGGCACCAAGGGCAGTGATGTCTACACCGCTGAAGGCGTAGGCGATCCTCGTGTCGTTCTCAACACTATCCTCGTCCGCGGCGCCACCGCTGAAGATATCCAGCCTCATCTCTATACTCTCTATGAGATGGCAAAGACGGATCGTCAGGCGTTTGAGGACATGTGGGTACTCCTCTTCCAGAACCGCGACGTCCGCGGCGGCAAGGGAGAGCGTGCTACCTCTGAACTCATCTGGGACTTCATGATCCAGCACGATAATCGTGATGTAGTCAGCTACATGCTTGATCTAGTCCCCACCTATGGCTGCTGGCGCGATCTCTTCGTCCTTGCTGAGACCCGCCCTCTCAGGATGAACGACCCCGTCGTCGCCAAGATCGTGCGAATGTCAGTAGACCAGATCACCAAGGATGCCTCCGCTGTGAGCGCAAATCAGCGCGAGATGGCGCTCAACCCTGAAGGAGAGCGTGTTCCAGTCTCTCTTCTCGCCAAGTGGATTCCCAGGGAAAATCGCATGCCTCAACTTGCCAAGATGATCGCAAAGGAACTCTTCCCTGAAGTGAATCGTCCAAGCACTCTCATGCAGCGCTACCGCAAGATGATTTCAGGAGTCAATGCCTACATCCAGACTACTGAAACGTACATGTGCTCAAAGAACTACGACCAGATCAATCCTTCGCGAGTCCCTGGTCGCTGTCTCCAAAAGAACATGCGCGCGTTCCTCAATGAGAACAAGGACGGTAGTCT
>JACCDG010901545.1_pt1 | contig 13646 bp, 17 predicted proteins | sample 7442471 | NCBI WGS metagenome assembly JACCDG01 (sample SAMN15323444, study PRJNA562643) | freshwater metagenome | isolation source: river surface water | place: USA:Blue River Watershed | collected 2017-08-17 | reverse complement strand
GGCGGAGGAGGTTTGGGCCGGGGTGTCCATCGGTAGGCCGTTTATACCGATAAAACGGCGCGTTGCAAAGGACGATTCCCACGCGGAATCCCTAAAATCATTGAGGATTTTGGAGAGTTATTCGGCGGGCTGCCAATCGATCCGGGCGTTTTCAAGGAGCTCACGGGCACTGGTGCCATTTTCCGGGCCCGTAACGGCCGACCAAAGGAAGCGAAGCTTGGGAAACTCTTGGTGCAGGATCTGCAGCAGACGCTTTGCCACCCGCTCTCCGCCCTCGCGGTCGCAGTCGTCCATGAGCACCACGAACTCGCCGGTATCCTGCAGCCAGAAAGTGGAATCGCTCGAGCGAAAAAGCGCCCGCTGCAACGCTTTGAACACGAGCGGCGCTTCGTGCACGCCCATCCCGGCTCCCGGCTCGGGGCGGATGAGCAATAAAGTAAGTTTAGCGAGCGCGCCGATCGCGGTGGAAAGCCGGTTATTCACCACGAGATCGAGCTCGTCCACACGGGAGAGGAGCGGTAGCGCAAAGAAAAACTTCCAGCCCGCGAGCTTGCGCGGCGGCGCGAGATCGGCCCAGATGAATCCTTCGTGGGCGAGCAAGATTTCCTTATCGATGGCGAGCTCCACGCCCAATCCTTCGCGCACGCGCGTATCGGCATCCCGCCACGGCGAGAAAGGCTCGAAGAGCTGCTCGAAGGTGGCCGGGCTTTCCCCGATCGAAGGCAGCGCGCTCTGCACGGAAACCACCAGGAACATCCCGGTTTTGGCCTCCTTGCCCGCGAGCAGGCCGGGAGGGACACAGGTAGAAGGCTCGAGCGAGAGGTTCACGTGGATCACGCCAAGCTCACCGGGCTTGAGGCTCTCCGTTTGGGAAAATTTCGCGGCGTTGAGCACGAGGCTATCGAAAACGTGCGCCAGGCGGCGGTGGTCACCGCACACGTGCGGAAGCTCGTCTTCCATGGTGGTTTCGATACGGAAGCGGGCCTTGGCGAGCATTTCCTTAAGATTTTCTCGGCGGGAAAGCAGGAAATTTCCGAGATCGAGCTCGCCGAGGCGCACCTTCAACGTGCCGGCGTCCACACGCGAGATCTCGAGCAGGTTCTCCACGGTTTTGCGGAGGCGATCGGCGTTCCGGCGGAGCATCGGGATATATTCTTTTTCTTGGGGAAAACGCTCTTCCAGCATCACGGTGGCATTCAGGATGCCGGTGAGGGGAGTATTGAGCTCGTGCGAGACGATCGAAAGCAGATTGGAGCGGAATCTTTCGTTTTCTACGTTGTCTTCCTTGCGGCGCTTGGCCACTTCCCCCAAGCCTTCGCCACGGCCCAATTCGTCAGTCATCCATGCGCTCCACTCGCAGGAGCCAGGCATCGCCCGTGGGGTCGTCTTCGAGCACGCTCGGTTGCTCCAAAATCTCCTCGTTGCGCTCGGCCACGCGCAGGCGGCAAGGCGCCTGGATCTCGATCAAGCTCTCTTTACCGCGAATCTCGGCGATCCAATCGCCGGCCTCGAATTCATCACCGGCATCGGCGATCTCCACCGCTTGCACCGCCCCGGCTTGGTCGAGCGCGCTTTGGGTTATGCCAATGGTGAGCGCGGCGCCCTCTTCCACTTTCCACGCCAAACCTTCCTGGAATTCCTGCAGCAGTTCTTTCATTTTTTGCTTCTCCGGGGCGAAGGATCTTTCGCGGGGCCGCTCTTCGGGATCAGGTCGAGCCGCGCTTCAATGCGCAGAGTATAGCTCTTCAGCACGTCTTCCACGATATTGTGCACGTCGATTCTCGCGAGCACCTTCGAGATCTCTTTGGCGAAAACGTCCACGGCGCTTTCGCGCACCTTCTCGATATTTTGCACTAATACGCGGCGAATATCGTTCGGTAGCTTGAGCTCGCCCACGCCGGTAAGCGGAACCTTACGCAAAACATCGCCGATCAGGCCCTGCGCGTGATTTCGGATGCCGCGTCGCTTCGCCATTACTTTTTCTTCCCCACGCTCTTCTTTGCGGCCGCGGATTTGGCGGCCTTGGCCGGCTTCTTCTTCGATTTTTCTTTCGCCCGGTCTTCGAACGCCTTCATCATCGAGGGCAGCTGGGTACCCGTGAGCGTATTCACGATCGCCTTCGGCACGAGGAGAGGAAATCCCACGTCCACGGTATAGGTGGCTTCCACCTGGTCGTCGCCGAGAGACTTGAGATCCCAAGCGCCGTTATTGAACTTAAAGAACTCCCCTTCCGTCATTTCCCACTTTAGGCCCTTCTTGGGATTTTCGGTGTGCTTGAGAGTATAGCGAACCTTCTTGCCGAACATGCTCACGGTATAATTAGCGAACACGTCCTTGCCCTGGCGCTTGGTCACTTCGATCGATTCGAGACCTTCCACGAAGTCCGCGTAGCCGTCGTAATCGGTGATCACATCCCACAAATCTTCGAGCGAAACATCGAATACCGTGGTGTGCTTTGCTCCTGCCATCTCTCCCCCTAGGAAATCAGTAGTTGGGTTTTTTGTCGAAGCGATGCGTGGCCTGGATCTCGCGCACGGTTCCTGTTTCCGAACGCATCACGATCGAATGCGTGCTCGCCCCGCCGGGAGTGAAGCGCACTCCGTTCAGGAAATTGCCCTGGGTTACGCCCGTAGCGCAAAACATCACGTTCCCGCGCGCCATCTCCTCGAGCTGCCAAACTTTATGAATCTCGTTGATGCCCATCTTCTTGGCGCGCGCGATCTCGCTATCGTTCCGAAACTTCAACCGGCCCTGCATATTGCCGCCGATGCAGCGGATCGCGGCCGCGGCAATCACTCCCTCGGGCGCGCCTCCCGTGCCCATCAGCACATCCACGCCGGAATTCGGCAGGGCCGCGGAAATCGCGGCCGAAACATCGCCGTCGCCGATGAGCTGGATGCGCGCGCCCGCGCGGCGCACTTCGGCGATGAGATCGGCGTGGCGAGGGCGATCGAGAATCACCACCGTGAGACTTTCGATCGAAGTTTTCTTCGCCTTGGCGATCTCGATCAGATTTTGCGTGGGGGGCATGGATAGATCGATCGCCGAAGCGGCCTCGGGGCCCACGGCGATTTTTTCCATATAGGTATCGGGCGCGTGGAGGAAATTTCCGTCGTCGGCGATCGCGATCACGGAGATGGAGTTATTCCCGCCGTTCGCGCAAATCGTGGTGCCTTCGAGCGGATCGAGCGCCAAGTCGAGCCGCGCCCCTTTTCCGCTGCCCACTTTCTCGCCGATATAAAGCATGGGCGCCTCGTCGCGCTCCCCCTCTCCGATCACCACGCGCCCGTCAAAATCGATGGAGTTGAACATCTTGCGCATGGCGGTTACGGCGGCTTGATCCGCCTGCTTCTCGTCACCGCGCCCCATGAGACGCGCGCTCTCGATGGCGGCCATCTCCGTTACGCGCACAAACTCCATTGCGTAGTTTCTGTCCATTGGGTCCCCAGTCTGGCTGACGTTGTTTTCTTGGAGAAAAACTTACGTTTTCTCTTTAAGAGCGGTTTTCACGTTTTCTCTTTAAGAAAATTCACCAGACGGTAGTCCAATACGTCGGCATGCTCAAGTACTTTCCGCACCGCAACGCGGGTGCGCGGCTCCGGAGTTACGTCTTTATGCATGACGACTTTATCGCCCTCCAGGCGCTGCATCTCCCCCGTGGAAACGCCCAAGCTTTCGTCCCATTCCCAGTACTTCCGGCCGAAACAGAAAAGCGCGCGGCTGAGCCCCCCTTGCGAGCCATTCCAGATAAAAAGATCGGTAGCGGAATCGCCGTGGTACCAGCTCGACATGCCCCGTAAAAACGCGTCGGGCGCGCCCTTCTGATCCACCTTTTTGAGCGAGCGAGCGATGTGCAACGGATCAATGAAGCCAGATATGCGCTCGCTTTGCTCGGGCGAAATCTCGTCGAAAAGCAGGCCTACCGTCCAGGCGCTCACCCGGGCCACTCTTACTTTCACGAACATCGGCTCGCCTTCGAGCTTAAGCTCCGCCGTGCACAGGAATCCTTGGGGAAATAGCAAAGACTCACCATATTCCAGCAAACTGATCCCGATCCCGCGCGAAGAAATATCTCGAACCGCGAATACTTTTTCGTGGTCGTCGAAGATAAACTTCATTTTTTCTTTGGGCAGCGGATAGCGGGGAACCACTCTTTGTTCTTCGGGATTCTTGCTCATGCCGAAAATTTTATCAGAAAACCGCCACGCCGGTGTATTCTTGGCGAGGAGCATCCTGCACCGAGTTATGATTAGCGCCCTCCTTAGCCTGGCCCTCTTGCTGCTGTTCGCCGATTTTGCCTCGGCGAATTTCAAACGCCTTGCGCCCGTGCTCGAAGCCTGGGACCAGAGCCGCTCGCCTAGCGGTTCCGGTACCGACGTGAATCCCTTGCCCTGGATTGGCGGGTGGGAAAAGCTCGCGGCGGTGATTTGGGCTTTCGCGCTCTCGATCCCCCTCCTCGCGTTCGCCTCCGCCTGCTACCTTTTCCTCAACGATCCCGTGCAAGCCGGAAACTTCATCGTGGGCAGCACGGTAGGCTCCAACATCATCGGCCTCAGCGTGGCCTTTAGCCTGGTAATGCTTTCGGGCCCTCTCACCTTCTTTCGCGTGCGCACCGTAACCAGCCCCGTATTCCTGCTATTGGCCACGGTGGTATTTGCCTACGCCTGCCTCAACTCTCTGATCTCCGCCGGCGAAGCGATTCTGATGCTCGGCCTCACCGTGGCCTACGGTGCCTACTTCCGCCGATTCTCTAGCGAGTGGAAGCATTACCAACGCACTTTCGCCGGCCCTTCCTTGCTCGAAGCCACCGAGGGGATTCTGCCGCTCGTGGCGCTCGTTTGCATGGGCACGGGCTTCTTCCTCTTAGCGATTCTCGTTTCCTATCCGCTCGTGCAGGAGCTGAGCCGCCAAGCGGAAAGCAGTGGGATCGGCGCGTTCCGCATGGGCGCGCACGTGGTGGCCTTCGCCGTTTCGCTCCCGTGGCTAATCCGTTGTCTCCTGCACGTGCGCTCCGGCACCACCTCGAAGGCGATCACGATCACTAGCATCAGCCACGCCTGCCTGCTCAACGTGCTCCTCCTGCCTGCCCTCGCCGCGCTACTCGGCGTGCGGGATCTTGCGCCCGAGCTGCTCTCCGTGCACTTACCCGTTTTATTTTTCCTCACGGGAGTATTCGTGGCGGCCCTCCTCATCGAGAAGGAAAAGGGAGGGAAGCTCCCTTACTTTCTTATCCTGGGCTACTTGATATACACTGGGATTGGGCTGCTCTAGCCTCGGGGGAAAATGGCGAAAAAAGAAGAAAAGCAATCCGTAGACGCCCTTACTTTCGATACGGCCCCGAACCGTCTTACCCTCCTGCGCATTCTCGCCGTGCCCGGGGTAGTTTACTTTCTTTCTTGGCGCACGCTGAACGGCGACATCACGGCCTGCGTGCTCTTCTCCCTCGCCGCCATCACCGATTGGTTCGACGGTTATTTGGCCCGCGCCTACAAAGCGATCACGATCTACGGCAAGCTCATGGACCCGCTGGCCGACAAATTCCTCGTGGTGGCCACCCTGATCATGCTGCAAAACCTGGGGCGCATCGATCCCTACGTGGTGATGGTGCTGATCTGCCGCGAGATGGCCATCACCTCTTTGCGGGCCCTCGCCAGTGCCGAGGGCGTGATCATCGCCGCGGGTTCCGGGGGCAAATGGAAGGCCGCCCTGCAGATGATCGGCCTGCCCTTCTTGGTGATCGATATTCGGCTGTTCGAACTCGTCGACAGCAAGCTGATTGGTACGGTATTGATCTATATCTCCATCTTCCTTTCTTTGACCAGCGCGTTAACTTACGCCATGGACTTCTTCCAAGGCTTGCGCAAGAAGCTGAAGACCAACGCGAAACAGAAGTCTTGACGAATACCCTTCGAATTTCGTAGAACAAGCTCTCAGTTTTAGGAGTGCGGGATTAGCTCAGTTGGCTAGAGCGTCTCGTTGCCAACGAGAAGGTCGCCAGTTCGAATCTGGTATCCCGCTCCAATAAAAAAGCTGCTCTTCCCCAAGGAAGGGCGGCTTTTTTTATGGGCACTGAGGTAGCCGCTGATTCGAAGTAGCCCGAGAGTGATTAAAATTTGTTTTGTCTCAATGCTCCGTGAGACGATAGCGGGGAAATCCCAGTAGGGAATTTAATTTTTTAAGGAGGAATAGGCAGATGAGAAAACTAATTTTTATTTTGGCGATGGCTTGCGGTCTTTCGGCTAGCGGCTTAGCGATGGCTAAAGAAAAGGCACGCACTCCGGCCTCGGATTCGCGGCCTAAACCCCGCCAAAAGCTCAATGGTTCTTCCTCCGTAAACTGGATTGAGCAGGAGAATAATCAATTCTACCGCCTGCAAATCAAAGGCCCCCCCGCCGAGGCCATCTTCAACAATATCGCGGGCGAAGCCGTTTCCACTCCGGGTCACGATATGTCCCAAGTGCAAAAGGATGGAGAAGGCATCATCTGCGGACGCAATGACGAAGAAGGCAAGAAGATACCTACCTACTGGTGCACGATGGACGTTTACGCCGACGGCATAAAAGACTAGTAAGCGCATGGAAAAGGGCCACCCTCTCCGTTCGCGCTTCGAACGAAGAGGGTGGCCCTTTTGCTTTTGGGTCGTGATCAGTAAAATATTTTTCCGCGCGGAGAACCCAGAGTTTTCAGCTTTAAAGAGCCGTCTACAATGCTAAGCCAAGCTGCCGCAAGCGCACGAGGAGCTGCTTTCTGTTTAGCCGGGTGAATTCTCGCGAGTGGATAAAACGATTGACCCTTTCGTTAACGGCAGCGTCGTTGGTAAAGTCCCAGAGCCATTCGTGGACCATCAAAAAGGATAGATTCATCGGGTTTAATTGATCCACGAGCCTTGGGGAATACCGGTAGAGAACCAACCGCGTATCTTTTTGATCGATAAGAACCGTGCGATCCACCGTTTTATGTGGGACGACGGCCGATACCACAACGATAAATTCGACTCCATCAATTACGTGTTTTTCCGTTTTGGTGGTCAAACAGTTCTCCGGGAAGTACGGCCCGGGAACCCCGTAGTCCTCTAACTTGATCGGCTGGGGAAATTCTTCCTCGACGCTCACCCACCAACGAATCTCGCCCTCGATTTCATTTCCATCGGGCTTGCGAAACACGAAATGCCTAAAGTTCGTGAAGCTGGCGGAGAGTTCCGGCAAGTGGCGCGTGATCACCGAGCCAATGCGCTCAGCCGATGCGTCCCAGCTAGCTACGGGAAATAAATCGACCTCGGAGTTTCCGGGATTTTTCGCGGAAGAATAAAGATAATCCTTATTGTAGAAACCAGCCAAGGGACTGCCCGGCCGTCTTTCACAAAAAATGGAGTGCCCCCCGTTCCCCACCAGACCACCCGCGTGCGCTTCGGCGATAAACAAAAGAAATATTCCCAGAACTAAATTCATAAATCCCCCTTTTATACATTTTTCTTATCTTGGCGAAAAAAGCTCATATTTAGCTGATAAACGGAATTGGCTTTCGCGCTCCCGAAGCGCTTCGTAAAACGCGCCTGGAATTGACGAATCATTTCTTTAGCCGCGTCTATTTCTTGGGCCTCGAAGGCTAGGGTAAGGGAGCCAAACTCCCGCTCCGCCAACGGTTGCGCGTCGAGGGCCGCGATGGCTTGGCCCAATACCTGCCGATGATGGCGCCGTATGGCCTCGGAGGAAACTTCCGGGATGGTATAGTTCTTAGTTTTCTTCTTCAAAATGCCCCGGCTTAGTTCCAAAAGGCCGATAGAAATCAAATCGCGGATCGCAATCTCCGCCTCCAGGGCGGTGATCCCTAATTTTTTTGCCAACCAGCGAAAGTCGGCGCGAAAGCTTTTGAGTTCCGTGAGCTCTACCAACGCAAAATAATACCAATGGCTCACTCGATCAAAGTCGGGCAGGGCCATTTTTTGAAAGGGAAAATCTGCGCTCTCCTTAATCTCGGGGCTTACCTGATCCGATCTTAGGTGGGATATCTCCACAAATTTCTGAAAGCGCTGGACCTTTTCTTCGGGCCAATCCAGTCGCAAAGCGATGTCTTTGGCGTTCGCTAAAGATAAGCGCCGCCTACCACGCATCACCAGGCTTAAAAAGCCTTGTGTCAGACCCAAATCGCGCGCAAACGCGCGCTGCGAATACCGGGGGCTGCGGTGCATCCGACGGAGAAATTCCTCTCGCAAAAAATCAGAAGGACTTTCATATTGCATGTAATCAGTGTCGGAAAGGATCCAAAAAAAATCAATTTTATGGAAATCAAAGTGATTTCTACCAGAAATCGGTTCGCGGCCAGCTTGCCGGCTGGCGGGTCATCCGCTAGGATCGGGCATGCCGCTCAAAAATTTTATCGTCGCCCTCGTATCTTTTCTCGTGCTCGACGGGCTTTGGCTCGGGCTCGTGGCCAAAAATTTCAATCTGCGCCAGCTGCGAGAGATCGGCCGCATCGAAAATGGCACCTTCGAACTCCAGTATTTGCCGGCCGCCCTCGCCTACTTGCTCATGGCGCTCGCGGTGGCCGCTTTCGCGCGCCTCACTTGGGCGGGAGATCCTCCTTATGGGCACACCTTTGCCTGGGGCGCTCTGCTCGGCCTCGTGGTGTTTGGGGTTTTCGACCTCACCAATCTCGCGATCCTGAAAAACTATCCGCTCGCTTTCGCCCTCGTAGACATGGCGTGGGGAACTTTTGCGTTCGGCGCGGTGAGCGTGATTACGCGAAAATTTTCTTGAAGGCGTAGCGATGAAATCGTGGGCCAAACGCATCAGCGTAGCTTTCGGTGCGATCTGGGTGGTCGCGGCGCTAGCCACCCTATGGATTTTCTGGAAACTTCCTTCTCCGCAAGAGCTCGGTAAAACGATCACCCCATCCACGGCAAAAGAATCCTTAGCCACGCGAACGCATACCGTGACCGCGACCGTAACCTCCACGTCCACCAGCACCGCCACGCCGGCGCCTACCGATAAGGCTCCGCTAAGCGAAGAGCAAAAGGCCCGCAACGAAAGAATGATCGAGAATCTTCTCGATGAACGCCATCCTCTCGCGAGCTTTTGCGATAATCTTCAGCGCGTCGATCCCGCCACTTCCCTAACGGTAGATCCGAAAATGATCGGTCGCCGTATGGAAGAAAGCTTCGAGAAATCCGATCCACTCCTCGAGGCGATGAAGCCCACGTTTCGCTTTATTCTCCGCCAACCTCGATTCCGCGAGGTTATGGAATCTTTGCGGGAGGCCGCGCGCACTCGCCAAGAGGGCGGCCTCCTCGACAAAGCGAATTTTTACCGCCAGGTTTACGGCGCCTACGAAGAAATGGTGGCGAATAGAGCGCAACAAGAAGAGCTCATGGATCGCACCTACCGTATGTTTATTCTCGCCCGAGTGGTGCAGCAAAGGCCCGATCTGCTAACCAGCCAAGGAACACGAGGCCTTTGCCAAAATTTAGAGGCGCGGATTAACCAAAGCCAGGCGGGCAACGCCGAAGCGGAAAGACGCGAGTTCCAGCAGTTTATGGAAAGCTCGGGCGTAGACCCACGAGCGGTGGGTTATGATCCGAACTACAAAACAAACCTCCGCTTCGTGATCGCCGATAAGAGCCTCACCTTTCAAGGTGGCTGGATCGAAGAAATCCTCCGCCAGTAGCGATTATTGCCGAGCGTAAAAGCATCCCGCATCTTAAGAGGGAAAGATAAAATTGTGCGGCCAACAGTGTGCTCGCGTTTGGCGTAAAATTCGGGGAATCGATCGTTTACATTTTCTTGGGTGCATTTCACCTCCCGCAACGCTAACGCCTGAATCTAGCTAGATATTTTATTCCATCGAGCACACTGTTGGCCGCACAATCAAAGATAACGCTGCTTTCCCTACCCTCATCAGCAGCCAAGGGGGCCAGTTTATGGTTTCGTCCTACGCAGTCCCTAAGTTTTAAAAATTTTGAAAATACGGAAAACCAAACCTCCATTTGGCCGCGTCACCCGCCGGGATGTGGCCGGGAAATTCGCCTGTTCGTCCGAGAGAAAAATCTTTGCGCGGGAAATTTTTTGTTTGACGGGTTTTGCGCTTCGTAATTTTCGTTTCCGCGGGGGATTTCGGCGAGCGCGAGAGGCCTCGCGTGTTTCTTCACGTATGTCGTGGGGCGAAGTCGCATGCACGCGTAAACGCGCGATAGACCAGTTTCTAAAAAAACATCCGTAAAAACAAAAGCGCAAAAATCCGTGATTTCCAACCCTGGTGTAGAGTACCCTTCCCATGCGCCAGTACTCCTTCTTTAAGCCCACCCCGGAATTCCACGGCGGCACGCATGCGCTCGGAAAGAGAAAAACGTTTCGCCCGCTCGCCACCCGGAAACCCATCCACCTCGTTTTAATTTCGAAAAAGAAGCTCTACCGCCATTCCTCGCTCATTGCCTTCCAGCTGTTTAAGCAAGGCGAGCTAGCGGGGGTGAAAATCTTCCAACAAGCCGTGGCGGCCGATCACGTTCACCTCGTGATCGGGATCCCCAGCAGGGATGCCTACAAAGCCTTCGCGCGCGCGCTCACCGGAATCCTCGCCCGAAGCCTCGGCAAAAAGCTCTGGGCCCTTCTCCCCTTCACGCGCGTGGCAAACTGGGGGCGAGACTACGAGAACCTCAGAGCCTACTTACTGCAGAACCGAGTGGAAGCCGGGGGATGGGTGCCCTATAAAGCGCGGGGCCGGCCAAAGTACTTTTTTAAAAGGCGCCGCCAGCGTGGAATAATGCAGAACACTTTTAAGCTAGACTGTTTTCCGAAGATCCCAATTCCATATAAAAAATGGAAACGGCGGAAGGGGATCGAGCCATTCGCCAAGCAGAGCCCACTTTTCCTAGGCAAAATCTAGGCTTCATCAACAGACAGGGGGACCAGTTTATATTCTTTGGGTGCTTTTTCACCGCACAGAGAATGCTTTGCTCTATTTGAAACGATAAACGGAAAGAGCCTTCTCGCCGATTTTCTCGAGCGAACCATTTTTGATCCCCACCAATAAATCGCGACTCGCGGTGGCCGTGGAAATTGTCTTGAAAATTCCGAGATACTCTTTGCGAGAGAAAGATTGATTCCCCAAACGCTGGCGCGCAATTTCCAAACGCGCCTCTCCCGTGAGCGGTTCCGGACGGATCACCGCGCTGAATTCGGTGAGGGCTTCCAGGATCGTTTCGAGCGAGAACTCGATGAAGGGGTTTGCGTCTCCGGCCTTGTCGGAGAGACCGAGCGCTCTATAGTAAGCCTCCTGGCGGTTTCTAACCACGGATTCAATCGGCGTGAACTCAAAGAGGGGATGAAATTTCGTGAGAAGCACCGTTTGCCAAAGCCGTCCGATGCGGCCGTTGCCGTCCGAAAACGGGTGGATGAATTCAAGTTCGTAGTGAAAAATGGCGGAGACGATCAGCGGGTGAGCTTCTCTTTCTGACTTAAGAAAAGCGAACAGCTGGTCCATCAAGTCAGGCACGCGCTTCGCTGGCGGGCCGGCATGGGCGACTTTTGCGCCTTGAAATACACCTACGTTCTTCGCCCGCCACTTTCCCGCATCCTCGATCAGATCGGCCATGAGGATTCCGTGCGCGGCTCGGAGCGATTTGGGGGAGTGTGGCTGAAAATTCCCCATGCTTTCGTATGCCCTAATGGCGTTCTGCACTTCGAGGATTTCACGCGCGGGGCCGATTACCCTTTTCCCTTCCAGGATCGCGGTCACTTTATCCATGGCTAGCGTATTGCCCTCAATGGCCAAACTTGCCTGAATCGTGCGCACGCGGTTCGACTTTCGAAGCTTCGGTGCGGGTTTAGAAACATGGCTTCCCTCCAGCCAACCGAGCACGCGGGCAATCTCGGTGCAGAGCTGAAGCATTTTAGAATTCAACGAGTACGGGGGCTTCATTTTTTGATAGTATCATATGATACTATTATTTGGGCCTTCATTTATGCCGTAGGGCGGCCGGACCGAAGAGATCCTCGGGGCCGCCGCCTCCTCCGGGACGCGGCGGCTTTTTTATTTTCAATAACTCAGCAGGTGAAATCCAAGGTAGCCGATCGCGGGCAGGGCTTGGATCAAAGCGGCGTTGCGCGCACGCGGGTGCGAGAAAAATAAGACCAGCCCGGCCATGAGCACCGACACCGCGGCGTAGTCCATCAGCACGTGCCCTTCGATATCCCGGCGGGAAAGCGTGAGCGCAAATCCCACTAAGATCGCCACGGCGAGAAAGAGATTGTAGAACCCTTGATTAAACGCCATCACTTTCAAGCTCGCGGCGTCCTGCTCGGTAACCCGGAAAATCCGGTTGGTGCCCGCGCGGCCCCACGCGATCGATTGTAAATAAAATATGTATACATGGATTAGGGCGACTACGGCGGCGAATAAAATGGCCATGCGCTTATTTTAGGAAAGCTCCCCTCTCCCGTCCATCAGGATCCCGTAGAGATGATGAACGCACAGCATTAATGCTATACATTCGCTAGGGTTTCGCCTAAAAGAAAGCCTTATGGCCACGCGCATTGTACACGCCGAATCCCTCTCCAAGAACTTCGGCGATTTTACCGCCGTGAAGAGCCTAAGCTTCGAAGTGCGCCCGGGCGAGTGTTTTGGCCTCCTCGGCCCGAACGGGGCCGGTAAATCCACCCTGATGGGCATGCTCTACGGGGTAAACCGGCGCACGAATGGCCAGCTTAAAGTATTCGGCCACGATCCCGCCTCTGAGGCGCGCGCGATCAAAAAGCGCCTCGGCGTGGTTACCCAAGATAACGCCCTCGACGACGGCCTCACCGTAGAAGAAAACATGCTCATCTACGCGGGCTTTATGGGCGTGCCGCGAGACCAACGCCAGAAAAGAGTGAGCGAACTCCTGGAGTTCATGATGCTCGCCCACAAGAAAGACGGCCCGATCCGCTTTCTCTCGGGCGGGATGAAGCGACGTCTGGTTTTCGTGCGCGCTTTGTTGGGCGATCCCGACCTCCTCATTTTGGATGAGCCCACCACCGGTCTCGATCCCGCCGTGCGCCACCTGCTTTGGGGAAAAGTGCGCGAACTGAAAGCCCGCGGCAAAACCATCCTGCTCACCACGCACTACATGCACGAGGCGGAGATTCTCTGCGACCGCATCCTCGTGATGAACAAGGGCGAATCAGTAGCGGAAGGCTCACCGGCCGAGCTGATCCAAAAAATTTCTCCCGGCTTCGTGGCCGTTTATGACAAAAAAGCCGAAGACGCGCAGAGCGAGAAAAAACTCGCTGAGCAGCTCGGACTTCAGGTGCACGAGGATTCCTCGGGGGTTTACGTGCGTGCCGGAAAGTTCGAAACTCTGCTCGAGTTCCAGAAACAAAGCGGGCGCGTGGCCACCCAGCTTCGACCCGCCAACCTCGAGGACGTTTTCCTGAAACTCACCGGCCAGGAGCTTACCGCCGATGCTTAGCGAATTCCGCGAAACCGTGAACCTCTGCTTGCATCTCACCCGCCGCAACTGGGTGGTGTACAAGAAAGACTTCATCGCCAATATCGCGCCTACGGCGTTCGAGCCGATCTTCATGATCTTATCGCTCGGGTTAGGCCTCGCCTACTTGGTGACCCAAATCGCCGGGCGCTCCTATACGCCTTCCATTGCGCCCGGCCTGGCGGTT
>JACCDG010086171.1_pt1 | contig 13646 bp, 11 predicted proteins | sample 7442471 | NCBI WGS metagenome assembly JACCDG01 (sample SAMN15323444, study PRJNA562643) | freshwater metagenome | isolation source: river surface water | place: USA:Blue River Watershed | collected 2017-08-17 | reverse complement strand
CCGCCTGCACAAAAGACTTCAGGCTTTCACGCAACATTTTGGATTCATCCGTGGGTTGAAACAAATCAAATTCTTTCCATTGACTCATACAGGGGTCCTTCCATCATTTTCTGGCCTAGGTCGGGACCTTCTTGGCCAGAAGTTTCATCTGGTTTCTTGATCAGAAAAAACTAACTAGAAATACAAGGAAGCGCAAGCCGGAACCCAGAAGACATAGTCGCGCCACGTCTTAGTTGCTGTGGTGAAAGAAGTCTCTTTCTAAAAAGTTCAAGATCCCCAAAAATATCATGCTCTACGATGCAGGACTGATTATTTTTCATGCCTGGTCTTTAAAAAACGAAAAGAATCGATGACCTGTATAGAAAATACTGGATTTGCTCAAGGAGGCATACTTAATAGCACCGTCCTCCATTTTTGATAGGCGGTGATTGATGATTCGATTTCTCTTTTTGTAGCAAATTTTATCTTTCTTTCGACGATGGCCAGCGTTCCCTATTGCGAGGATTTTTTTGGACAACAACAAAAAGGAAGTGAAAATATTCATTCCCATCCTCAAACTGTGATGGAAGAGCATGGAAATGATTTTTTCAAAAAAGAGAAAATATATGAACTGGCTCCCGATCTTCGTATGTATGTTAAAGAAAAAGGTTCGCTCTACCACGGAAGCGAAAATGCTCCTTCGGAAATTCGTATTCAACTCTTGTTTATGATTCCCACACCCTACGATGTGTCTCAGTTGATACTGCAAAAAGACAGGCATCGAAGTCTGAACATTCCTGATAGTCAAGTTTTGGGTATGGTTGCCCGTATGGGACTTGAGAGAGCCTTTCAAAAAACACGCCGCATTCTTGGTCAGCCGAGACTTGAAATTTCCTACAAAAGTTCAACGAAAATTTTTAGCTATAATAACCAAGAAGGCACCTACTACATATGGATTGATGTCACACAGAATCCTTCGGATATACATCCAACTACAATTTTGAGAGAGTCTCAAGCCTTGCAGGAACAGATGATGTTAGTCCTTCTTGAAAACTATGGAAAAAATATTTGGAACCGTCCTATTTCTGACATTTTGAGAGGATGGGGTGTAAGCTTTAGTCAAAGACTCCAAGAGCTCGATCTAGAATTAGACCAAGCTCTTGAGCAACAAAGTTTGAACAATTTCGAAAGCGATCCTGAAAAAAATGGAACTCCTTTCATTTTCAAAACTCCTTTTGGTAAAATTCAAGGGCAAGTCGTAAAGAGCGTTGGACCTGATGTTTACTAACTTTCCGAGGATTTTTTGCATCTTATTTAAGATCGAGTAACTGAACCTACCCATAAATAATCAACTTTGTTTGGATTATTGGGTGACTTTAAATGTGACCTGACGTTTCCCCGTTTTGGTTACGCGACGACTCTTAAATTTTGATTTTTTTTAAAACCACATTTCAAGTGGTGATGATATTTTGTATATGTGAAGAACAGTGCTTTTATCATCTCACCAAAAAGTTGCGAAATGACTCTTCTGTTTTTCCACAGAATTCTTTTTCAAATAAACTTACTTCTTAACTGTCCGATTTCCAGAAAAGGATGCTCCATTTCGACAAAATCATTGACGAATATTTTGTACTTTTTGAATAAGTTGAGCCGTTGGAAAAAACACATCGACTCATAAAAGATGACTCCTATTGATTTAGCTGCATAGGTAACCAAGAGGAAGCAAATTCAGTTCATTTAAAATGGGGTTCGCATGAGCTAGAAAATAGCTTACAAAAAGTCATGGTATATTTCTTCCAACATCTCGACGAAAGGAAGAATATTATGTCGACATATACCTCTGAAAATATCCGTTATCTGAAAGACGAAGAGTTGGAATCTCATTTGAAGCTTCTGATAGGTCGAGAACGTAAAATGTTGCATTTGATTCTGATCCATATCCAAGAAGTGGATCGTCGAAAGCTTTATGCTGCTCGCGCTTTTTCCAGTTTGCATGATTATCTGACGAAAGTTTTTGGCTATTCCTCTTCAGCAGCTCAGCGCCGAATTCAAACGGCTCGTTTAATGACTCAGGTGCCACAACTGTCAGAGAAAATCCAAAATGGAGATGTGAATCTATCCCAGATTGGAGTTGTTATGCAGGCTATAAAATTCAAAGAATCTCAAACCGGAGAAAAATTATCCGCACAAACTAAGCAAGAGATTGTTTCTGAAATCTGTTCCAAAACTTCGGAGCAAACGCAAGTATTGGTAGCTCAAAAATTAGATATTCCTCTGCAACAACCGGAAAAGAAAGTTTTTCAAAAGGATGAATCCTGTGTTTTAACAATCACACTGACACCGGAACAACAAAAAAATCTTCAACGATGCAAAGAACTTCTGGCCGCCAAACTTCAACAACAAAATAAATCCTACACAACAGTGAATTTTTTGGACGAGCTGATGCTTTTTTTTCTTGGAAAAAAAGATCCCTTACACCAAAACACTAAGAATCAGACTTTGCAAATGAAAGTAGAGAAAGAGACTCCATCACAGCACGATTCAAAGTCACAATCACAAATTCAAACACATTCTCAAGCTCAAACTATGGCTCAATCTACGATTCGACCTCAAAACCAGACTCACTCACCATCTTCGCTACCGAACAATGTTTCTTTACCCAAAAACACTCATAAACCAAATTTAAAACAACAGATTTTTCAAGAGTGGAGTTGTTGCCAATATCAAGACCCTGTTTCTGGACGCCGATGTGAGCAAAGTTTTCAACTGGAGATGGAACATCTGCAGCCTCGATGGGCCGGAGGAGACGATGACTTTTCCAATCGTACCTTACTTTGCCGGACCCACAATCAATGGAAGTACCGACAACAGGTAGGACTGAGTTAATTTTAGAATTTTCATTTTTTCAGTTAGTTTTAAAATATTTCAAATTTTAAGAGGCATCGCATAACCAAAACGGGGAAACGTCAGGTCATATTTAAAATGACAGAAGCACCCAATAAGAGCAACAGCAACTATGCGGTAAGACCACAGTCAGGCAAAAGCCAAGATTTAGTGAGTTCAAAAGCATAGCGAAGCTCGAGTTCACTCATGGAACCTCAAACCCAATATCAAGAATATACCGCTCACATTTTATCCACTGACTAATCCATCGCCACTCAGTTCTCTTCATTTTGGAAATGGGCTGGCTTCTTATTTGCATTATTTGATTCATGAGTTATCAAAGGGGGCCTCTTGAAACGTCCAAGTTTGAAACACCTGCTTTTTTTCTTTTCTTCCATCTTCCTTTTTACAAGCTTTCAAAATTGTTCCAACCCCAATTCATCATCGAACTCAACTTCCGATGCGGAAAAACTATCTTCAACCGTCGACAAAACTTACCCCGTTGAATTTGATCCCTCTGGTCAACTTCTTCTCTTGTCACCTGAAAACGTCAGTATTCAAGTGTCAACCAGTTTCCCTGCAAGCTCCCTGCCTGTTCAGAAACTGAACTGGGAGAAGAAAGATTATTCCTTTTTGTATGTTGATCTCAATCAGCAGATTGTTTCTCTAAAAATTGGAGGAGTCATCAACATGGATTGGCTCAACTTCCAGAGTCTGCAGAGCGTGGAAGCAGTGATTCAATGCCCGATTCCATTTTCAGTGATGGATTCACTGAAAATGGTTTTACAAAGAGCAAAACTTTGCAAAACCATCAAAGCTGCGAATACTCCAATCTGCACGATGCTAAAAATACCCGAGGTCAGTGAGTTTTTACTATCTCCACAGGGCAATCCTGTGGGGATACGAACGGATGACTGCTCAACAGGTTCTGTTACTGACTTTTGTGAAGCAGAAGAACGGACAAACTTTCATCGAGCAACATCAGAGATTTATGAGAACATCTTTAAAAAACCTACAGAAGAAACAGTGGGGCCAGCTTTCTGGTCTGGACTTCCAATCCAGATGCAGTCCAATTGCAAATTTCATAGCTATATGGAACCACAGTAGTTTCCCATCAAAGGCCTATCAAAAACGCAGCAAAACTTATGCTGCGTTTTTTCCAGAAACATAAAGTGCCAAGTGATGCACAATATTTTTGAGTTCTTGAGATTGAGAGTTCATAGCTTCGCTTGTTGATGAAAGCTCTTCCGAACTGGAAGCATTTTTCTGTGTCGCATGATCAATGTCGTTCAGAGCTTGTGAAATTTGATTGATCCCATCCGATTGCTGCTGGCTAGCTGCTGAAATTTCATTGTTCAATGTCTTCATTTTCTGAATGCCATCGACAATTTTTTTCAGAACTTCACCACTTCGATCTGCACTGGATGCTCCACGATCTGTTTTTTCCACACTGGTATGAATTAATTGAGAAATATCTTTTGCCGCGGATGAACTTCTCTGAGCCAAGGATCGAACTGCTTCAGCAACAACTGCAAAACCTTTCCCCTGTTCGCCGGCACGAGCCGCTTCCACAGCCGCATTCAAAGCCAATAAATTTGTTTGAAAAGCAATGTCATCAATCACATTGATGATTTCTTCAATGCGTTTTGAAGATTCAGCAATCTCTGTCATTGCCAAGATAAGACCACGAATTTCCCGTTCACCATCTTGAGCGATCACTGAACTTTGTGTGGAAAGTTGAGCTGCTTCCGAAGCATGGTTCGCATTCGTTTTAACAATGCTTGAAAGCTCTTCCACCGCCGCCACCGTTTCTTGCAAACGACTGGCGGAGTTTTGAGCCCCTGAAGACACATCTTGGCTGGCTGTTGATATTTGACTGGACGTGGTTTCAACCTGAACAGCCACAGAAGAAACATCTTTCACAGCTTTCTCAACCCTCCGACTTGTATCCACGGCAAAATAGACACCGACAGCAAGAACAGTGACAAAGAAAAATATCACGGCACCAAACATGATTTGTGCTCCAGTTTGAGCTGTTTCCGCAGATCTTTTATCCCAAATTTCTGACTCTAATTCTTGAAACTTAAATAGATTATCAAAGTCTTCAAAATATTTTTGATAGGCTTTTTTGTACTTGAAATTTAAAAAAGTGACCAGATTATCATCAGAATTTTGTTTGTATTTTTCCAAGGATTCAAAAGACAATTGCTGCACTTCTTTCCATGCAGCATTCATGAGGTCATACAGTTCTTTTTCACCTTCAACGAAAGGGATTTCTTGATAACGTCGATTGTATTTTTCGTAATAACTCATGGCGAACTTCATTGCATTTTCAATTTTTTCAGTTTCGACTTTATCCCCGCGATCGATCATTCCAAGATGAATGGATTGTCGAACCAAATCCTTCACGGAAGAACTCATATATTGCAACATCACGGCCCGTGGAAAATTCACACGTGCAACATGCTGATAATCATTGATCGTTTTTGAATTCAGGTAATAGGAAAAAGCACCAAAAATCACAAAAATAATCGAAACAATCACTGAAAAAAGAATCAACTTCCCTTTCATGCCTTTCATGAATTCCCCCACTCAAATGAAATTTCTCTGCACGTAGATGACGATTCGGGAATCCTCCACCACCAATAAAGTCCAGTTTTCAAAACTTAGATGTTGGTCGAGGGGGAGCGTCCATAGCATAGCATAGCATGGCATACATAGCCAATGGAATGAAGCTCAATATTTTACATATAACTCTTCACAACCGACAACAATTGTCTTGACCGCCGTCATTTTTCGACGAAAAATGACGGCATGTATAGCAGGCTATTTTCTCCACCCAAAAAATCGTATTTCCTGTTTGGACCTCGCGGAACAGGGAAAAGCACTCTTCTTAAAAAACTTTATCCAGAAGCTGTTTTCTTCAACCTTTTGATGGAACGTCAATTTCAGAAATACCTTGTTGATCCAGAGATCTTTTACAACGAAGTCCAAGCCATTCCTGAAAAAACTTGGATTGTTGTGGATGAAATCCAGCGACTTCCTTCCTTATTAAATTATGTGCACCAACTCATAGAAGAAAAAAAATGGAATTTTGTTTTAACAGGTTCCTCGGCAAGAAAATTAAAAAAATCTGGCGTGAATCTTCTTGCTGGACGAGCCATCACACGTAGTCTTTTTCCATTTCTTCCCGAAGAGCTTGGTAAGGATTTTAAACTCGACCACAACCTTCGCTACGGATCACTTCCCATTGTCTTAGATAGCGATGAAAAAGAAGAAACTTTACAGTCCTATGTCGAAACTTACCTTCGCCAAGAAATCAAAGAAGAGGCCTTGGTCAATAATCTTTCTGGTTTCTCTCGCTTTCTGAACGTTGCAGCTCTTCTTCATGGACAAAGCCTGAATGTTTCCAATGTGGCTCGCGAAGCTGAGGTTTCTCGCACAACTGTGAACGGTTTTTTTGAAATCCTAGAAGACACATTGATCGGCTACAGACTTCCTGCCTACTCTGCCAAATTAAGATTAAGGGAATCCAAACATCCAAAATTTTACTTCTTTGACTCAGGAGTTGTTCGTGTCTTAAAGAAAAAAAGCGGCCCTATCGACATCGATGAAATAGGCTCACTTCTAGAGGGATTTGTTTTACATCTTTTAAGATCTTATCAATCCTACTCTAAAATCTGTGATGAAATTTTCTATTGGCAACCGACGGAAGCAAATAGCGCTGAAGTTGATTTTTTATTGAAAAAGGAAAGCTCTTTTTGCGCCATTGAAGTCAAAGCCACGCATCGCGTACGGAAACAAGACCTGACTGGCCTGCACGCTATCTCCCAACTTCCGGGCTTAAAAAGAAAAATTCTTGTTTATCGCGGAAACGAAACTCAACGCATAGACAAAGAGATCGAAGTGATGCCCATTCCTGTTTTTTGCAAAGCTCTCTCCGAAGGAAAGATCTTCTAAGGCAAGGCCAGCAAAAATTTCCACAGAGGCATGCATCGAATCACAGCACCATTGCTTAATTTCTCCTGATAATCAGAGTCGCCTTGAAGATGAATCAATTGGTCTAAGTAAGATACAGCCTTATTTTTACCAGGCGTTTTTTTGGCTAGACCCGAAAAAACGCCGGTGCTTTTTCGGGTCTAGCCAAAAAAACGCCTTTCAAGGCTATCATCCTTTTGCAAAGCCCCCCTCCAAAAAGAATCCCCTCATAAAGCACAGCAGCGCTGCCGAACCTTGCCCCACAGGCAAAGCCGAGGTAGCCTGCAGCCATGACTGAAATCAATTCAACAAAACCTTCTTTCAAACTCCCTACGAAGCCATCTCAACCTGGCCCCAGCGTGGCTCTTATCAGCGTTGGGACAGAACTTACGACGGGACAAATCCTGAATAAAAATTCTCAGTGGATTTCCCAGCGCTTGAAGGAGTTGGGTGTTGAAACGCAATGGCACCTGAGCGTCCCCGATGATCGCGAACAAATGCTGCGGGCCTTTGAATTTGCATCGACCACTTGTCCCTGGATTTTTATTACCGGAGGCCTTGGCCCCACCAGCGACGACTTCACCCGAGAAGTTGTGGCCCAATGGCTGCAGCAACCTCTGCAGTGGCATGAGCCCTCGTGGATCAGCACCCGAGATCGCCTTCTGGCCCGAGGAGTCCCCGCAAGGGATTCTCACAAAAGTCAGTGTTACTATCCTGAAGGCGCTACGGTCCTTCGCAATGATGCAGGAACAGCTCATGGATTTTTGTGTCAAAAAAATCATCTGAAGGTTTTTGTTCTTCCCGGCCCCCCCAAAGAAATTGAGTCCATTTGGAAAAATGCCATTCACGCCTGGTTGCTGGAAAACACAAAAGATCTAGATCCACAATTGACCTGGTCCTGGGACTGCCTGAATGTTCCCGAATCTGAAGTTGCGGATGTGGTGGAAACGGCCCTGAAAGACTGCCAATTCAGCAAAGCCTATCGCGTCCATCGCCCCTATGTGGAATTCAAAATGAGCTTCCCAAAATCCAAAATGACAGAGGCTCTGCCATGGAAAGAGATTCTGGATCAGAAACTTGCACGCTGGATTCCAACATCTCCCATTTACCTTGATTACAATGCGACGACACCCTTGGACCCACGATGCCTGGAGAGCATGACCCCCTATTTCCAAAAACAATTTGGAAATTCCATCTCTCCCCATCAGGTCGGAGTCCAAGCCAGCAAGGCCGTGGAGCACGCCCGCGCACAAGTTGCCAAACTTTTAAATGTTCTGCCCGAAGAAATTTTCTTCACTTCCGGAGCCACCGAGTCCAATAATTGGATCCTGCGATCCTTAGCCTTACTAAAAGCCTCTTTCTATTCCTCTCCGACAGAACATAAATCTGTCTTGGAAACTTTGAAGTTTCTAGAAAAACAAGGATCCCCTTTGCAACTTTGGCCCGTTGAAAAAACAGGTTTGGTTCCCTTCTCTGAAATAGAAAAATCGCTGCAGACATGGGTCCAGGAACAGTCTTCACATGCCACATATCCAGCCATTTCCCTGATGTGGGTCAACAATGAACTTGGCGGCATTCACCCCATGGAAGACGTCGCCCTGAAGATCAAAGCTTGGCAACCTCAAGCCTTTCTTCATACAGACGCAACTCAAGCCGTGGGAAAGCTTCCCCTTGATCTGCAAAAAACCCAGGTGGATGCTCTTTCCTTTTCGGCCCACAAACTCTATGGCCCCCAAGGAGTGGGCGTGCTGTTTCTACGAAAAAAATGGCATTCCACTTTAACTCCACTACTTCTTGGTGGAGGTCACGAGCGAGGTCTTCGATCTGGCACAGTTCATCTTGCGGGTGTTGTCGGCACAGGGGTCGCCTGTGAAATCGCCAGAGAACAGCTTTTGAAGGATCATTTTCATTTCCATCAGCTTCAAGAGGGCTTTGAAAAAGAGCTTCAAGAAATTTTCCCAACTGCCGAAATCAATGGAGGAAATCGAAGATCTCCCTATGTTTCCAATGTCAGCTTTATAGGCTACCATGTCCCAACCCAGCTGGATCCCTTGTGCGCGAGCTTTGGATCCGCCTGCTCTTCCCAGGGGATTTCCACCAGCCATGTTCTGAAAGCCATTGGAAAAAACAATCACCAAGCCAGCAAAACCTTACGTTTCAGTTGGGGACGTGGAACCACGGTGGGGGATTTACAAAAAGCCTTGAACTTTTTAAAACTCCATCTTAGGGTGGACAAAAGTTTCAAACAGGAATAAACTGGAGCCACTATGGTGAACTTAACGGAAACGGCAGCAAAAAAAATTAAGGCTCTTCGTGATGAGGAAGGGAAAGATGTTTCTTTCTTTCTTCGTGTTCACGTCAAAAAGGGCGGATGCTCTGGTCTGAGCTACAAAATGAATTTTGAAAATCAAATGCAAGATGGCGATAAAGTTTTTGAAAACTTCGGCGAGAAGCTTGTCGTTGATGGCCCAAGCTTTATGTATTTGATCGGAATGACCTTGGAATATCAAGGTGGCCTGAATGGAAAAGGTTTTATCTTTAATAATCCGAATGCAGCAAAAAGTTGCAATTGTGGAGCTAGCTTCAACGTCTAGCTGGCAATCGAGAAAGCCCCTGTTTTTCAAACATTTTCTCACACTCTTTCCTCTGCAGACTCAAAAAATCAGGATCAGAGTGTGAGATCATTTTTTACAAGTCTAAAGAATTTCTTTGTGATTCCAGAGCAAGCACTGTAGAAACTCCGAATGCAAACAACGACACTTCCATTTACAAAGATGCCTTTGATCCAACCTATTCAAGATGCTTTAAAAGCAACTGGGTACGTTCAACCTACACCCATTCAGGAACAAGTCATTCCCTTGATTTTAAATCAACATGATGTTCTTGGGATTGCCCAAACAGGAACTGGAAAAACAGCAGCATTCTGTCTTCCGATTATCCAACTCTTATACAAAACCGCATTTAAGCCAAAGCCATGCACTCCCCGTGCTTTGATCTTGGCTCCGACGCGGGAATTGGCTCTGCAAATTCAAGAAAACCTTGAAACCTACAGCCGTTTTTCCAAACTGACTTCTACCGTGATTTTCGGAGGCGTCGGTCAAGGCAACCAAGTGAAAGCTCTGCAATCTGGAATTGATATTCTGGTCGCAACGACGGGTCGCCTGTTAGATTTGGTTCGTCAGGGGTTTGTAAAATTGGATAAAATTGAAATTTTTGTTCTGGATGAAGCGGATCGTATGTTGGATATGGGTTTTTACCCTGATATTTTGAAAATCTTAGAAATGATTCCCAAAAAACGTCAGAATCTTTTCTTCTCGGCAACAATGCCCCATGAAGTGACAACTTTAGCTCGCAAAATTTTGCATGAACCCCATCGCGTGGAAATCACTCCTGCAGCTCGAACAGCTGAAAAAGTTGAACAGTTCGTTGCCTATCTGGATCGGGAACGCAAGTTAGACTTCTTGATGCATGTCTTGAAGGATAACAGCCTTTATAAAGTTATTTTGTTTGTTGAAATGAAACACGTCGCCAATCGCATCACTGAAAAATTAACTGCCGTGGGAATTCCTGCAGCAGCCATCCACAGTGATAAGTCTCAGGGAGCTCGTCAAAGAGCTTTGGATGAATTCAAATCTGACAAACTGCGCGTCTTAGTTGCGACAGATATTGCAGCACGAGGAATCGATGTGGATGGAATCACTCATGTGATCAACTACGATCTTTCCCATTTAACAGAAAGTTATGTCCATCGTATTGGACGTACCGCTCGCGCAGGGGCCGCAGGAAAAGCTTTGACCCTATGTACTTCGGAAGAAAAATCTTTTTTATTTGCGATTGAAAAGGAAACTCGAGCGAAAATTCATCTCTGGCCCGACAATCCATTTCACTCTGTGGCTGCAGAAACAGCTCCCGTCATTGGGGTTGGAAAAGCGAAGGCAGCCCTGGAAGCCAAACGTATCGCGAACAAGCAAGCTAACCGTAAAGGTGGCGGTGGTGGACGACGTCATGGTGGAGGATCGGCTCGCGCCTCTTCCAGCAACGAAGGACGTAAGAGCGGTGGCGCTTCTTCCAGTGCTCGCAGCGGCGGAGGATCTGGCGGCAGTGGCCATAGCCCAGGCGGAGGCAAATCCAAAGCATCCTATGCCGCAAAAAAATCTTTCCGTGGTAAATCAAATTCTCGACGAGGCTAATCGCCTACATCGAGTTTTTTCATTCAAAGAATTACTTTTCTTTCAAAATTAAAATAGGTTGGATGGATGGTCCAAAAAGATCATCGTCTTTCTTATTGGAACCACTCATATTGCGAGTTAGTCCCGAGGCATTTCGTACATAGACGGCATCAATTGCATAAGCATGACCATCAAATGTATTCACAATATTGCGAAGCTCAAAGCCACGTTGACGACCATCCACAGTTGTAAAATAAGATTCTTCATAAATTGGCTGAACAACCCATTCAATAGGGTTCTCGGCAACAAGCTTTGCGATATCTTCCCACGTTCTTCCATTTTTAGTTTGGCCCGGCCCCAACAAACGACCAATATAAACACCATGCCCCTGTCCTGAGTCTCGACGTGATTTCACCACCCATTTTTCTCGGTCCGAGAAAATCTTTTGATGAAATCGAGTCGTCTGAAGATCTGTCGCTTTTTGAAAGGATTCATAGGGAGTATCGTTCAGAATGGGTTCTTCCTTGAGATAAAAACGAACCATTTCTGGAATCAAAGACGAAACACCTTTATCCGTCATGATTTCAATTCCAGGTGGATTGTTTTGTTTCCACTGGCGGAATCCACCTTTCACCCAGTGATTCCAAAAGTCAGGAAGGGTATGACTGAGCTCAAATTCATCTGTATAAAACCTGGGGGAAATTCTTTGATAACTTCCAAAGTTAGGATCCAAAGGATCTGTGTAATATTCCAACCAAAAATTCGTGATGGGACGCAATTTGCCATTGACTAAAATTTCGTATCTTTGAGGTTTAGGATTGAAGAAAAATTGATCACGCCCCCAATTACTAACAACGATGATTCCATGTTTTTCAAATTCGGATTTGATCCAATTCTTTGCCTCAGGGTGATAAGCGTCCTCGTACTCTGTATACATCACAGACACACCATCTTTCACATTGCTAAAAGATTGAGAACGTTGAGCATGACGAATCATATTATCAATCAAATATTTTCTTCCATCGACAAAGTCCTTTGTCAAATCAGCATCAGGAAATCGAGAGTCTATCGATTGAAATACTTGAGCCATCCTCAAGTTTCCACCAATCGCTCCAGTATCGGATTCCAGAGTTTTGATAGCATAGGAACCATCTTGCTGTGGCACAAGGACCGTATCCATAGCAAGGGAAAGATCGAAGTTAGATTCTTTGGCAGAAGATGTACCCACAATTTCACGCGCAAATCCTGGACTCGTCCGCACAATTTTCTCAATCAGAGGTGAATATTGGAAAATTAGGGGTTTTTCAGAGGAGTAAATATCCTTCATAAAGGCAACCACGGCACGGGCACGCTGCTCTGATGCTGCTTTTAAAGATCGCCAAACTCCAGGCTGAATAACCAAGGGTAAGACTTCCGTCGCATACCCATTTTCCTCTTTCAATGATTGGCGAAGCTGACGACGATCATCGGCACTCATTTGCTCGAATTGAGTACGTAATTTTTGATAAGAAGACGACGGAACCTTCAAAGGATCCATAAAAATACTTCCACGGATATTGGATAGGTCAGCTTCTCCAAAAGCCGATTCCGAAGGAAAAATAGAGTCACATCCTCTTGATGCATGAGCAGATTTCAACTCTGATTCTGCCGCAAAGACAAAGGTCTTAGAAAACAGAAGAACCATTGCAAAAATACAAATTAATTTTTTTCTCAATAGCTGCATACAAGTCTCCTTCGTTAATTCCGTTCCCTATAACTTTGAAACCGCAGAATCTAACGAAGGAGGTTTTGACAGTCAATGCGATCATTTCAAGATGATGAAAAAGCAATACTTGAAGGGTTTACCCCTCATATCTCCACCTGGAGTGAGTAAATTTTTTATCTAAAAGATCTATTTATTTTTTCTTCTTTGGAGCCAATGGCTGAACCAAACATTCTGCCGTATTGATGTCTGACTGATGCGTGTTGGGATTCTGTTGTGCCGAGCAAGTAATCAATTTTTTTCCACTGGGGTCTGTGATGGAAATGGTATACCCTGCGCCATAAGCGGGTCCATACTTTGTCACCTGAATGGTCTCTCCACCCATTTGTGGATCCATCACTTTTAATTTTTCTAAAACCTGAATCAATTGAAGAGTCGATCCAAAAATCGCCGGAGCCTGACTTTCTACCGTCGGAACTGCAGCCTCAGATCCTGAAGCCTTGGGAGTAAGCATCGACGCCACTGAAAATCCAAAAATCGCAAGAGTTGAAAATAGAATATTCTTCATCATAAAAACCTCCTTAGGTTGCAAGAACAGTACTGAAACAGTCCAAGGAAGGACAAGATATTTATGCATAAAATATCTGACTTGAAACAACGGATCATCTTATGGGTGAAATCAATTTTTGAAATGCAAATGAAGGATGGATGCATTGCTCACTTCAATGGGCCAAAACGACACCCAATGTATGTTTTGCGGCGGCAAAAAATTCAATGGCTTCAAGGTTAGCTGCATGGATTTTTGAGGGCAGTAAAACCGAAGACATCAACATTGTTTGTTCATCTTTCGAAAGTTTTTCAAAATCACCAACACCTAATTGATTCACAACAGTGGAAAAAGCTTTCACAGAAGAATCATTGTAATCATGATAGGT
>JACCDG010747204.1_pt1 | contig 13647 bp, 23 predicted proteins | sample 7442471 | NCBI WGS metagenome assembly JACCDG01 (sample SAMN15323444, study PRJNA562643) | freshwater metagenome | isolation source: river surface water | place: USA:Blue River Watershed | collected 2017-08-17 | reverse complement strand
GGCATGGACCCACGGCACCGAGGACGTACCGGCCGTCGTCGTCGTTAACTATGAGTGTGCCGTCTCGCCAGTGTTCCTCGGGATGGCGTCGGCAGTGGCGAACCTTGGGATGCTGGTTCTCGACGAGGCGCACAAGCTGAAATCGCCGAACGGGAGAACCAGCAAGGAGATCGCGCGCCTCGCGATGGGCATTCCCTATCGCCTCGCGCTTACCGGTACGCCGATGCCACACTCGCCGATGGACGCCTACGGAGTTTTTCGTTCGCTTGACCCTGGCATCTTCGGTCGCTCGTTCGTGGCTTTCCGCTCGCGGTATGCGCTGCTCGGCGGCTTCCAAGGGAAAGTGGTGGTCGGCTACCAGAACCGCGAGGACTTCGCGAAGCGCATCGCGCCAATCACCTACGAGGTGAGTCGCGACGTTCTCGATCTGCCAGAGGCGACGCATGTGGATCGCACCTTTGAGCTCGATGCTGCCAGTGCGAAAATCTACAAGGAGCTGAAGGACGAGCTGGTGTCTGAGGTCGAGGGCGGCATGGTCACTGTGGCGAATGCTCTAACGCGGCTTCTGCGGCTGTCGCAGGTAGCGAGCGGCCACGTTGGCAAGGACGTCGTGGTGTTCAACGAGGACGGCAGCGCGCCGGTGCGCGAGACGGTGGAGATCCATACCGACAAGATGCGCATTCTAGGCGAGATTCTCGAGGAGATCGCGGACGACGAGCCTGTGGTTGTGTTCGCCCGCTTCCGCCACGATCTCGACCAGATCCGACGCGCTGCCGAGAAGCTTGGCGGCAGCTGCGAGCTCAGCGGTAGGGTAAACGAGCTCGCGCAATGGCAGGACAAAAGCGGGCCGCGCGTGCTTGCCGCGCAGCTGCAGAGCGGCGCGGAGGGCGTTGATCTGACGCGGGCGCGCTACTGCGTCTTCTACTCGCTCGACTACTCACTCGGTCGCTACGACCAAGCGCTCGCTCGAGTGCATCGACCGGGGCAGAAGCACCCGGTGACCTACATTCACATCGTCGCGACTGGCACCGTGGACCAGCTCGTGAGGAAGGCGCTGACCGCGCGCCGCAACGTGGTCGAGGATGTCATGGACGAGATCAGGAGGTTCTCATGAGCTGGCTGACCGACGCGGACTGGGCGATCATTCGTGCGGCCAAGGGCATTACCGAAGAAGAACATCAAGCCAAGATTGCTAGGTTGAATTACCGGGCAAACCTCAAGTGCATAGCGTGCGGTGACCGGGCAATTTCCTATGGCCACCTTGGGCACATCGACAGGCCGCGCAAAGATGGCAGGCCGCGCATCGTGCGGTGCAAGAAGTGCTCGCTTGAGGCGGCAAGCAAGAAGAGAATGGAAAAGAAAAAGAGGGTCAACTGATGGCCTACAAACAGCCACCGAATGCAGAGCGCAAGCGTCGCACAGAAGCAAGACTTGAGCGTAAAGCGCAAGCCGCAGACGGAGTTGCGCCGGCGCTTACCAGGAAGCAGATCGCCAAGAGCGACGCGAAGTTTCTCACTGACGTGACGCAGCGCTTGCATGGCATTGCGATCAGCATCGACGCGCGCGACCTTTCCGCGCTCTCGGAATCGCCAGAGTTCGCAGAAGCGCGCGAGCTTACCAACCGCATCAGAGCGGCACTACTTCGCTGGACGAAAGGTGGAGGTGAATGAGCGTGTCAGCCAGAAAGATCATGCCGAAGAAGGAGGAGCCCACCTCGACGATGTTCATTCCACTACGGGAGCTCTTCGTCGACCCGGTCGTGCAGCGCGCCCTGAACCAAGGGTGGGCGAGCCAGATCGCGAAAGAGTTCGACCCCGACCACATGGGGGTGGTCACCGTGTCCGAGCGAGCGGATGGTCGCTATGCTGTCATCGACGGCCAGCACCGCATCGCTGCCGTGCGGCAGTTGTTCGATGACGACACACAGAAGATCGAGTGCAAGGTGCACCGCGGGCTGACAACCGAGGAGGAGGCGGCGATGTTCGTCGGCCTCAACAACTTCAAGCGACCGTCGGGTGTGCAGCTCTTCCTCAAGAACGTCATCGCCGGCGATCCGGAAGCCGTCGAGATCAACGACATTGTCAAGCGCCAGGGGTTCCGTGTCAACGGTGCGGCGACTGACGGCAACATCACCTGCGTCGGCGCGCTGCAGTCGATCTACCATGGCTTTGGTGGCCACAAGGCGCCGGCGAACCCGACCCTGCTGACGCAGACGATGATCGTCGTGAAGAACGCGTGGGGCATCTCGAAGGACGGCGCGAATGGCAGCGTGGTCGAAGGCGTCGCGCTGCTCATCGCTGCCCGAGCCAAGATGCTCGACTATGCCGATCTCTCGCACCGTCTGGCGACTTTCCCTGGCGGGCCGAGCGGCCTGCTCGGCCGCGCTCGAGGCGTTGCTGCGGTCTCTGGCGGACGCATTCCGCTGGCGGTCGCAGATGTCATCGTCGACATCTACAATAAGGGGCGCCGGATCTGCAAGCTTGATCCGCTTCGTCGATGACCACCAAGAAGATCTGCTCGACCTGCAAGGAACCGAAGCCTGATCTCGCGTTCGCTGGCAACGGGAGAGGCGGCACGCGTGCCAGCTGCCGAGACTGCGTCGCCGAGAAGGATCGCGTCCGCAATCTGCCGCACAAACTGGAGACCGTCATGAAGAAGGCGTGGAAGACGACCCTCAATCGGGGTCAGGAGTGGAATCTCTAATGGCTCCCAAGTGGATGCCGGAGGGGCAACCGCCACCGAAGGAGAACGAAGAAGAGTCGGCGATAGACAAGTTCGCGAAAGTGGCTGAATTGGTAACCGGCGTGCCGCTTGACGCGACGAAGCTGCTGAGCGAGCTCGCCGCCAAGACCGCCGCGGCCGAGGAGGCAAGCAAGAAGTTCAACGGGGTCATTGAAGTGCAAGCTGGTGACATTACCGTTTCCGCCATGGCGCAACCGCCACAGCCGGCTTCGATGCAGGACAACGCGACGAAGTTGATCGCGCTCGACCAGCAGATCGAAGACGCCGAGAAGCTGCTCGCCGCGCTCGAGGCCAAGCGCAAGATGGTGGAGGAGGCGCTCACTGAGCAGTTCGTTGAGGCCGGCGTGCAGAACGTCAAGATGATGGGCCGCACGGTGTTCCTCAATCGCTCGGTTTACTGCAGCATCCCAGCCGAGACGATGAGCGAGTTGGTCGAGGTGCTCGACAAAGAGGGGGTCGGAGAAGCGCTGGCGCCGCGCACCGTCACCGCGGCGCGAATCAATGGGCTGTTGAAGGAAGACGAGGCGAAGTGGTCCGAGAAGCTGAAAGGGCTCATCTCAACCGGAGAGAAGTTCAGCATCAGGAATCGAAGCGCCTCATAGCGCCGCTGAAGCGGCAGAAAGAAGGGCAGCAACATGGGAAGTGAGTTGCAGAAGTTCGAGCCGGCTCAATATCCGGCGCTGGTAAAGGCGCACCGCGACGAGATCATGCTCGCCGTGCGCGAGAACCTCGGCGGCGCCGAGATTCGTCCGATGGACCTCGATCGCGTGTCGGTACCCGCTGGTGGCGGCCTTTACTGGATGGTGAAGTCTCTCGACCATCCCGACGGCGCGCCGGTCAAGGAGCTCACCGGCATCATCGTGTTCCAGCGCCGCGGTCGCTCGTACTGGAAGCAGGGTCTCGGTGACGGGACTGCGGGCTCGCCGCCGGACTGCAGCAGCGAAGATGCGGTCTATGGCACTGGTGATCCCGGTGGCGCGTGCGATGCTTGCCATCTCGCTCAGTTCGGGTCGAGCCAGAAGGGCAAGGGGCAGGCGTGCAGCGAGAAGCGCATGCTGTTCCTCTTGCGGCCTGGCGCAGCGCTCCCGACGGTGGTGATGATCCCGCCGTCGTCGCTCAAGAATCTGAAGCCCTTCATGCTTCGGCTCGCGAGCGAGGGCGTTCCATACTTCGCCGTCGAGGTCGCGATCGGTCTCGAGAAGGCGAAAAATGCCGACGGCATCGAGTACGGAGCTGTGACCTTTGCCGTGCGGTCGAAGATCTCTGGAGATCAGCTGAAGCAGATCATCGAGCTCGCCGCCGACATGAAGGAAGTCTTCACGAAGGTACCGGTGCACGAAGACGAGAAGGCCGCCATCTGATGCCCAAGCCCGAGAGCGTCCTGCGCGAGAAGATTGCCAATGCGCTTCGCGCGCGGGGCGCTCTCGTGCGTGTTACTCACGGCGACGGCCACTCGGCCGGCGCGCTGGATCTCGACATCGTCTACCGCGGCCGCGCCGTGAAACTCGAAGTCAAGATGCCAGAAAACAAGAAGGGCATGACGAAGCTGCAGTTGGTAGAGCAAGCGCGAGTGCGGAATGCGGGAGGGCGGGCTGAGGAGGCTCGCTCTGTCGCTTCCGCTCTTGCCGTGATCGACGAAGTTGATGCCGACGTTGAGCGTAACCTGCGCGCGATGCAGTTCATCCGTCGCGTCGCCTGCAAAGACATCAGGTACTCGCAGCCAAGTGACTACACAGACATCATCAACGATGCCAGGAGGAGCATGTAATGATAAAGGGCAAGAGACAATTCACCTCGCCGCCGCTGTTTTCTCCGCGGCAAGTCTACGTTCTACATCCAATGGCAGTGCCGAATATGGCGCCGATCTGCGGCGAGCGCCCCTACGTGTGGGTCCTGTCACTGGAATCTCCGTACGGAGCCCTCGTCGACCGCCACGATGGCGACCAAGCTGGCGCGGTAAAGCGGGCGGCAGCGATGCTGGAGAAGTTTGCGGAGATGGGTCAGCGCAGCGAGCTGCGCGTTCGCGCGATGAGCGGCAAGCTCGGCGAGTCGCGCATGTTCCCTCGCTCGAGCGACCAGAGAAGGAGTCGGGGGTGAGTGCGCGTAGTGGGTTGGCGCCGCGCGGAGTGATGATTGCGTTCTTCGTGCTACTGCTTCCATGGCTCGCCGCGCTGGCAGCGTTCGGCCTACAGTGCCCGCCGCATCCTGGCCTCTTCGGAAAGTCAGCGCTGTCGCCAGACGGCCGCACCCTGGTCTGTCTCGTCGACGCAGCGGTGGCTAACAAGTACGAGCTGTACGGAGTCGATGGCATCACCCCTCCGTGGCGGATCTCGCACAACATGGCCGACGACCGAGACGTCATCGCATTCGCGGTCAGCACTGACCGGGTGGCGTTCACGTCGGACTACCAGCGCGGCGGTCAATGGTACGAGCTGTACTCGGCGCCGACGAGCGGGAGCTTGCCGCCGGTGAAGCTGTCCGGCGCGACGCCATTCGACTACGACGTGGACGACTTCGCCTTCTCCGGCGACGAACGTCGAGTCGTGTACCGCAAGGGGCGCAACGCGACCGGCGAGTGGGAATTGCGCTCAGCGCCGTCGAACGAGTTTGGTGGCCCGCCCGACCGGCGGATCTCGCAGCCCGACGTGCTGAAGGTGCAGCGCGGCTTCGTAGTGAGCGGCAACGTGGTTCGGTTCGCACAGGACCCGCTGGGATCTGGTGTGCCGACTTGGCACTCCGTGACGGTGCTCGGCGGCGCGGTGATCTTCAGCGACGGATTTGAGAGCGGAAACACTAACCAGTGGCGCTAGCATCGCTCGTGATGGGCGGGACGGAGAAGGTGAATAAATGGAAGGAATGAATAACACGCAAACAGTCTGCGCCTGTATCGCCTTCTGTGTTTTCGTCTTCTGTATGGCGTGGGACGGGAGGCTGCGAAAGTGACCGCCAAGCGCAGAGCGCTTCGCATCGTCAACCGCGAAACCGGCGAGGTCGTTTCGGCGGTGGACGTTACCGGCAAGAGCGAGCGCCAGATTTATCGTGTCGAGATGGGAATGCTCATCAACATGGACACCGATAGGTTCTACATCGACGACAGCGCGACCGATGAGGATGTTTCGGAATGACCGACACGCGCAAGGTGGCGCTGACGGAGGAGGGGGTCAGGGAGGCAGCAGAAGAGATGGTCAATAAGCTGTTCCCTGGTGACGAGCGATGGAAGGGCACTTCTCCTGAGTATCACCGAAAGGGGTTCATCAAAGGCGCCCGCTTCGCCCGCGACTTCTACGAGCAGCGGGAGGCGAAGTGGCGGGAGTACGTGGAGCTGCTAACCAAAGAGAACGGGGCGCTGGCGAGCGCCTGGACGACGACACCGACACACATCCGCGCCATTCGGGCCCGCGCCCTCAAGAAGGTGGCGGCACGAGCCGAAGAGCTGCTAGCGGAGGAGCGCAAATGAGTCGAAACAAGAAGGGCACTCCAACCGTTTCGGAGGCCTCAGTGCAGGACCTCCTCCCATCCGCTTTGGCACGTGCAGGGCTTGCCCTGCCGACGACACCGGAGCAAGTGGAACAGGAGGAGCGCGAACTGGAACGGGAGCCGATCGCAACTCCCCACCGTCTTCGCGCACAGATCGCCGTGCTGGATGAGATCAGCGATTACTACGGTCACACGACACGCGACATAGCACAGGCGAAGATCGCCGCGCTCAGGAAGGAGCTGGAAAAGTGAGCGACACACTGAAGCCGCAAGACCTGACGGCGGAAGAGCGGGCGATTGTTGATAACTGCGCGCTCTTCTATAGACGCGCCGAAAGAGACAGGGGCGAAACGGCAGAGTGGTGCTACGTGGAGGGTTTTGAAGAGGCCGAGCCGATCATCCTCGCCCGCCGCAAGCTATACGGCGAGCCGCAGGGGGCGAAGGCGGTGTGCCCGAACTGCAAGAAGGCGGTGGTGCATCGCAACGAACACGTAACCGCAGTCGGCGACGAAGGCCTGCTCGATGGCTTTCGCTTCACCTGCCAGCCCGCCCCGCCGCCCGCTCCGGATGATTGCCCGACGTTCAGCGACGGCACCCCTATCTTCCCCGGAAGAGTGAAGCCCGCTCCGGTGGCGAGCGAGCTGCCGGAAGCGGTGCATGAGGCAGCGAACTACCTTCGGCAAGAGGCTCGCTACGAAGCCGAAGGCGGCCTAAAGCGCACCGTTCATGGCAAACAGATCCGCGCTCGCGTTCTCCGTGACGCCGCCGACGCGCTCGAAGCCTGGGCGCGATCCCTCCCCGCAGCGAGTGCCGCGAAGGCCCGCAAATTGCTGTGCGACCTGCGAGAGGTTCTGCCACTCGACGGGAACCTGCTCATCCTGGATCCGGAAGAATGGCCGCTTGGTATTCATGCCGCCCTCGCCGAACTCGACGCCGCGCAGGCGGTGCCGGTGGAGGCGATCCGGTATGCGCTGTCCTACCTCCGCAGTGACACGACGAAAACGAACCTGCTTGCCAACATCGACACCATCGACCGCTGGCTCGCGGCGGTGGAAGGGGGACGATGATGCCGATAGTTCACGACGCCGCGATCATCTGCAAGGGGCCAATGGTGGCTCTCGGGTACGGTGACGTTTACTACTGCATCGGGAGCGCGGCCGGTAGCGAGAGATTCGAGTATCTCCTCTTCTACGCTGTCGAGAAGCCCGGCGCCATTGGCACGGTAGAGGAAACGGGTCGCGCCAGCGAGGAGCCGGTGCCCGATGGTGGCGACACTGCTCGGTTTCCTGCCGACGTAGCGCTGCGCTTCGAGAAGGTCGAATCGGTGGACGGGATCATCGCCGTGCTCGTCAAGATCCGCGAAACTCTACTCGCCGACGAGCCCGCCGAGCGCGAAGGGGAAAAGTGATGGAAGGAACCAAGAAAAACCTGCCGCAACCAACGGACTTGCGCGGTTGCCAGCATAACCGCGATTGCGCGGCGTTCCGGATTGACGAGCTCACAGGCTACTTCTCCGGCGAGCCGTGCGACTGCGGAGCGCAAGCCCGGTGGATGGATCTGGCATCGAAGCGCCTTGCCCAGGCCGACGCCGAGATCGCAGCCCTAACAGAGCGAGTCAACAAGCTGACTGAGAAGTTGAAGCGCTGGGTTGCTGAGGGAACCGATGAGATCGTTGCTCGCGACAAAGAGATCGCGGCACTCCGCGCCAAGCTCGCCGCCATGCGCGAACCGCTTTGGATGCTGCGCGAGGAACACGAGGCAGAGGTTGCGGATCTACGGGGCAAGCTTGCGGAGGCGGAGTGCAGGGCGGTGCGTTGGGTGGTTGTCGGTTCGGATGAATTTCGTACGCTGAAGCTTGCCGGTTGGTATACACCATGGTTCGCCACGATGCCACTACCTGATCGCCCTTCGTACCTGCTCATGGTCCCGCCGGTGCCGCTGCCGGAGCCGGAGACGAAATGAGCGCCGATCCAGAGCTTCCTTTCACCGCTGAGGAACAGGCGGTCTGGGACCGGCTGGCATTCTACCGGTGGTCGCGCGGTGTTGATGCTGCCTGCTGCTACGAGTTGACGAAGGGCGCCGCCATGGACCTCGTACTAGCACGTCGTGCGGCGCTCGCCGACGAGCTCAAGACAAAGACGACGGAGGAGTGATGAGCGAGCCAAGCTGGTGGGTTGACGGAGCGACCAATCTCATTGGCCTATCGCACAAGTTCATCCCGAAGGAGGAGAATGTGCCAGCGACGCGCGATGGACTGCGCCGCCTGAAAGTGATCTTGATGTCGAACCGCGGCAAGCAGGGGGCCTGGCTTCTTGAGGAAGATTGTCGCAAGCTACTCGAATGGAGGCAGTGATGAAGAAGAAGGTTTTGCATGGGTACGTTCTGCAGCACAGCACTGCCGATGGGTGGCACCTGCTCACCTCATTCGGCGCCATGGTCGGCGTCTGGGGCAACAAACTCAGCAAGACTGCGGCAGTCACGATGGCCGTGTGGCTGATGCACGAGTTCGCCAACCGCGGGCAGCACAGCGAGCTCCGCATCCGGAACAAAAACGGGAAGTTCGGACCTGCGCGCACCTACCCGCGCAGCGCTGACCCCAGGCGGAGTCGCGGGTGAGCGGCCTCGTCCAGCCGGATCCCAAGCGCTGCCAAGTCGAGGAGCTCGAAGGCAGCTTCATGACGCTCGGCCCGCGCAGCTACGTGCGATGCGAAGCGGCGCCAACCGTGATTGTGACCGAGAACCACGTGCAGGATGACGGTCAGCAGGGCGCCATGTCGATGTGCGCCCACCACTACGAGAAGTTCCTCATCTTCGGAAACAAGAACGACGTAACCGTGGGGCAGCTATGAGCATCGACCCGAAGACGCTGACGCCGGCGGAGCTGGCGTTCGTCGACGCCATGTTCCCGCGCGAGACGATGAACTTCCAGACCGCGCTCGATCGCGCCGAGCCATGGATCGTGGGGCGTCGCGAAGCGCTAGCCATGTCGACGCCCGACGAGGTAGGCATCGGTCCACTGCTGAAGCTGGCGCGAGACCACTATGAGCTGCTGATTCGTGGCTGCACTCCGCACGCAACGAAGTGGCGCATCGCGATCGAGGCGGCAGAGAGAGCGGTGAAGCCGTGAGTGGATGGATCGGCGTGGATCTCGACGGCACACTCGCGCAGTACGGCGGCTTCAAAGGGCCAGACGACATTGGCGAGCCGGTTCCAGCGATGCTCGATCGCGTCAAGGCGTGGGTCGCCGATGGGCGGGAGGTGCGCATCTTCACCGCCCGCGTCTGCGCACCCGGTTTCGAGGAGCCGATCAAGGCGTGGTGCGAGAAGCACGGAATTGGCGGTCTTGCGATCACCAACGCGAAGGACTTCGGCATGGTCGAGCTGTGGGACGATCGCGCCGTACGGGTGATGTTCAACAAGGGTGAGCCGTGCTGCGCAGAGGCGCGCAACGAGATGCTCGATGCCGCCGTTACCAAGAACGCGTTGTTGGCCGACAGGATCAAGGAGCTCGAGGCCGAGGTGGAAAAGCTTGAGGAGTACCTGTCGCGGGTACCGGCAGGTATGTACCTGTGAGCCGCAGCCTCTGTAGAGAGCCGCTACTCATCGGCGAGACCGACGGCGTGCGATCGTGGGAGCAGTGCGGCCGCGCTCTATACGGAACCACTGGTATGTGCGTCCACCACGCGCACGAAGCTGGGCTCATCGCTCGCTCCATCCTCTCTCTCGAGTTGCGCGAGAAGGCACCAGACGGCAGGCGCAAGCGCCGCAAGTCGTCTATCGATCCGACAGTCGCCGCAGAGAAGAAGGCACAGGCAAGAGCTACGTTTGCAGAGGTGCGCCGGCTCAGGAAGGAAGCGACTGCACGCCGCCGGATGCGCGAGGCAGCTGTTGATGGGCCGCACGGAGCGCGCGCGAGTGATTGACCGCGGCCACATCCCGCTCGACGGAACGAAAGCGGCGATCTTCCGCGTGCTCGGCCCACCCGGCACCGGAAAGACGAAGTTCCTTGTCGAGCAAGCCGAGCGAGCTGCACACAAGTACGGTGTCGACGCCGTCCGCGTGGTCTCCATGACCAAGACAGCAAGTCGCGAGTTCGCTCGCCGCGGTAGCATCGTGCCGAGCGAGAACGTCACCACCCTCCATGCTCTAGCGTACCGTGCCATCGGTAGACCAGGGGTGGTCGGCAAGGCCGATCTGCCGCTGTGGCATGCGGAGCCAGGACGCTTCCAGCTGACGTCGTTCGATGGCGAAGTGGACGAGAACGGACCGCGCGGCGGCACGCTTGGAGATAGAGTCCGCCTTGATCTTGATCTCGTTCGCTCGCGACTGCAGCAGCCTACTTACATGGAGATGAAGAAGTTCGCCGAAGACTACGCAGCGTTCAAGGCTTCGATTGGCAAGGTGGACTTCACTGGCATGCTCGAAGAGGCGCTGATTGGCACATCGTTCGCGCCGGGGCGCCCCGACGTTCTGTTGCTCGACGAGGCGCAGGACTTCTCGGCGCTTGAGCTCGCGCTGGTAGAGAAGTGGGCCGAGCACTGCCGTGTCGTTGTGCTGGTGGGCGACCCCGACCAGAGCATCTACAGCTTTCGCGGCGCCGATCCGCGGGTGATGATGGTCCCCGGCGAGAAGCCGTTCAAGGTGCTTGGTCAGTCTTACCGCGTTCCGCGTACTGTGCAGAATTCCGCGCTCGGGCTCATCACGCGCAGCTCGACGTGGAGCCGCGCAGAGTATGCTGCGAAGAGGGAGGAGGGCGACAAGGGCGCATTCGTCAACGGCATAGTCGCTCGTATACCATCCTACTTCGACAAGCCGAGCGACATCGTTGACGACATTGAGCGCGAGCTGGAGTGGGAGCCAACTGGAGATGCGATGGTCATTGCCCAGTGCGGCTACATGGTTGCTCCGATCGTACGGGAACTGCGAGCTCGCGGCATAGCCTACTGCAATCCGTATCGCCACGAGTGGAACCCACTCGAGCGCGGCGGGGACAAGAAGGTGACCGGTGCCGACCGCGTGCTGGCGTTCTCAAGGTTGCAAACGCCGCGCGACTGGCGCATCGCAACCTCATGCTTACGCGGCGAGCGCGACGGCGGAGTCATCAAGCACGGAATGAAGCGGGCGCTTGAGGGGTTGCGTGACGATGCCAAGATGAGCGAAGTGGCCTCGGCGCTCAGCGAGACGATTCTTCCTGGCGGGCTCGACCTGATGGAGCATGGTGGCGGGAACTCGCCGGCGAGCTTCAAGGCGCTCGACGAATTCATGGCGGCATGCAGCACTACGGCGCGCCAGTCGATGGAGTATGCTGCGTCTGTCTACCGCCGCGCCGGCGCCAAGGGCATAGAGCAGCCGCGCGTAATCGTTGGAACCATTCACAGCGTCAAGGGCGGGGAGGCCGACCATGTCTATCTCAACACCGACCTCTCTGTTGCGGCGCGTACTCAGCGCCACGAGCCTGGCTGGGACGGATTCGACTCCATCATGCGAACTTTCTATGTAGGCGCGACCCGCTCGCGTCATCGCCTAGTCATCTGTGGAAACAACTCACCAAGAGGGGTCGACGTATGAAGAAGGAGTCCGTGGCGCAGGACGTCAAGGTGATCGCCAATTTCGCCAAGGCGCTTCTGCCAGAAGCAGCCCCGCCAGGGTCAGTCGCTCACGCGTTCGCTCTGCCATCGAAGCGGTGCCTGTGGCCGTCTAATGCGAAAGAGCTTGCCGAGGCGATCTCGCACAGCGACTCAGATGGCGACGATGTCTACATCGGCGTCTCTCTGAGGAAGGTCGGGCTCGGCAAGTTGACTCGTGGCACCGCTGCCGACTGTACGCATGTGCTCGGCGTCGGACTGGATGTCGATGTTGGCACCGACGGGCACGGCGGCGGGAAGAAGCGATTCGAGACGATCGAGAAGGCGCTCGCGTTCATTAACGGAGCCGTTGATCTTCCTCCGACAGCGATCGTCAACAGCGGCGGCGGTCTGCACCTGTGGTGGCTGTACCACGAGCCGTTCGACATCTACGAGATTGCTGATCGGAACCTAGCGGCAAATGTCGCCTACGAGTGGCATGCTCGCGTCTCTGACGCAGCAAAGGCTGCCGGCAACTACTCGATCGACTCCACCTTCGACATCGCTCGCATCCTACGCTTCCCTGGCACGCGCAATCGCAAGCTGCCGCTGAATCCTCGAGCGGTGGAGCTCCTCGAGTTGGTGAACAGCCGGCGCTACGACCCGAAGGATCTCGCTGACTCGCTGGGCGCTGATCCGAAGAAGTTGTCGAAGAAGAGTCTCGAGGAAGTAGTCATGCTCGGCGAGAAGCTGACGCTGAACAGCGCGGCGAAACCGGACATGGAAAAGCTCTATGCTTTGACAACCAACGACGACTGGTTCGCGCGGCTGATGAAGCGCGACGCATCGTGCGCCCGCAAGCTCAAGGATCCGAGCGCGAGCGGCTTCGATCTTGCCATCGCCAACGTGCTTGTCCGCGTCGGTTGGAGCGACCAAGAGATCGCCGACTTGTTGATCTACAACCGCCGGCAGCACGGCAACGAACTAAAGCTCCGTGAGAAGTATTACGCCAAGACCATCGCCATGGCGAGGCAAGGAACGGACGGAACGATGAGAAGCGCCAAAGAGACAGAGAGAATGCACGAAGCCGAAGCGGCTGACGCTATCCGCGAGGTGGCAATGATCGAGGACCAGGAAGAGCGACGAATGGAGACCATCGCGATGATCTCCAAGGCGACCGGCGTCGGCATCTCGCGCATCGTCTCCAACGGTCGCGACCCGGCGCGTTACCGCATTCATCTGGTCGACGGTACTGTGCTGCATGTTGAATCGACGCGCGAGCTCATTCGACAAGACCGGTGGCTGTGTCTCGCCTTCGAGGTGAACGCGAAGGTGCCGGCCGAGCCGCTCAGCCAGAAGAACTGGCGGATGCTGCTCACGCACATGGCGCAGATCGCAGAGTTCGAGCGCGACGACGACACGCTCAACGATGCGCTTGCCGAGTATCTTGAGAAGGCGATCGACATGACCGAGAACGCTGGCGAGAATCGCGGCGCCGCGCTAGCAGCTCGCAACCCGGTGATTCTTGAAGGCGGACTGCCCGCCATCTGCATCAGCACGTTCATCCGCTGGCTGAACGACAACGGTCGTAAGGTGGACATTGCGGCGCTGAAGGCTAGGCTCCGCGCCGCTGGCTTCTCGGTGCGCACGCTGTCCTTCACGCTCTCGGGGGTCGGCTCGTCGCGCTCCTACTGGGTCGGACCAGTCAGTCGGGCCGACCTGCGCACGAAGCCACTCGAGCTCCCGGCCATGCCAGATCTGCCAGATGGGGAGCCCCGGGCGGGCGACGATGACGCGGAGCTCGAAAACTGACTGGATGGACGGCGCCGGGCGCGCCATCCGGAGCCACCGGAGGCGCCATGGG
>JACCDG010630170.1_pt1 | contig 13647 bp, 29 predicted proteins | sample 7442471 | NCBI WGS metagenome assembly JACCDG01 (sample SAMN15323444, study PRJNA562643) | freshwater metagenome | isolation source: river surface water | place: USA:Blue River Watershed | collected 2017-08-17 | reverse complement strand
CTATACTAGAGAGCAAACTACCTGATGATCGCCTTGTTGTCCTGACTCAGATGTATCTTGCTGCGAAAAGAGATGAAGGCAAAGAGGTCATCAATGACGTATCTCCGCTCGAACCACACGAGAAAGAGTTGAAAGAGTTTATCGCTAACCTGCTGCAAGGTGCTAAGGACCTTAGAGATTATCCATCGCTGCTTTACGCAGCAATGCAGTATGATGCGGCTCGATCATTCAGCAATACTCAAAAAGTACTTGTACCAGAAGTGCTGTCAGGATTACCTATTGAGCATTTACTCAAGATGTATGATGCTTTGATGAAAGATGAGGGACACGAATGATAATAGCAATCGACTTCGATGGTACATGTGTAACGCATGCATACCCGGAAATAGGTAAAGACATAGGCGCTGTACCTATTCTCAAAGAGCTTGTAGAGAAAGGGCACAAGCTAATACTCTACACAATGCGACATGGAGAATCGCTTGATGCAGCAGTACAATGGTTCAAAGACAATGATATTGAGCTCTATGCTGCGAACAAGAATCCAACACAGGAGCTTTGGAGCTTATCTCCAAAAGTCTATGCTGAACTCTACATTGACGATGCTGCGCTTGGCTGTCCCTTGCGGACATCAAACAAATCTGAAAGACCATACGTGAACTGGACTGCAGTCGCTAGGAGACTCAACCAAATGAAGCTCATCAGCGACAAACACACAGACTGGTTCTATGTTGGTAAACTACCAGATTCAACACAAGAAGAAGGAGGTATGCTGTGAAAACTCTACATGAACTTAAGAAAGAAATCAAAGAGAACGAGCAAGATACAGATGAGACAAGCTCAGATTTGATTAAGCATTACCTCACAGAGGCAGAAGGTGACTTTGACAAAGCTCGCTTAATCGCACAAGCAACGATCACTATCAATCAAGTTATCTACAAAAAACTCACACAAACTCAAAAAGCGCTCGAAGCGATAGGAGATGCACTATGACACAAGAAGAATTCGAAGAGTATATAGAAGTATGGAACAAAGAGTACTCTGCTATGTGTGAAAGGAAAAGAATTGTCGAGCAGCTGTACGTCAAAGATAATCAACGGTTCGCAGCAGGTACACCGGTAATACTCAGTCCTGAATTTAAAGGCATAGACCCCGGAGTCTATGTTACTACAGGATACTACGCATTAATCAACAACCAGATACACTGTAATATAACTGGTGCAGGATGGTCCACTCCTGTACCACAAGACTTACTAACGCTTTGGAAAGCAGATGAACAGGTGATGATATGACAACGAGAATAGACCCAGTAGAAATCAAAACCGCTACATGCGTACTCATTACACTGATAATCCTGTTCTTTTTACCGCTGCGTGATTGCACCGGCAAACGAGAACCAGTCCTCATATCCTCTGACACAACAACAACAGAGAAGAAAAACTCTATCAAGCCACCAGACGTCCACGCAGATGTACAAGCTGAGACTATCATTAAGTATCGAGATAGAATCATCTACAAAGATAGGTGGCTCATAGAAACTGACTCTTTGCTGCTTGTCGATACTCTGCTGCAAGAACTGTCTATCGTCTCTAATGCAGACACAACGATCGTCACACCTGTCAAAGTCAACGACAGCACGTGGAACGATACAATAACAGTCAAAGCTATCTTCCGGTTCCCGGAGAATCGTATGGTCCTGTCAGCTACTCGAAACCCAATCTACTACACAACAACTACAAAGACGATCACAAATAGCTTCGTAAAGGAAAAACCAACAGCGTGGCTAGATAACCTGCTGTACTTCGGTGCAGGGTTCGCAGCAGGCGCTATCGTAGATAGGGTGGTGAGATGAGCAACGAAATTTATTTAGCAATGGACAAAAGCGGCAGAATCTACGGGTTTGACCAAATGCCTGTATTTAATACAAATATTGACGAATGGAGACCTGCAAGTATTAAAGATTGGTGGTACAGCCCGGGAAATTTATCCGCAATGGGTATTGATGTAACAAAGTTCCAAATTACCTACGAAACACCGATTAAGATTCGGGCTGTTTGGGAGGTGGTAGAATGATACCCATAGAAACATACGGGATGAAAGGCCTACTGCCTGATGTGAGCAAAATACCGGCAAATACTGTCGTGACGATCGATATAAGAGAACAATCGCCCCTGATATGGACTACATTGCAGGATACGTTCAATGATTTGCTGCTTAATAGAGCAGAAGAACTAAATGCTGAGTTGAAGGTGTGGAATGTAACTGGTAGTGGTCCTAGAGTACTGATAGAGTTTGTTGTGAAGGAGGAAAAATAATGCCTATACCTATTGAAAAAATCGGCATGAAAGGACTAGTGCCGGATGTAAGTAAGATACCGGCGAATACAGTCGTGATGATGGATATGAATAACAGCGCGTGGGTGTTCAATAATGAACTGTATGAAGAATACAAAGGTATGCTGCGTACTAGATCAGAAGAACTGAACGCTACAGTGCATGTGTGGAATCAAGGCAACTATGTGCTGCTGGAGTTTCGAACGGAGGAAAAACAGGGGATTGCTGCGTAAATTTAAGAGGATTGCTGCTTAAAAGCATAATATCAGAAATGGTATTATGCTTTTTCCGTTTTTAGCCTTCCCAGAAAAAATTTCAAAAAAAAATTTTCTGGATATGATATAGCTGACATGGCTTAGAAAACGCCGTCGAGAATGTGATGTACTCCCGGTCAAATTATTAAATAAAATGCCGCTTTAAAGCTATGGTTTCCGTCGGCATTTTTCCCCTGTTGCGTAACGGGGTGCTCATGTATTTACTTTAAATACATGAGTTATATGGACTTAAGTGGAAACTTGCAATAATAGCATACATTCGAAAAATGTCATTTTTTTTTGGCTAAAGGTCGCCATTTCGCGCCTTTTTTGCGTAGGTAATGCAACATAAAAAAGGTATATGTACAGAGAAGGCATAAAAACAGCATGCCAATTATTTACATTTATCAAGGGAGTATTACAATGACAGGCACAAAACGAGTAAAGTATGAACACTTGTACGCCGTTTATACAGATAACATACCATTTGAATGGTTAATGCAACGGGCAGAAATTGGCGACACCTTGCAAGTATCAGAAGAACACGGCGGACTATTACGAGTATTGAAAGAACGAGACGAGACAGCCGAGGAAAAGGCGGCACGAATAGAGAAAGAAGAACAATATATGCGAAATTACAATAAAAACCATAATATTAAGAAATAACACAATGAAAATGACACCAGAACAAAAAGCACAGCGCGCAGCAGAGCGCAAGGAATTACGGAGAGTGCAGAAATTGCAGCAGCAAGAACACAGCGAGCGCAATCAAAAACAAGTACAAGAAATACATTTCAACATAGAATGGAAAAAAAGTAGAGTGTGGGGAGGGAATCCACTCCTTAGCACGTGGGCAATATATAAAGACGGTTCAGGAGCAAGTCACCAGATGAAATTTACTTGCTCCGGTGCAGGATACAACAAAGAAAATTGTGTTCTTGCTCAAGCGTTTAATTTTCACCTTCTTTATTTGCTTTGGCAGTATCACGACACGGGGGCAACGGAGTGCATTAGTTTTTCGTTACCGTCCAAATCTTGGAACTTTCCATATTTTGGCGAGTCAGGACAATACGCCGAGATGTTTAAACTCTTAGGAGGTAAATTTGTACACGTTACCAATACGCCAACTTATGATAGTTTTTGCTTATCCTTTCGGGCGTTTAACCAATGAAACTAACAACCGACCAAACCAACAAAGCCGCTTCAGTATTGATAGGAGCGGCTTATTTTTTACTTGCCGTGGCATTAATTAGGGTAGTACTATGACATACAAACAAATAGACGAACTACGACGCGAGATAATAAACGCGCAGACAATGGAAACGGCGCACCAACTATATAGAAGGGCAATGGATGCACAACTGAAATATAAAGGGCGCAATATGAAACTATATGACGGACTCAGAGCCACACAAGAACTTGCACGAATAAAGTACGGTTCTTTTTTCGAGCATAATCAAACAGCAAATTAACTCCCTTCAATCGCCTGCATGACAGGCGATTCATAGAGCGTTAAAAATTCATGTTCTTATTATTATTCATTTTATTTATAGAGGTTTATTATGAAGTACACAGCAGCAGACGGCACAACACAGCGCGACAGTAACGACGCGGCAAATTGGACGATCAAAACAAAGTTTGTTGAGATGGAAGTATTGTTAGACGTGACAAATTTCGTTGAGAGAATTACGGAACTTTTAGAAGAGCCCTTTTATGAGTTTCCTGCCTTCTATGAGCAAAAATATGACCCCATCGAATTCCCTGCAATTAGTTATAGTTTTCGTGGTGGAGATTGGGCAGCAGTAGAAAAGGCGATTGAGGAAATTGAGCAGCAGCGCGACGAAGACGAAAACCAGACAGAAGGAATTAAAGGGCTTGAATATTCTATGGCGATACAAGCACTAAGGGAGGCAGCTGGTGAAATGCCTGAGATATACTGCTACTATTCAGTTAATGAACACTTTGCAGACCAACTACGAGCGCACGGACACAGAGTGCAGGAGTACGGCATTCATCAAATTTGGGGAAGGGAAGCTTTTGGGCAGTCAATTACATGTGATTCGATTATAGATAAGATTTGCATCGAAATGGAAATCTTTGAAGGTCAAAAATATAGTTGGGTATAAAGGGCAGGCGGGAACGGTTATTTATGCAAGTTCGATTCTGGCACCCGCCGCAAACGTCGGTTTGTTATTTATCATTTATTATAAGGGGTTAGTATGTATATAGTTTATGTTTCTTCTCATTACGGGCAAAATGAATGCCGATACGCTATGAACATTCAAGAGGTTAACAACATATTGAAGAATAGAGACTTTGAGGAGGTAACGGAGAGGGAATTTGCGCAGATAGAAAACGGAGAGCACTATTCTGAGCACTTGGAAAATACTGATTGGGTAACTATTCACAAGCTGTGGACTCGTGGCGTATTTATGGCTATTTATCGAAGTGATGATTTTAATGAACAGGGTATTACTCCAGACGATCGAGCGGAGATTTTTAGCGGGATAATGTTAGGAAGTTCAGACTTTGAAGCTGAAGAGATAAATGAGATGTTAGCTAATTACAATGTGACTCATATTCATGCGGTAGATATTACAGAAGAGCCAGACCGTTTCGCAGCACGACTTGACAACTTACTACAGGAAAATATTGAGTATTGGGAGAAAGGAGAATTAAAGCAATGAATCACGATGAAACAAAACGCTCTCTTACTCTCACAGTGTTTGAGATGAAATTACTTTTAGTATCTATACGCGCAGCAAAACGCCATGCAGAAGGTTTGAAAAGTTCGCAGCAAAATAAGGTTATAGATACTTGCTTAATATTAGAACAAAAACTTTCAGCACATATTTAACTAAGCCCTTTCGAGTCCTGACACGTCAGGACTCTCTAAGGTTTTGGTGTTTTATTTTACATTTTATTCATTTTGGAGGATTTATGAGAACAATCAACGTTTATACATTTGACGAGCTTTCTGAGGAAGCAAAAGCGAAAGCGATCGAAAACGCGAGAGCAAAGGGAAGACATTGGGACATGGATTGTGTAACACATGACGCAGTCAGCATAATAAAACACGCAGCGCAAGAGTTTAATATTGAGATATATGATTGGTCAATCGGTGCAGACGTGCAAAGGAGTTTTGTAAAAATAAACACGGGTACAGCGTTAGAGAATGAAGAAATTAACGGACTCCGTTTGAGGACGTGGTTAATTAATCACCACTACAATCTATTCTATGAGAAAAAGCACTATGGTGAATATGAGAAGAGAGCGAACGGAAAATATAGCTATGACAGATATTCGGAAATACAGTTCATTGAAAATGATTGCCCGTTCTCCGGTACAACGTATGACATGGATTTTCTTGATTGTTTTCGCGCATTCCTTAAAAAGCCAACTGACCAGACACTTGCGGAACTATTTAAAGAAGGCGTACATAATCTTTGTATGAGCTTAGAGAAAGAAGAGGAGTACAGATTGAGTGATGATGGAATTACAGATTACTTAGAGTGCAATGCAGAATTTACCGAGGAAGGGGAGTTCGTATGAAAACAGGTTTTATCGGTGATAGTCTGAATTATTTCAATTTGGGCAACGCAATCCGTTCTGCTAAAAATACACTTGCACACTATAACGAAGAAAAGAGTACAAGTCAACGTCGGAGAAATACAGACTTTGGAGTACATTTTTTGATACAGCGCGAAGGCGGATTTTTTGTAGAAAATAATACGCTGTATGTTCTGCGGAAAGAACGATACGAGTACAGATATTTGCCGTGGAAAAGCATGAAAGAAAAGAAAATCAATCTCCCGTGAATTTTTGAGCGCCGACACGTTCGGCGCTCTGTAAATTTTCGGTATTATATTTATTTACATTTTATTTAGAGAGGTTTATGATGAACACATACAGCAAGTATTGTCCTAACGTTTTTGTAGCGAAATGCACAGAAACACACAGCAGAGGAGAGGTAATTGAGATTGAGACAAAATACGGGAATTCACACGAGGTAGAGATTCACAATTTTCTGTACCAGAAGGACGGATTTTTCTTCTATTCGATTACGAGGACGGACGGCTATAATGTACAGGAGAGGGCACGGCAGAAAGCGGAGCGCTATGCAAATTGGGCAGCAGCAGCAGACAAGCGCAGTACGCAGGCATTCGAACGCTCAACAGCAGCAGTAGAGGGTATTCCATTCGGGCAACCTATTCTTGTAGGTCACCATTCTGAAAAGCGCCACCGCGCAGCAGTGGAGAAATCTTGGAACGCTATGGACAAGTCAGTAGAAGAGGGTAAGAAGGCAGCGCTCCACAGCTACAAAGCAGAGTATTGGAAAGGTAAAGAGAGTACTATTAATCTCTCTATGCCTGAGTCCGTAGAGTATTATGAATTTAAGTTGGAACATGCGAAGTTGATCCATGCAAAACTCATAGAGAAACCAGAGCTCCGAGCGCATGACTATTCTCTTACCTACGCGAAGAAAGACGTTAACAATTTTAAGAAACTTTTAGAAACAGCTAAGAAACTTTGGGAGTGATGAGACAGCAGCCGGAACGGTTCAAATTAGGTTCGATTCCTAATCCGGCTCTATTGTCGGTTAATTTTATTCATTTATATTTTGAGGTTCACATGGTGCAGTTAGACAGAAAAGAAATCGTCGATTTTCTAAACGAAAAGGCAGACGTAATTACTAATTTTGTGCAAGCACAAGAGGAGTTAAGTAATGTTGAGAATGTTTGGTTTAGCGTAGAGGAGATTAAACATCCAAATGAGGACTCCAGATTGCAGGCGTATTGCTACATAGAGTTTAATGAGTTTAATCAGTCCTATAGTAGTAAAAATATGCAGTGGGTATTTAGGAATTTGGGTATTTGGATATTCTCTTTACCTGACGACATGGGTAAAAATTTGTTACGTTTTGCAGTCACATCCATCGTAGCGCAACCTGTCGTAGTTCGTCGTAATTATGATGTGCTTGTAGCAGAGTCAGCGATAAGATTGCTTGAGGATGAAGACTATAAGGAAACATTTGGATATACAATCACTGACCCATATTTGATTGATGAAAACTTTGAAAAATACGTATCAGAAACGAGTGCAGAGATAAGCAAAGAGCAAGGTTACAGCGACCTTTTATACGGTGGTGAATTCGATGCTGATTTATCACCATCTTACGGAGTATTTTGATGGAAACGAGAACATTCATTTGCAGGTTCAAAGCTACAGACGACACATGGTATAAAATCTATTGGAATTCCAAGAATATGGCACACGATCCAGAGCGTTTTGTGCTCATAACAGAAGCTAACGGGAAGCAAATCGACATAGCACAGAGTTTATTCCCTCTCATAGAAGGCGTATATCGACAGGTATATTGGAAGCCACGACACAAGAAACGGTTCATTGAACTACAAGTAATCCACGATTATCCTGAGTACATGATAAGAGTCGGTAATTGGAGTAAGTAAATTTTAATGTAATTATTTTTTGATAGGTAGCCGGAAATGGTTCACGTGAGTTCGATTCTCACTCCGGCTCTATATAGTTGGTATTTTTATTTACATTTTTAGGAGACGACATGCACTTTAATCAATTTGTAGCAATGCACTTCCCGCACTTGAACATCAACAAATATGTTGTAGTTGATCTTGAAATGGCACTTGGGTTCGGTTTTGCTACTGTCAAAGAATTCTCTGACGCATACAGAACAGCAATGTTCGAGATATATGAAGTGAAGAGGAAACGCGCAGCAATACGCAGAGAACGTGAGATGCTTGAAGAGAAACCAGAGCACGACAAACGTGCTCGCAAGCACATAATGAAAGTTTTTAACGAGCTCTACAATACGCAGCAGCACGGAAAAGGTTTTCCGGCAGAGAAGGTGAGATATAAGGGATACAGAGTTTTCTTCTGTCTTACAGACTATCCAACGCCGAGGGGTAAGCACACTTACGTCGAGATGTATAATGCGCTTGGTATAGTCAAGCGGTACAAGATTCATATTAAGCTTCCCGGCAACATCCAGAGGGCAGTTACTCACATGTTAAAGAAGAGGACAAAGTAATGGAAACTTTAAGAGAAAAGCACGACAGACAAAGAGCATTAACAAACAAGTTGGATGAGATTGGATGGTGGCGAGATATGTGTAATTTAGGCGGATACCTTTGGGGCGGTGTTACGTTGGTGATGGTAGTGTCCGACTTAACTATAGGCAAGATTTTAGGTGGTGATTGGCAATTAGGCGCAAATTGGGCAAATGTTTCACCTATGCTGATTATGGCATCTATATTACTATTTATTTCTGCACGACTTACGATATATATATTAAAAAAACAGATAGAACTAATTAGAGAGGATTGTAATGGACACACCTAAAAACCCATTCCATCCGGCAGAACAATCAGTTCTATTTGCCCTAGCAGAAGAGGGTATGATATGTAATAGTGATTTAGATAAGTGGCTAGACGATAAGAGAATAACACATGGACAGTATAGTGACTTTTTTATCGCACGTCGTAAGAAATTGAACGAGCTAGGACTCAATATTTCAGTATTAGAGGATTGACAACACACGAGGGGCGCGACTCTATACGCGCACATTTTTTTTAAATTAATAACAGAGGAACAACAATGATACTCCACAGACAAAACTTTATTGAAGCGCTTTCAATTTTAAGTGCAACAGATGACCTACAGATTCAAATTTGCGTCAAAAACAAACAGGCAATCTTACAAACAGAGCACACAGAGATTATTCTCAAAACACGCGAGGTTAATCCTGATGAGTTTGCAGTACTGCACTGTAACGTCACACAAACAGGTGAATTCAAAAAACTGTGTGCTATACTAAGTGCAGTTCAAGATGAATATATCAATATTAGCTTTACCTACGATGAAAAGTCAGAAATTGCAAGAGTAGAAGTAGTTACCGATACATTCAAAGCTGCTTTTAACACCGGACGGACTACAGCAATCCACGTTGACATAGACCACGCAGCAGCAACAGAGCTCTTTACCATCACTGATGAGATTTACGCAGCATTATCCACAGCAAAGGAACATTGCCAGAGCGACGCAGACAGTGTGTGTGTCAGTGAGACACACATATTCGCTACTGACGGTAAAACAGCATTCCTTTATCCAATAGACTCTCCAGAAATATTCCCCATGCCACAGCATGTGATTAATTCTAGACTAAAAGGTGCTACGCTGTATGTTAACGAAACAACAATCTATATCATTAACCGCAACTTCAAACAGAGAATAGATAGAAAGAAAAGTTGGGATTATTCTACACTAGCTAAACTCAACAACGTGCTTGAGATGATGAAGGGCGAGAGTACGCAGCAGACAGTAGATTGCAAGCACTTGCGTAAATCAATAGCTATAGCAAGTGCTGTGAAGTCCGAGACGGTATCTTTATCCATTCACGAAACAGCTTGTGTTGATATGTATAGTGATGATGTGACCGGCAGCACAGTTATAGCCGGTTCCGGCGATGACATGGCAGCAGAGATAACGACCTATACAGCTGCAAAGATTCTTGATAGTCCATTCTCACAGCGATGCGATAAAATCACAATCGGTACGCATAAAATGGTGCTGAGTTTGAACTTCAATAAAGCTACATTCCTAGCGACAAACAAAGCGTATGGAGCAAGAGAGCGAGATGTAATCCGCAGGTATATGGACGGTGATGAGAGCGTTTTGCTTGGGTGGAGTAATCCGTATGAACTTTTCAAGAACAACTATAAGCCGTGGATCGAAGTACGCAATGAAGAACTACGGAGAGAGCGCGACAGACAAAATAAAGAAATCATTGCAGGACTCCGCAGCAAAATCGTGAATATGGAGACGGTAAAACTAGTACACGCGCAGATGGCAGAGCATGACGCATTGAATCAAGAGCACAATGAGATACTGAAGTTTTTGTATGCTGACGGAAACAGCAAGCACAACCTGACAGCCGTTATAATTGAACTTGAGGCACAGCCGGAGTCAAAGGAGCGTGACAAGGAATTGAAAGAATGCAGGAAGCGATTGAAAGAATATGAGAGACAAGAAAAACGCAACCAGCTATGCGTAAGAAAAATATCAGACCTGTATCACAAATTCAGCAAATTCACATTTATAGTTGAAAACTCCTTAGAGCAAATCGAAGCACACAATCTTGACATTCTAGAGCAAATACAGGAGGTTCTATGCAGACAGTAATCTCTCTATGCACAGGTTCATTCATAACTATGCTGTTTTTGCTGACGAAATATGATTACCTGAAATTTACTAAATGGTACACCAGATTGCATGCAGTCGGGTGTGTAATAGCAGCGACATCGACGTGGTGGATATTCGACGGTAGCTTCAAAGACCACATCGGTATATTTTTGCTGCTGCTAGCGCTCGTATCCGTTGATTGGTTAATGTATTCAATATTTACTTACTTCATTATTATATTATTCTTATGACACACGTAAAAGACTACGCCCTTCTACGTGAGTTACAGCAAGCAGGATTGATTAAGTTCAATCCTGCTACGCTGCAACTTACGCGCAGCATCACCGGAAAGCTATTTATGAACTATACGGTAGCTCCGGTACACAAGGTATTTACTCACAAAAACTATGTTTATCAAGTCAAACAATTCTCTACTAATCATCCACATTTTTTATATCAAGCATGAACAGACTACAATACTTGAGCTCATATATACAGAGCTCTACGCGCAAACGTGAGATAATGGACGAACAGACAGCACGTCTTGTCACATTTTATTGCACTAAGTTTTTTACTGAAATCGACACTACAGGTGCAGATTCAACTACGCTGAGATTACAGCTCCGGCAGTGGTTGCATAATTATAAGACTCCTAAAGGAGAGGAACTCGCAGTCAGTACAAAAAGGAATGTTGCAGGGTACATAGGGCGATACTGTAAAAACTCAGGGTACATGACAAAAGATGACTTGACGGAACTGATGAATGCTTTCCGGCCAAAGAAGTCATCGTGGTCTGAGAAGGCACTCACAGACGATAATGTAGCAAGAGTGCTCAGGCACATGAGCTATGATCATACCTGTTCATTCTCGAAGACACGTGACCTGCTCGCTACTATGATTATGCTGACAGTCGGACTACGTATTCGGCAAATTATCGAACTGAAAGCAGAGGACGTGTCTGAGGACGAAAATACGATCTATATACGAGCAATGCTGCTCAAGAAATCTTCCGATGCTACTTACTCCATTAAGCAGATACCCAAACGCTTATCATTCAACAACATGACTATCGTCTCGATATTCAATGAGTACAAAGCACTGATGAAAGAATCTCTGTACTTCTTTCATAACCGGTCCGGGCAGCAGATTACAACGAATTATTATCAGTGGCTCTTCGGGAAGATTGAGAAGGCAGTTCACTTCTCTGTTTCTCCTCACTCTTTTAGGCATACAGCAGGCACACGCATTGCATCAAAAGTAGGCATAGTTCAAGCAGCAACAGTCCTCGACCATACTGATATCCGCACTACGCAGAACTATGTCTCAACAGCTGACGTGAACGTCAGTGATATAATCAGCAAAGCGCATTCATAATCGCTTGTATTAACTGTTTTTATTCTCTATATTTGCACTCACATTATTCTGTGTGCGCCTCTCAATCCTCGCCCCCCTCGTATGTTGCCGTAAAGCAACTTCCGAGGGGGTGTTTTTTTTTGCTCAATACATGAGCAACGTGTGCATAATATCGCGTATATGTATTATGTTTGCAGTGAAATCATTTTATAATAACCGGAGGGGACATGAATTTATCGCTCAATGCACAAAAGTGCGTCAGGCATTATGACCGGGATACTAAAATTGCGTATCTCGACATGCATTATATGGTCAAGCATTTTAAGAACTTTGTTGTTTACAAGAAAGTTCGCAGCAGTACTACATACTACTTGCGTAAGATTGATTTGCGCAAGGGTTTCAACGCAAAGTCGTTCTTGTTCGAACTGATGATTCCAGAAGAGCAAGCGAAAGCTTTAATTGGTGGTCTTAGGTTAGCCAAAGTGTCGGACCCACTCAAAGACGAGACAGATGTTTTCTACTATGCACCTCGTGATGTTGAAGCAAAAATCGCAGAGTGCAAACGTGATGTCAAACTACTTGAAGTGAATCTCGAATCAGCAAAGACAAAGCTGAGATTCTGGGAGGGGGTAGTATAAATATGATAGTTAAAGTAGCTCCCGCGCTAAAACTTTCAGATTACGACAATGTACAACTGAATGCAGCAGAGGCATTGGCCTGCGCCGTGCAATACACTAAAGAGATGGCAGATGATTGGTTAGAATACTGCAAGGAAAATAACACGATGGGACTCCGGGTAGGAATGTTCGGACTGTTTAATGCAGGCATGACATTCTATGCTCACGACAGTTCGCTGGGTGTGATAATGAAACGACGAAAGATAATACCACGCAGACAGCAAAACGCCATAGTTGGAGATTATGTAATGCAGTCATACCAGCCCGGCAAATATGAAGTACTAACCCAAGAGGAATATAGTGCTCTCGTCGATGAGCTAAAAGCTGATGAGCACAGGTTACGGATTGGGCGTATTATGACAGCAGCAAGAGCAAAAAAAGTAGAGGAATTCTGGGAGGGGTTAGTATGAGGAAAGGAAACAGTCTCAGCAAAAAGGTGATGGCAGCAAGAACATGGTCAAAACCGAATCAGACAGAAGAAGAAGCGATCACGACCTTCTTACAAGAGAAGGTATTCAAAGCATCAAAGCAAGACTACAGTTCGTTTGCTGCTATCTACAGCCAGAAAGACGAGCTGATGATGCGCGGCTCCGCACAGGAGATTATCGACAAATACTCAGGCACTGAGTATGAATACAGAATGACAAAGATGGAAATTGGTGGACATGTATGTTATGCAACTATCAATTTCCTGCGGCAGCTCCAGAAGGCTTATGAAGAGAAACAACAGCAGGAGGAATATAAAAAGCTATCGGAAGGAAGTGAGCTATGATTATCAACACAAAGTTCGGTCCGGGTGACAAGGTCTGGTTCGTT
>JACCDG010156837.1_pt1 | contig 13654 bp, 12 predicted proteins | sample 7442471 | NCBI WGS metagenome assembly JACCDG01 (sample SAMN15323444, study PRJNA562643) | freshwater metagenome | isolation source: river surface water | place: USA:Blue River Watershed | collected 2017-08-17 | reverse complement strand
TTCCAAATTTGCTAGTAAATGGTTCTGGAGGTATTGCTGTTGGTATGGCGACCAATATTCCTCCTCATAATTTGGGTGAAGTGATTGATGCCTGCTTGGCTTTGCTTAAAAATCCCCATATTACTGATGATGAGCTTTTCTCGCTTATTCCTGCACCTGATTTTCCAACGGGTGGTATTATTTGCGGTCGTTCTGGCATTGTCAAAGCCTACAAAACAGGTCATGGCAGCGTGGTAACGCGTGCTGTGGTTGATATCGAAGAGTCTTCTTCAAAAAACCTTTTGATCATCAAAGAAATCCCATACCAAGTTAATAAAGCTGATTTGATCGAAAAAATTGCTGATTTGGTAAAAGAAAAAGTTATTGAAGGTATCACCAACATTCGTGATGAATCTAACCGCGACGGTATTCGTGTGGTTATTGATATTCGCCGTGGCGATATTCCTCAAGTGGTGCTTAATCAGCTCTATAAACACACTTCATTGCAGGTTTCGCACTCAATTATGCTGCTGGCGCTGCTTGATAACATGCCGCACATTTTTACGCTGCGTGAAATGCTTGAGCAGTTTCTTATTCACCGCCAAGAAGTTATTCGTCGCCGTTCAGAATTTGATCTTGAGAAAAATCGTCAACGTGAGCTCTTGCTGATTGGTTTGATCAAGGCGCTTGAAAACATTGATGCTGTGGTTGCGCTTATTCGTGCTTCAAAATCTGGACAAGATGCATCAGATGGTCTGCAAAAGCAGTTTGGATTCTCAGAAGTACAAGCCAAAGCAATTCTGGATATGCGTTTGCAACGTTTGACTGCTTTAGAACAAGATAAAATTGCAGCAGAAATTGAAGAAATTAGAAAAGTTATTGCATATCTTGAGTTATTGTTGCGTGACCACGAAGTTCTTGTCAAAGAAGTCGCGGGCGAGCTTGAAGCAATTAAGGCAACGTACGCAGATAAGCGTCGTTCACGTATTGAAGGACCAATTGATCAGTTTGAAGACATCGATTTAATTCCGAACGGTGAAGTTGTGGTAACGCTCACCAGCAAGGGTTATGTAAAACGCGTAGCGCTTGATGTGTACGCTGTTCAGCACCGTGGCGGTCGTGGCAAAAAAGCTATTGCAGATCTTGGTGATGCAGACGACATTTTGCGCGATATCTTTGTCGCGCGTAATCATGATGACTTGCTGTTCTTCACAAACCTTGGACGTGTGTATTCGCTTAGCGTCTATGAAATTCCAGAAGCTTCCCGTACAGCTCGTGGTCGTGCGGTTATTAACTTAATTCCGCTCACTCCTGGTGAGTCTGTGGTCAAATTGCTCTGTGCGGCTGAATTGCAGTCTGGCTATGTGGTCATGGTAACGCGTAAGGGTGTTATCAAGAAGACTGAGGCTGTAGCGTTTTCCAATGTTCGTAAAACCGGTATTCATGCTATTAACCTTAACGAGGGTGATGAGCTTGCGTTCTGCGCTCAAAGCGTTGGAAATGATGACATTGTTATTGCAACAAGTAATGGACAAGGTATCAGGTTTAATGAAGAAGAAGTTCGCCCTATGGGACGTCACTCTGCTGGTGTTCGTGGTATCAGAATTCGAGGTGAAGCTCAGGTTGTTGGCCTTGAAATCATTGGGGCAGAAGACGTTAGAGACCTTCTGTTTGTAACGTCTGGTGGTTACGGAAAACGTGTTCGTGTTGAAGACTTCCGCATTGCGCATCGTGGTGGACTTGGTGTAAGAACTATTCCTGTCGGCAAGCGTAATGGTGACGTTATTGGTGTAGCACTTGTTGCAAATGATTCGAGTATCTTGCTGATTGAGCAATCTGGCAGAATTATTCGTCTTTCTCCTCAGGAAGTTCGTACCATGCGCCGTGGAGCGCAGGGTGTTCGTCTGATCCGTCTTGGTGAAGGTGAGCGTGTCTTTGCGGTGGCAGCATTTGATGAAAATGCGTCAGAAGATGACAAAAATGGTGCTCAGGTTGCACTTTCTCCCGTTGCTGGCAACATAGAAAATGCCTCTCTCCCTCAAGATGATGAGGGAGGCGCAGAGGACGAAGAATTCGGCCATGACGAAGAGCTCGGCGAAGAAGACTTTGAGGATGAAGAACTTGAAGGAACAGATGACGAAGAATAGGCAGCATGAAGCATCATAAGCGTTTATTACTTAAACTTTTACAAGTAGATCGCGTGGGCCCTGTATTCATTTACAGGGCTCTTTCTGCAATTTCTGGGATCAGTGATCAAGCTGAGATGATTGCTCATTTTTCACGTAATCATGAAGCGTTGAGTGAGGCTCTTGAGCGTGTTTGCCGTGAAGGTGAACTGTTTTTTGTGCAATATGGTGTTTGTTCTGGCCCCGTTGCGCGGGCTTTCAGGCAAGCATTGGAAGCAGTGTCTTTGGATCAAGAGCTCGATGATATCCAAAAAACAGGAGCGTTTGTTGATACTTGTTTTGATGTTGAATATCCAGAATTGTTGCGCCATATTCATGCACCGCCAGCCGTTTTGTATCGTATGGGGCAGCCTATTGATGTTAATCGTCCGGCGCTGGCCGTGGTGGGATCTCGAGAGGCGACGGCCTATGGTCTTTCATGTGTGGAAGCTTTTGTCCCAACGCTTGCGGCGGCAGGTGTGAATCTGGTGAGTGGTGGAGCGGTTGGTATTGATGCCGCCGTGCATAAAAAATCGATTGAAAATGGCGGAATAACAACGGTTGTGCTTGGTTCTGGGCTTTTACACATGTATCCGTACGCGAATAAGCCGCTTTTTGCGCACGTTCTTGAGCGTGGGGGCACCATATTTTCGCCGTTTTCTATGGCGCAGCGGCCAGAGCGTGGCACATTTCCAGCGCGGAACCGCATTATTGCGGGGTTGGCACAAGCGTGTTTGGTGGTTGAGGCTTCGGCAAAAAGTGGAGCACTTATCACCGCTGGGTATGCGCTTGATGCAAATCGAACAGTTTGTGCTGTTCCTGGGTCTATTTTTTCGCCAACATCAGAGGGATGTCACGATTTATTGCGGCGTGGAGCGGTTTTGGTTTCATGCGTAGAAGATATTTTGCGTGAGTTGGGGTGCGAAGGGTCCCAAGAGGTTGCGTTGGCGACCAATGTCGAAAAAACAATGACTGCTCGCGGGGAACTGTCCAAGGAGAATGAGTTCTTTGTTTTTTTGTCCAAGGGGCCGCGTTCGGACGAAGAAGTGGCAATTTTCCTTGGAAAGAGCCTTTCAGAAACGCAGGATTTTTTGTTTGATTTGCAGCTTGAAGGCAAAATTAAGCAACAATTTACGGGATTATGGGGGTTATCGGGGAGCTAAGGGCCTGCCTTTTTACAATAAAGTGTTTTTTTGGTTTACTTGGATAGTGTAAAAACCGGGATTTTGCAGGCTGTTTAAGCTTGCAATGTGTGTGAAAAAATAGGGAATCGTATGAAAAAAATGAGTGCATCTTCAGTTGTTTTGGCGTTACTCTTTGGTCTTGCCATTGTGCCCGCCGTAGAAGCAAAAAAAATGAGCGAAGAAGAAATGCAAGCAATGCTTGATGGCGCAGATGCAGGTAGTCAATCTGATGCAGCGCTTGATACAACGCAAAATGATGAACAAGATTCAGATGATGCTCAGTTGAGCCAGGGTGGCGTTGCAGATGTAGCGCCGGGCCAGGTTCTTGCAGAGGATGAGGATTCTGATGACGATGGCGACTTCAATCCAGCTACTATGTTTGCCAAGATTCAAGAAATGCAGGAAAAAGACCCAGAAGGTTACAAAAAAATGGTAGAAGAAACTCAAAGATCTTTTGCAGAAATGTTTAAAGATCCAGAGTTTACCAAAGCCATTGGTGCAGACCAAGATCCAGAAGCAATGCAGGCATTCGGAGAAATGATGTCAAACCCAGATATGATTAAAAATGCGATGGATGACATGATGAAGAATCCTGAAGCGCTTCAGGCTATGATGCAGGGCATGGATGATGAAGTTCTTGCTGACGTTGTGGCAGATGAAAAGGCAAGCGAATTAGTTAATGCTGCGCCACAAGCTGCAGCAGCTGCGTAACGCATTTTCTGTCTAGCATTGTTAATTTTGATAGAGACGGCTATCGTAGTCATACGGTAGCCGTCATTTTTTATTAAAAATGTGGTTTCACTCTTGACGTACTTTTTGCCGTCGGCAGAATAATGGTGAGTAAGGAGAACCATGCTATGAGTACTAATTTATCTGTTTCTTTCGAATTGATCTGCCTTATGGGATGGTTGCTTAAAAAAGATAAAACTGCGTTGCAGCAGCTTATCCAAAAAGCACTCGCTGGTGGGGTTTCTGATTCGATTGCGCAACTACAACACGCACGTCCGGCTGAATTGTCAGATTCTATGGCACAAACTGTGGCTGAATTCTTTGAATACATTGAAGCGGTCCTTGCTCAGGGTGTGCCGAGTATGAAAAATGGTGCAGGATCCTCATTTGCGCCAGAAATCAAAAAAATAGATCAGCAAACACTTGATCCCAAAGTTGTTTGGCTTGCGGTGAGTCAGACTAAAGAGGCGGTTAATGCGGTAAGCGCGGGTCTTACAGAGTCAGAAAAAAATGACCTTTTTAAGCATGAACTCTATAAAAATCTGCTTAAAAATTGGACGCTTTCTGCGGATGAGACTCTGAATTAAAGTTTTTAGACAATATTTAATGGCCCCGGCTTTAGCCCGGGGCTTTTTCTTATTGGTTGTAGCCGAGTTTTTTAAGTGTTTTTTTTACCTCAAAAATGGGCAGCCCGAGCGCGCCGGTGTAAGATCCTGAAAAAGATTTCAGAAACTGAGCGCCAAAGCCCTCAATAATGCCAGATCCGCAGGCATACAAAGCAAAAGGAAGTTTGGCAAAGTAGTCGGCAAAGGCTTCGTCGGACACGTAAAATTCTGCAGAGCTTTCCGAGTAATCACGAACTGTTTTTGTTAATAACCATGCATTTTCTGATGTTTTTTCAAGTTTCTGTACGATAAATGCCGTACCGATAGTGCACGGACCCATGCGTAGCAAGCGTAATTGGTTGTGAGCGTCAGCAAGGTCTGCCGGTTTGCGCAAAATAGTTCCTGCAGCATCAGTAAGGAGCGTGTCTGCCGTGATGACAAAGATGCAAGAATGATTGGTCGTGGTTGAGGGTAAGATTATCGTAGTTGCCTTGAATTGTGCTGCAGCTTCGACATTTTCTTGCAAACTGGCTTGTGCGTCAAATGGTTCGACTTCATTGCTTGTGCGTAAAATTTCAAACATAAATCCAGCATCTTTTAAAAGTTGTTGGCGTGATTGAGATGAAGAGGCAAGGTAGAGTTTGGGCATAGCGTTTTCTATCCAACTCTGAGTGGGCGTGCGTTGCGCGTTGCACGCAGTGGAGACCTTGAGTGAGCAACAGTTTTTTTAGCGGCAATGGACTTGTCTTTTGTTGTGTGGTCTGTTGGATGTATGGTTGCCTTCGCGTGAGCTTGCACATGCAGCATGGGATTGATTTTTACAGGTTCTGAAACGTTTTTTTTCCGTCTACTTTGAACTGCTTGATCAAGAAAGGCTGCGCGTGCTTTTAACGCTGGTCCAGATAAAAGTTCGCCTTTTTCATCAACCAGCCCAAGAGCTCGCATTCTTTCTGGGGCCATTTTTCCGTCAGCTGCGTTGCTGATAATGGAGGAGACTTTTTCGGCTTGTTTGCTTGCATCTGCATCCAAAAAGGTGTTGCCGGTCGATTGTTCGAATCGTTTTTGCCAGGCTGCTTGGAACATGTGCATGTCTGGCGAGCTTGGCGGTGGTGTTGTTGGTGCAAAAGCTATGGTTGACGAGAGAGCAAGAATGCCCATAACTATGAGTTCTTTTTTTAACATGACTATGGCCCTCAAGATGTTTTATTTGATTGCAAATACTTTATCATGAGAGGCGAGCTGTGCGTAAAGGGTTATGGGATAAGTTGATCAGACTCTTTTATTGCCTTGAAGTTTGGCAATTAATTCAAGAAGAGCGCCTTCACGAAGTTCAACTTCTTCATTGAAGCATTTTTCTGATGTTTCTTCATCAAAGCAGATAAAACAACCGCCGGCAGGCCTTTTATAACGTTTGCACTGATTGGTATGTCTTTGCAGAATATTTGTAAGATTGATAATAGCAGCTGTTTTTTCTGCAGGAGTAGTTGCGCTAGAGGTGTTAAAGCTCTCTATAAACTTTTCAAGTGTTTCTGCGCTACATGATCCAAAAATGAACAATGAAGCGATAAAAAGTTTTTTGATTTTTTGCATAACTCAAACCTTTCTAAAAATGTAAAACAAATTGGGACTAAGGGAGTTCTTGATGCGGTTGTAGCCTAGCAAAAAACAAAAAAACTGCACGTAAAAAAATGCGGCTCCGGAATGCTACTCTTGTTTGCTCCCCACTTGGATACGTGCTGCAAAGATAGGAATAAAAAGTTCCTATTCATTGTACGCAGCAATCTTGCCATCAAAATTGGTGAGTGCAACATCTTCAATTCCCATTTTAATGGGCGGCGCTTAGGACTAAAAAGGGGGACAGACTGGCATAAGGGGAAGGCTATTCTTTCAAAAACACATATATTTCTCTGTTTTTGAAGGGGGGGTTGTTAAAGACCTGAAAGGGACTACAATCATGTCTAGTGCGTGCGAGATCATCCGCGTGCATGGTTTCTGCAACCGTTGGCAGAGTCATTTGATTTTTTATTATATAAGTTTATTGAGTGAGAATAGAGTAACCGTTCTGAGAGGGAGTGGAAGAATGTCTGTGAAGCAGTATGTATCCTATGTGTTCTGGGTTGTTTTGGTGTTAGGATCTGCGGGCGAGCTGTTGAGCCCACCCAAACGAACGCGTGACGAATCTGCTAGGAGTGACGCTGCAGCGTCGCATCGGCAGGAGAGCTATCGGGAATTTCAGGATTTTTGGACGGAGAAATTTAGGCGTGCAGCAGCTGATGGCCCCAAGGCACAGATGATGATTGCGGTAGAATGCGGCCAAGGGATTTATACGACTTTAATACAAGCCCGAGGCTCGGCGTTAATGCAATTTTCTTTTGGTTTGGCCGATGTTGAGAAACCAGAAGGGCCATGGTCTGATGATAAAAAGATTGAAAATGGTCTTGTTTCGGAGTCTGGAGTTGTTCTTACGGCGGATGAAATTCAGGAGCGCATTGAATACCTTGAGGAGCTTCTTAAGAATAATAAAGATACGTGTGAAGCTGATCCTACGCATGGAGAATTGCTGAAAGATCCAGCGGTTATGGCCCTTGTAGGATCCCTTGTAGGACTATCTGTAGAAGATTTGAATATGTTAATGGACGTAACTGCCAAGGCACAAGCAGGAGGGGCGGGTTTTGAGCCTGGAGAGCTCGAGAGACTAGCTGAATTATTGGAACGCATTCATATATAAATTAAGTGCAGAAAAAAGGGCCTCAGTTTTTACTGAGGCCCTTTTTGTTTTAATACATCTTCCTGAGACGCTTTACCCGTTCTTCAAGTGGTGGGTGCGTTGAAAATAAGTTAAGAACCGAGGTTGCTTTGAACGGATTACTGATGAAAAGGTGTGCGGTGGATGATTTGGCAAACGATTCGCCTCCCTCCATCACCGGGCTGCCGCTAATTTTTTCAAGCGCTGATGCAAGTGCAAGGGGCGCGTGGCAGAGGCGTGCGCCAGATTCATCAGCCAGAAACTCGCGTGAGCGGGAAATTGCCAGGCGAATAAGGGTTGCGATCAAAGGAGCAAAAATAACGGTAAGAAACAGAGGGAGCCAGCCGTGCTCTTTTTTGTCACGGTTTCCGTGGTTCCAGTACATTGACCAGCGGATCATGTCGGCAGCGTAGGCAATTGCCATGGCTAGGGTCGCTGCGATGGTACCAATCAAAATGTCTCTATTTTTGACGTGTGAAAGTTCGTGAGCAGCGACTGCGCGTAGTTCATTATCATCAAGGAGTTTGATAATGCTGTTTGTAAAAGCTATTGAAGCGTTTTCTGGATTTCTTCCCGTTGCAAAAGCGTTAGCATTGCCGCTGTGAATCAAGTACACCTTGGGCATGGGCAAGTTTGCGTCATGACATAAATCTTCAACCATTTCGTACAGCTTGGGGTTGGATTCTGCGGTGACGGGCACGGCGCGGTACATGGCCAAAACAATTTTGTCTGAGTAAAAATACATTAAGAAATTGAACAAGGTAGCTATGCCTATTGCCCAATGTAGGCCGGCAGAACCGCCAAGAAGTTGCCCTATGCTCATCAGAAGGGCATACAGGAAACCGAGTAAAACAGCCGTTTTGAGGTTAAGTGCTACTGACATGAGTGTTCTCCTTCTGTTAAGAATGTTTTTTCTTGGAGATGTTATTTGTTTAGGCTGTTTGCTTTAACCAGTGCAATTGCAAGGAGTGTGGCTGCTCCTGCATACCAATACAGCGAAGATGCTCCGATTACAGATTGAATGAGATAATGTGCCGACAAGAAGCTTACAAACGACGTAAAACGTACAAAGTTGGGAGTGTTTTGTGGAAGCCAATAGGTCGCAATGAGAGAGCTTACTGCAAAAAGGATTTGTAAAATATCAACGGTGTTAATGAACATAGTTATAGATCCTCGTAATCAATTTTCAGATCGGAATCAAAATCAGTATCTTCCTCTTTCTGCTCTTTGGCAACAGGGTGTCCTGTGCGCGGGCTTGTTCCAGAAGGAAGTTGAGGTGTTCGTTTTGCTTTGGCAAGACTCTTTAATTCAAGGAGTTGGCGTGCTTCTTCTTTTGCACCAGAGGCAAAAACTTCTGCTTCTTGTTCAAGATTTTTCTTGGTTGATTCAAATGCTTTGTTCATCTCGTCTTGGAGGCGGTCGATCTTTTTTTGGAGCTTAAGAATCATCTCAACACCGGCTAAGTTGATACCCAATTTGTGTGTGAGGTAGATGATTTTTTCGAGCTGATCGACGTCTTCATCGGTAAATTGACGCGTGTTGCCCTCGGAACGGTGAGGGGTAATGAGCCCCTCTTTTTCGTATAGACGGATGGTTTGTTGGTGCACTTCAAACATTTTGGCAACCACCGAAATAGAATAAAACCCTTTGCGGCGTTTCATGGTCATCTCCTGCAAACCTTATCGTTTGAGCACGCTGAAGAATGCTTCTTGAGGGAGTTCAACCGTGCCAACTTGTTTCATCTTCTTTTTACCTTTTTTCTGTTTTTCAAGAAGTTTCATTTTCCGTGTAATGTCACCACCGTAAAGCTTTTGCGTCACGTCTTTACGTAGGGGAGAAATCGTTTCACGCGCAATGACTTTAGCGCCAATGGCTGCTTGAATTGCAACTTCATACTGTTGGCGGTGGACAACTTCTTTGAGCTTTTTTGCAAGGTCTCGTCCTGCATTGTACGCTTTGTCTGCGTGTACAATAATCGAAAGAGCGTCCACTGGTTTACCATTCAGTAAAATATTCATTTTTACCATGTCAGCGTCTTCGTAGCCTGCTTCTTCGTAGTCAAAACTTGCGTAGCCCGCGGTTATGGATTTAAGCGTGTCATAAAAGTCAGTTACAATTTCGGAGAGTGGTAGTTTGTAGTGCAGGACAATACGGTCTTCATCGATGTACTGCATTTCTTTTTGTTCGCCGCGACGTTCTTGGCAGAGCGTCATGATGCCGCCAAGATATTCTTTTGGTGTCATGATCGAGGCGTTGATGATGGGCTCTTCAATTGTTTCGATGGTTGAAGCATCAGGGAAATCTGCAGGGTTTTCGATGTCCAATTTTTTGCCACCTTGTTGCGTGATTTTGTAGAGCACGGTAGGAGCGGTTGTAATGATGCTCATGTCGTATTCTTGCTCGAGGCGTTGTTTGAATACATCCATGTGCAAAAGGCCCAAAAATCCGCATCTAAAGCCAAAACCAAGAGCTGCAGACGTTTCTTTTTCAACCGTGATCGATGGATCGTTAAGGCAGAGCTTTTCGATAGATTCTTTGAGTTCCTGGAAGTCTGTGGTGTCCACAGGGTAGATCCCTGCAAAAACCATCGGTTTGGCAGGTTTAAAGCCAGGAAGAGCTTCCACAGGATGTTTTGGGTCGCAGAATGTATCGCCGATGTGCGCTTCTTTAACTGTTTTCATCCCGGTGATGATAAAGCCTACTTGTCCCGTGTAGAGTGTTTTTGTGGCAACCGGATCTGGGTACATGAGCCCAAGTTCAAGAACTTCGTACTCCTCACCAGTGTAGGCAGACATGATTTTGTCGCCTTTGCTCACGTGACCATCAACAACTTCAATCAAACACACAACGCCCCGGTAGACATCAAACCATGAGTCGAAAAGAAGGAGACGAGGGTGAGCGGTTGGACTTCCTTTTGGAGCAGGAATCCGCGTGATGATTGCTTCTAAAATTTTATCAATGCCAATCCCGCTTTTGCCGGAAGCCAAAATCACATCATCTGGGTTCATGTCAAAGTTGGTAACAACTTCTTCTGTGACGCGTTCTGGTTGGGCATTTTGCATATCAACTTTGTTAACGATGGGAATGATGTGCAAGTTTTGTTCAAACGCAAGGTAGAAGTTTGCCATGGTTTGGGCTTGAATGCCTTGAGCCGCATCTACAAGAAGTAATGCGCCCTGGCAGGCGTAGAGCGAGCGAGAAACTTCGTAGCTGAAGTCTACGTGACCCGGAGTATCAATGAGGTTGAGTAAATAGATTTCGCCCTTGTATTCGTAAAAAAGCGAAGCAGTCTGAGCTTTAACCGTGATACCACGTTCGCGTTCAACTTGGAGTTTATCAAGCACTTGTTCGTTTTTGTTGCGATCAGAAATAGTGCCACAAACTTCCAAAAGACGGTCAGCAAGAGTTGATTTGCCGTGGTCAATGTGCGCGATGATAGAAAAGTTTCTAATGCGTGAGAGAGGAAATGACTTCAGGTCAATTTGAGAAATATTCATTTGCATAAGGTGTCGGCGGCTCCGTTACATAGATTTTGGTTTGCTCAAGCCCAGAAGATCAAGGCAGAGGCGTAGTGTTGATCGGACTAAATGGACCATGAGAAGATTATTTTTGGTGGCTTTTACATCATCGGGAACAATAATTCTGGTATGCGCGTAGAACGTGTGGAATGCTCCGGCAAGCTCGTAGGTATAGTAGGCAAGCATGTGTGTTTGATTATTGATGCTGATGGTTTCTAGCAGATCACGTAGTGAAAGAATTTTTTTAAGCAACGTCTGTGCAGGAGCTGCAATGTCACCAAGCTCGCTTGTGCAGCTTGCGGCATCACAAGCTAATTTTTGTACAAAGGATGCAAGTTCTTCATTGTGTTCAGCAGCTTTGGTGAGCAGACTTTCTGTGCGCACGTAAGCGTACTGAATGTAGTACACAGGGTTTTCATCATTTTGTTTAAGTGCTTGTTCTAAATCGAGCTCTAGGTGGGCGTCTGCTTTTCTGTTGAGGTAGAAGAAGCGTGCAACGTCTTTGCCAACTGTTTTGATAACGTCGCTGAGTTGTTCAAAGGCGCCAGCGCGTTTGGACATGCGCACGTAAACTTCGTTTTTCTTCATGAGGACAAGCTGGTAGATGATGCAGCTGAGCTTAGAGACATCAAGGCCAAGTGAAACCAGCGCGGCATTGCGTGAGGTGAAGTAGCCGTGGTGGTCTTGACCCAGAATGTTGATGAGTTTGTCGTAGCCACTGGTAAGATTTTTTGAGTAGTACGCAGAGTCGGGGAGCAGGTAGGTAAAACTTCCATCTGCTTTACGCAAAACGCGGTCTTTGTCGTCACCAAAGGCGGTTGATTTGAGCCACAATGCGCCGTCTTGTTCGTATGTGACGCCTTGAACAATAAAATCTTCAAGTGTTTTTTGGACGGCGCCAGAATCATACAATGAGCGTTCAGAGGTCCAATGATCAAAGGTTACGCCGTACTCGGCAAGATTTTGTCTGATGAGCGTAAGCATCGCAGTGCGTGCAAAGTCAGCAAAAAAAGCTGGGGATTCGTTTTTATAGGCATCTTTGTGCTTTTCGCACATTTCTTGTGCAACGTCTTTGAGGTAATCACCCGCGTAGCCACCCTCAGGGAAGGCTTCGTCAAAACCAAGGGCGTTTAGGTAGCGAGCGCGCAGCGAGAGGCCAAGCTTGTTGATTTGGTTACCAGCGTCGTTGATGTAAAATTCGCGGGTAACATCGTGCCCCACAAAGGTCAAAACGGAACATAGCACATCGCCAATGATTGCGTTTCTGCCATGTGCCAGGTGCAAGGGTCCGGTAGGGTTTGCGCTGACAAACTCGACGAGGAATTTAAGTTTTTGCGTGTTTACAGGTTTAAAGAATTCGCTGTTGCCTGCAAGCAAATCATGTGCAAAGACTGACCACGCAGCAGGGCTGATGGTGAAATTTAAAAAACCAGGACCTGCAATGGTGCAGCTGCGCAAAATTTCTGCGAGTTCAGGTTGTTCTGGCTGTGCGTTTTGGAAAGCTGTTTGAAGTTGCTGAGCCACCGCACGTGGGTTTTGCTTGAGGCTTTTGGCGATTTGAAGCGCTAACGTGGTGCTCAAGTCACCATGGTCAGAAGATTTGTCTGCGTTGATGATGCATTCAATGCGCTGGCACGTGGGGTGAGACTCACCCGAAAAGAAGATTGTTTGCGCCGTTGAGCCAAGAAAGCCTTTAAAGGCAGAAAGAAGGTCCATAAACTCTGTAAGGTTGAAGGCTAAAAGCTGTTTTTATGCCTCCCAGCGTACCATTAAAAAACAAACATTTCCATTCGCTGTTGCCTTGGCGGTAACCGCCGCAGAGCGAGGTTGTCGTGGCTTTTAAGAGTGCAGGTATGGTTTTTGAGGTGGTGATTGTTTTCGAGTAACTCCTTACGGTTTTTGAAAAAACGCGGTACTCTGGTGAAGGTTTTTTATGTGATTGTGTGAGGGATGTATGTCGTTTAAAAACGCCTCTGATGCGGTTAATAGCGAAAGCAACGTTCAGTTGCGCGGCAACTTTCTTCTGTTTTATGCCTTTGACGTTGGTGAAGATATCAATTTAAAGGCTTTGCAGGGCGCCAAGAGCGTTCCTTCGTTTGTCCTTCCTTCATCTCCTGGGTTTAAAAATTACCATATTCCCGTTTCTGTGCAGCTTGCAGACTGTGATCCGCACGCCGCCAACCGGTCGCGGACCGATTGCATTGCGGCCAAAATTCACTCGTTTGGTGTGCTGTCGATCTGTTACAAAATCCCGTTTGTTGGGAACTTTGAAGAAATTAAAACAAAATTTATTGAGATTTCTGGTGTCTATGCCGAAAAAAGCGAAGTGGATGCAGCAACTATTTTTAACGCGGTGAAGCGCTTTGTCACCAAGCCACACTTTTTCAACATGATTGAGCGTTACAGTGCTGTGCAGGTCATTCCAATCGACGTGATGACGGCAGAAACATTCAAACATACGTTTGGATCAAAAATTGCGTCATTACTCCGGTACGAAAAAGAATCTCTTTCTGAGTACCAACAAGATGCCGTTCTTGCGTCTGCTTCAGGGTACTATGGTCAGGACATGGTGATTATCGATGGTGAAGCAGCCTTCATCTACGATGATGAGTACTACGAAGTCTTGGAGTTTCTTGAATTTGTAAACATCCAGCGCCTGGAGCTCAAGTTCTTTGACCGCTCGCTTGATACTCAGCTCAACAAGTTTTACTCAGCCGACAGTGCCTAC
>JACCDG011337427.1_pt1 | contig 13655 bp, 7 predicted proteins | sample 7442471 | NCBI WGS metagenome assembly JACCDG01 (sample SAMN15323444, study PRJNA562643) | freshwater metagenome | isolation source: river surface water | place: USA:Blue River Watershed | collected 2017-08-17 | reverse complement strand
TTCCAACCAACACTGCGTGCTATTTTTTCTCTGATTACTCTGGCTTGGACTTGGTGTGTTAGACATGCGATACTCGGGAAAATAACTGTTTTACAGAGTTGTAGTTTTTCTGACATGGTTGATAATTTTGTTAATCGTACAATACAATAATCAAAATAATCAACGCTGTGGTTCATATATCCGCTCCATAATGTAGCATCATGTTGTAATGATTCTGCTGGGTCTTTTTCATTATAGATAATTACAGAAACATCCAAAGATCCAGCGAGTGCCAGGAGTGCAATCGTATCGAGCGCTCGTAATCCTGCAGTATCTGTATCTGGAGCTACCATAATATGGTTTGTAATACGAGACAGTAATTGTATATGTTCTCTCGTACATGCAGTTCCTGAGATTCCAACCGTTTCTGTAAATCCATATTGATGGAGCATAATCACATCCATATGACCCTCGACGAGAATTGCATGTCCACGTTCTATGATTGATTTTTTAGCCTGAGCATATCCGAACAAGACTTGAGATTTATGATAGACACTGGTTTCTGGACTGTTAATATATTTTCCTGTTTTACCGTCACGAGAATCGTTCGGTAATAATCTCGCAGAAAATGCAATTGTTTTACCAGATTGGTTTTGTGTAGGAAACATGATACGTCCATTAAAACGATCAAACACTCCTCGTTCTCCTGCAATTCCAATACCTGAATCTGTAATTTCTGTTTGACTAAATCCCAGTTTTTTCAAGTGTGTAATAACAGCTGTATAATCAGGACTGTATCCGATCATAAAACTGATCATTGTTTCTTTGTTCATACCGCGACTGATGAGATAATCAACGACAGATTTATTTTTACGGAGCTCACCATGATAGAAACGACTGGCTTCATAGAGCAGATTCGTTAATCGTTTTTGTGAATCGAATTTCACACTGTTTTTTCTAAAACTGGATATATCTACCCCTGCTCGATCTGCCAGTTTTTCGAGTGCCTCGTGTTTATCAATATGTTCGATATCTTGGACGAATTGAAACATGTCTCCACCTTTGTGACATCCAAAACAATAATACAATCCACTGTCTGTAGTGATATTGAGACTGGCTGTTTTTTCATTATGAAATGGACATTTTGCTTTCCAGTTTCGTCCTGATGGTTCCAGTTTAATATACGAACCAATGACTTGGTCTATAGAGAGATTCTGTTTAATTGTTTCAAAAACAGTAGACATGATTTAGAAAAATAAGAAATTAGTTAGTTTCTGAGACAGGTTCATCATCAACGTCATCATTACCATTAAAGTTAGGAATGAAATTACTGTCAGCACCTGTTCCCGCAGGAATCAAGTTTCCGAGAATTACGTTTTCCATAATACCTCGTAGTTCGTCTTTTTCTCCGAGTAATGCATTCGCAACGAGAGCGTTTGTAGTACGTTCGAATGATGCAGTAGAGAGCCATGATTTAGCAGAGAGTGAGACTTTTGAAATACCACGAAGGATAATTGCTCCTGTTGCTGGTAGTCCATTAGTTCCTGCTACACGGTTATTTTCTTTGACCAAGTATGAATTTTCAACAGTTTGTCCTGTAGTGAATTTAGTATCTCCAGCGTTCGTAATTTTACGACGAGAGAACATCTGTCGAACGATAATTTCCAAGTGCTTACGAGCTACTCCCGCTCCTTGTAATTCATAGATTTTAGATACTTCACGGATGATATAATCTTGAACAGTATCAAATCCTGCAATACCGAATAATTCCTGTACATCAGCAGCACCATCAGTGAGTAATTCTCCTGCGGTAACAGTCATACCTCGTTTTACTACGACATTACGACGTGGATCGACGACATATTTTTTAGTTTTTGTTCCCGCTTCTCCGATAACAGTATCACCAGTGAGGTGGATTATTTTTTGATCTTCATCATCTGTTGTAATATCGGTAATTTCTCCTGCGTATTCTGAAATTACTGCAGGGATTTTAATTGCTCCTTCTTCGAATATTTGTGATACACGAGGGAGACCACTGGTAATATCTGTTCCGATAACTCCTCCTGAGTGAACTGTACGCATCGTCAACTGTGTTCCTGGTTCTCCGATTGCCTGTGCTGCAACGATACCTACGGCTTCACCATATTTAACAAGTTCATTACGTCCGAGATCGAGTCCGTAACATTGACGACATAGTCCATGTACTGTTTCACAGGTCAATGGTGAACGAACCACTACATGATCTAATCCCATCTGATCGAGCTGTATTCCCTCTGCGCGAGTAACGAGATGTCCTCGTTTAAATACTACAGTACCTGATGCGTCTTTGACTGGTTCTGCTAATACTCGTCCTGCAGATTCTTTACCGATTGTTTTAACCATACCGTCGATGTTTTGATTACGAACAATGTAACCTTTTTTCGTACCACAATCCTCCTCAGTGATTACTACATCCTGAGCTACGATTACCAATTTACGAGTCAAATATCCAGCAGTCGCTGTGTTGAGCGCCGTATCGGCAAGCCCCTTACGAGATCCGTGATTCGTAATGAAATATTCAATCGGAGAGAGACCTTCTTTGTATGATGAAATAACAGGGAAATCGATTGGACGTCCTGCTGTGTTTACGATTACTCCTTTCATACCTGCCATCTGTGTTAACTGACTGATGTTACCACGAGCTTTTGAAGCGATCATTACTGCAATTGATTGTGAATTGTCGAGATTTTTTTCTACTACTTTTTCGATTTGTCGTGTTACGTTTTCCCAGATTTCAATTACCTTGTTATATCGTTCGTCTTCTGAAATGAGTCCCTCTGTATATTGATCTTCTACTTCGGCTTGGCGTTTTTTACCACTAATAACAATGTCTCCTTTTTCTGCTGGAACTACTGCATCACTCATACCAATCGTTGTACCTGAAATCGTAGCGTATTTTTGTCCGAACATTTTAATACGGTCGAGATATTCTGGAGTTCCATCAATACCAAACTGGTTAATGATTTTATCGATAATCGTTGAGAGGTCACCCTTCTTGATTTCTTGATTATAGAAACCAAACGATTCTGGAATGATTTCTGTATTGAACATAATTCGTCCAACAGTTGTTTCAAATGGTTTAGATTCAAATGCACTGTAACGAACTGTATCGTCCCCGACGATAGTAATTTTTGCACGGTAATCAATCACACCGAGCTGTTGTGCTGCAATAGCATCCATAGGAGATGCAAAGTATTTTCCTGTGCCCATAGCCTCAGTATCGATTTTTGTCATCCAATAACATCCGATCAACATATCCTGCCCTGGTGTAGTAATTGGATCTCCTGATTGAGGTTTGAGGAGATTTTTTGTAGACGCCATTAATTCTCGAGCTTCTGTTTGTGAAGCCTCTGATAATGGTACGTGAACAGCCATCTGATCTCCATCGAAATCGGCGTTAAATGCTGTACATACCATTGGGTGAATCTGGATTGCTTTTCCTTCGATTAGGACTGGATGGAAAGCCTGGATTGAGAGACGGTGAAGTGTCGGCGCACGGTTGAGGAGTACATATTTACCTGCAATTACTCGTTCGAGAATTGCCCAGATTTCTGGTGCTCCTTCTTCGATTAATCGTCCTGCTCCACGAATATTAAATGCCATTTCTTGTTTCAAGATTTCAGAAATAACAAATGGACGGAATAATTCCAGTGCCATATATTTTGGCAATCCACATTGATTTAATTTCAAACTTGGTCCGACTACGATTACTGAACGCCCTGAATAATCTACACGTTTACCGAGTAGGTTTTGACGGAAGATTCCTTGTTTTCCTTTGAGGTTATCTGAGAGAGATTTTAATTGACGTCGTTGTGCCTGACTCATCGCAACTGATCCACTGTGTTTACGAATAGTGTTATCAATCAATGAATCTACAGCTTCTTGTAGGATACGTTTTTCATTACGGAGAATTACTTCTGGTGCTCCGATTTCTTTTAATTTCTTGAGACGGTTATTACGATTAATTACACGACGGTACAAATCGTTTACATCTGATGTTGCGTGACGACCACCCTCGAGCGCAACCATTGGTCGGAGTGCGGGTGGAATGATTGGAATCACCGTCAAGAACATCCATTCTGGACGTTGGTTTGATGTATCTAATGCTCGTACCATTTGTAATCGTTTTTCTAATTTTTCACGAGCCGCTCCTGTGGTTGTTTTTTCTAATCGTTTTTCGATTTCAAGTCCGAGAACTTTTAGATCCATTTTTTTGAAAATATCATACACAGCCTCTGATCCGATTCCAGCATCAAACAGTGTTGAATATTTCATTGAGAATTTATGGAATTCTGCTTCGGTGAGGATTTTATGTTGCACTATTTCGAGAACTTCTTTTTTCGTTGCAGTGAATAATTCTTTTAATTTTTCTTTGTCTTTATCTTTGTCGATGGCTTTGGTTTTTAACTTGAATTCATTATCTAATTCTTTCAAGATTTTTGCTCGTTCTTCTTCGTATACATCGGTAATAATATATCCACCGAAATAGACGACTTTTTCTAATTGAGTAATTGGAATGTCGAGTAATAAACTCATACGAGATGGAATACCACGGAGTAACCAAATATGCGCAACAGGAGATGCGAGTTCAATATGTCCCATACGTTCACGACGAACGATAGATTTTGTTACTTCTACTCCACATTTTTCACAGATAATACCCGCATAACGGATGCGTTTGTATTTACCACAATAACATTCATAATCTCGATCTGGACCGAATACTCGTTCATCGAACAACCCTCCACGCTCTGAGCGTCCAGTACGGTAGTTAATTGTTTCAGGTTTTTGTACTTCACCAAATGACCATTCACGAATTCGATCAGGAGATGCCAATGAGAGACTCATGGTATCTGGCTGATGGATACTTTCGTGAGTTAAGTTCGTTGTAGACATAGTGTTTTAAAATTAGTAGTGAATAAAGAAACCTGATTTAGAGTAATGGGTCGATATCATCGATATCAAAATCCAATTCCAATGGTTCTGCTTTGCGACCTTTTATTTCTGTATATTCTTGATGAATACCTTCTAATTTAACATCGAGCGCAAGTCCGCGGAGGTATGAGAGCATTACTTTGAATGCTGCAGGGGCACTTGGTTTTTTAATTTTTTCACCTTTGATGATTGCATCGAATGCTTGAGATCGTCCCATAATATCATCTGATTTAATCGTGAGCATTTCTCGCAATGTATGGGCTGCACCGTAACCTTCGAGTGCCCAAACTTCCATTTCTCCGAAACGCTGTCCTCCTGATTGAGATTTTCCTCCGAGTGGTTGTTGAGTAATGAGACTGTATGGACCAACAGAACGTGCATGCATTTTATCATCAACCATGTGGTTGAGTTTCAACATATACATGTATCCAACTGCTACGTCTTGGTGATATTGATCTCCTGTTTTACCATCGAATAATGCAACTTTTCCAGTATCATTAAATCCTGCACGAACGAGTTCTGAACCGATTTCATCAGCGGTCGCACCACTAAACGGTGGCACGATAGCCTGATATCCTAATGTTCCCGCAGCGAGACCAAGGTGCATTTCCAAAATTTGTCCCAAGTTCATACGAGATGAAACTCCCACCGCTGTTAGTACGATATCAATAGGTGTACCATCTGCCATGTATGGCATGTCTTCTTCTGGTAATACGGTTGAAATTACTCCTTTGTTTCCGTGTCGTCCTGCGAGTTTGTCTCCTACTTGAACATTACGAGTTTGAGCGATTTCTACATAGATTTTTTTCAATACTCCTGATTCCATCGTGTGACCTGTTTCTTTTGAGAAAATTTTCACACCGATAACACGACCTGATAGTCCATGCCCCATACGGAGTGATGTGTCTTTTACATCTCTGACTTTTTCTCCGAAAATACTGCGGAGGAGACGTTCCTCTGGAGTTAATTCTACTTCACCTTTTGGTGTGATTTTACCTACGAGAATATCTCCTGCGCGAACTTCGGCTCCGATACGTACAATACCATCTGTGTCGAGGTCTTTGAGACGAGCTTCACCGATATTTGGAATATCACAAGTCGTTTGCTCTTCACCCAGTTTTGTATCACGAACAACACATTCATATTCGTCGATGTGGATACTTGAAAAGATACTGTTTTTAACCAGTTTTTGAGAGATAATAATCGCATCCTCGTAGTTTGCTCCGTCTAAACAGAGGAACGCTACCATTACGTTTTGTCCGATTGCTAATTGCCCTCCGTCTGTTGTTGCTGCATCGGCAATTACTGTTCCTGCTGTTACAGTCTGACCTAATGCTACGATTGGTCGTTGGTGGTACAGAGTACTCTGGTTTGTACGAGTAAAAGTGATCAATGGATGTGTGTGGAGCTTACCTTTACTATCCTTGATATCGATTTTTGTACTATCTACTGCAGTAATTGTTCCATCAACACTGGCTAATACCATACGTCCTGTATCACGAGCTGCTGATGTTTCAATACCGGTAGCAACTAATGGAGCCATAGGAATAACACAAGGCATTGCTTGTTTTTGCATGTTCGCTCCCATGAGTGTTCGTTTTGCATCATCATGTTCAAGGAAAGGAATCATTGAACTCGCAACTGAAAAGGCTTGATTCGTAGAAACGTCAACGAAATCGATTTCTGATTTTGTAGCAAATCCAGGACGAGTTTTAATACGTGCTGCTACGATTTCTTCGGTGATTGTTCCGTTTTTATCATACTGTACTCCTGCATGGGTAATCGTGTATTTTTCTTCGTCGGTTGCGTTGAGGTAGACGACTTCGTTGGTGATTTTACCATTTTTTACCTTTACATAGGGTGTTTCAATCATTCCGAAATGATTAATACGAGCATAGAGTGCCATATGGAGTACGAGTCCGATGTTTGGACCTTCTGGTGTGTGGATAGGACAAATACGTCCATAGTGAGATGTATGGAGATCACGTACTTCAAACCCTGCTCGTTCACGAGTGAGTCCTCCTGGACCCATAGCTGTTAAACGACGCATGTGTTCGAGTTCGGCAAGGATGTTTGCCTGGTCTGCGAATTGTGATAATTGACTCTGTGAGAAGAATTCCTTGATGCGGGCTTGGAGTGGTCGTTGATTAATGATTTGGATCGGGAGAATAGTTTCTGATTCAATCGTAGACATTTTATCCTGAACATTTCGTTTTAATTGAGCCATTCCTTTACGGATTTTCATTTCGATTTGTTCTCCTACGAAACGCACACGACGCCATCCCAAATGATCAATATCATCTGGTTTAGATTTTGGATCTTCGTTAAGTGCTGCAATTTTCTCTACGATTGTTACGATATCATCTGCAGTAATGGTAAATACATTTAAATCTGCTTCGTCCATACTCTTTCCGAATCGTTTATTGAATTGATATCGTCCTACGACTGATAGATTGTATCGTTCAGATGAAATAATCGAGTCGAAAAACTCTCGAGCGTTTTCTGCTGAGGCGACTTCTCCATCACGGAGTTTACGATAAATTTCTCCATAGGCTTCATCAGTGTTTTTTGCAGGATCTTTTTCAAGTGAAGAAGCAATGTAATTACGAGCTGTTTCATTCTTGAATTTTTTCAAGATTTTTTCATCAGTTTCAAGTCCGAGTACACGGAGTAAACTCGTTACTGGGAATTTTCGTTTTTTATCAATACGTACATAAATAACATCATCATATTCTGATTCGATTTCAATCCATGCTCCACGTTCTGGGATAATTTTTGCACCGAAAAAGTGCCCTTTGCGTGTTTGACGGTCAGGGAATGATACTCCGAATGTTCGGATTAATTGTGGTACTACAACTCGTTCTACTCCGTTGATCACGAATGTTCCGTATGGAGTCATGATCGGCATATCAGTGAGGAATATTTCTTGTTCCTTTTCGATACCGAGCGCTTTATTTTTCAATTTAACCATAGCCTTGATTTGGGCTTCATAGGTTAATTTGTTTTCTTTTGCATAAACAACATCTGTATCTGGTCCTGTGACTGATACACCTGTAATGGTTAATTCAAATTTTTTCTCTGAATAATCAGTAATCGGAGAAAAATCTGTAATGATTTTAGCGAGACTGGTTTCCAGAAACTTTTGATATGAGACGATTTGGTTCTCTACCAAGTTTGGTAACGGTGACAGTGGAGCACGATATTTAGAGAAAAACTTCTGCTCTCTAAAACCTACTCCTGATACAGGAGAATGCGTTGCATGTTTTTGCATAACGAATAAAAACCGTTATTATACGGGATTATTGAGGATTACTCTCTCAATGAATAGACTGATAATAAAGTAGTTTGCAAGCCATCCGTTACAGTTCGTTTCAGTTGTATTGTATATACCATAATCTCTTTATTTTTGCAAGGTTTTTAAAAGAAAAATCCCATAGGGATTTTTCTTTTAGATTAAACTGTAGCAGTCTCACTGTCCCCTGATTCAGAATTCATGTCTGTAGATTCTGAGATTTCTGCTTCAGGTTCTGATTTTACCTCTGGAGCCTCGATTTCTGAATTTTTCACCACTATATCAGTATGAACTGATTCTGTAGACCCTGTTTTAGAATTGATATATGTTCGATAGAAATCTACTGCAATCAACATAGTTAATGGAATAGTTATAAATAATCCCAATCCAAACGGTATTGCACCAAGAATATTTAATACTACAATTTTTAGTACAAATACAACGATAAGCCATTCTTTACCTGCTGTAACTGACCATGCATGTTTAATGATAGCCCAAGGTTTCATTGTTTCATAATGATCTATTGATAAAAATATCGTAAATCCTGTACGGAGCTGAATATATAACAATGTTACCAATCCAACAATAGCAATGGTAATACCGGCTGGTAAATTACCCATACCAATAATGAAAAACAATATCCCTGCAACAATAATAACTGGCAACATGATGAGACTACGTAAAATCTGAACAATAATAGCATTTCCAAGTAATTTATTCGGAACTGTTATTAAACCTTTGAATGAAATAGATTTTTTTTCTGATAATCGTAATCCTGTATTATAATATCCTAATAAAATAACAAGACTAACAATCGTACCGATTAATGAAACAAGAGTACTTGATATACTGAACATACGTCCACGTTGTAATGACTCTGCAAACCATGAAAATGCCAGATTAATCATGTAATATCCTACTAATCCACCTACTAATAATATCCAGTTAGTTTTAAAAACTGACCAAGACTTTTTGAGCGATGCCCGAAATAAAAATGTATTTTGCATATGGGTATAGTATACTCTCGTATTTATAAAAACTCAAGTTTTAAAAGCTATCACAGATCCTAAAAATATGATAAGATAACACCATATGCAACAACCTCAATCTGATCGACCAAATAAAAATTGGAAAAATAACGCTCCATCTGACCGTACTTCATCTCGCCCACCACGTCATACTGGTAAACCTATTGTCGATAATACAGCCCTGAAAGCCACCGTTCCAGATAATTTCACAGGGATTTTTAAAATTGGTAAAAACGGCTATGGTTTCGTAAATCACAAAGACTCGGGATTCGTGACATTAATCGAACCACAAAATAATCTACACTCGTTAAATGGTGATACCGTTAATGTAACCATTACCGATAAAAAATCAGGCAGTGGGACCGTAACCAGTATCGTAAAACGTGGGAAAAGTTTATATACAGGAGTCATCGAAAAAAAATCTGGTGAATACTATCTCATCTCATCAGACAGTCGCGAACCAGAATTTCGCATTGCACCTATTCCGTCTGATATTGATACTACACTCGGTAAAAAAGTCTCTGTGAAAATGGGGACTTGGATTGGTGATGTACCGACTGCAAGTATCGATGAAATTCTGGGAAATCCAGGAGATAATAATACAGAAATGACAGCTATCGTTGTCGAAAAAGGTTTCGACATTGAATTTCCTGATGATGTTATCGACGAAGCTAAAAAATTACATGGTACTGGTATTCCAGAGAGTGAAATAGCTAACCGCCGTGATATGCGTGGTGTTACCACATTTACGATTGACCCGATCGATGCCAAGGATTTCGATGATGCTTTATCATATTCTGTTTTACCTGATGGGAATTTAGAAATCGGTATTCATATTGCCGATGTTTCGTATTATGTAACCCCAGGGTCTGCACTTGATGATGAGGCTCGTAAACGAACTACATCGATTTATCTCGTAGACCGTGTTATCCCAATGTTACCAGAAGTTTTATCAAACGAACTGTGTTCAATCCGCCAAGACGAGGAAAAATTAACCTACAGTTGTATCGTAACCGTAAATCCACAAAACGGAGCAATTATTTCCGAGTGGTTTGGACGTACAATTATTAAATCTGACAAGAGATTCAGTTACGAAGAAGCTCAAGCCGTAATCGATGCAAAATCTGGTTTATATATAGATGAATTAACAGAACTCATGCGATTATCAAAAATCTATACAGCAGAGCGTACAAAACGTGGAGCATTATCAATGGACAGTGATGAAGTGAGATTCATATTAGATGAAAACGGTAAACCAATCCGTGCAATGCTCAAAAAACGAATCGATACGATGCGCATGATCGAGGAATGGATGCTCATCGCAAACCGATCGGTAGCAAAACGATTGAGCGAAAAAAACGCAGCAGGAATTGCCGTGTACCGTATCCATGATAAACCAGCACCAGATCGAGTCGATGAATTAAAAAACTTTTTAAAGACACTTGGTTTTCATGTATCAATCAAAAACGGGATTATTTCACCGTTTCAATTACAAGAAATCATTAACAGTGCCGACAGTGATGATGTTCGCGAAACATTAACCGGAGCAATCGTCCGTCATATGGCTAAAGCTATTTATTCGACCGAGAATATCGGACACTTTGGTTTGGCGTTTGATTTTTATACACATTTCACCTCGCCTATTCGTCGGTATCCTGATGTATTGGTACACAGACTGATGCAATTAACATTAGAACATCACACCGTAACTCCGGAACAAATCCCTGATTATATTGGTATGTGTGCATACTGTTCTGACCGTGAACGTGAAGCCCAAGTTGCTGAACGAGAATCGATCAAGTATAAACAAGTCGAATACATGACCGAACGCATCGGGCAAACATTTACCGGTGTGATTACCGGACTTGGAAAATTTGGTTGCTATGTAGCAGAAGCCGAATCTCGATCAGAAGGTATGATTAAACTCATGGATCTCGGTAATGATTTTTTCACTTATGATGAAAAAAATGCTTGTATTCGTGGAGATAAAAGTAAAAAAGAATATCGTATTGGTGACCGTTTGCAAATCCGTGTCAAAGACGCAAATCTCCAGAAAAAAATTATTGATTATGTGTTAGTATAGAGAGTATGAAGAAACACATTATTACAATATTCTCATTGATTGTTTTTTTGTTTTTTGTAACGGGAACATTTAATCATTTACATACACAACAATTACAACCTGACCCTATAGTACGAGAAACAGTATTAGCCTCAGATACTACAGAATTAGAACGTATCAATGAACAAGCAACCATTGCAGAAATGGAACAATCAGAACCAGTTTCAGAACCTGTACATACCACTACTCAAACAACCTCTCCAGTAAAAACAGAACCGAAACCTCCTGTAAAAAAAGTCTGTCCTAAACCAGATCCAGAAAATACAACAACAGTGAGTGATCTATTCCCTGTTTCTGGTGATACGAGTGTCGAAACCTATATTCCACCAGATCTGGTAGATATCAGTTTAGATGTCCCTGTATCTGGGAGCTCTACCTGTATCACAAAAACAACTCGTGATGCCATTGTTGCCATGTTTACAGCAATGCAAACAGAAGGATTAGAGCCTATATTTGTTTCTGGATATCGTTCGTATACAACACAAAAGAAACTCTACGAAAACCAGGTAGCTCTCCTTGGTCCTGATCAAAAAACCGTAGCAAAACCAAAACATTCAGAACATCAATTAGGTACGACATTTGATATCAAGGCTAAACAATTAGATACTACAACCTATACCAGTTTTGGAAAAACTCCTGAATATCTATGGATGACAGAACATGCTCATGAATATGGATTTATCCAGAGTTATCAACTGGGCAAAGAGTCAATCAATGGATATACGAATGAACCATGGCATTGGCGTTATGTTGGGAAAACTCATGCGACCATTATAAAAACAATGCAAACGACAGCATTAGAATATTTACGAGAATTAAATACTCCTGTTCCGACAATTCCAGAACCAGAACAAAATAAAACACCATAATGGTGTTTTATTTTATATTCGTCTACTGTCATACGCCCAGTGCAGTATTGCTTGACGTTGTCGTGGACGACAATGTATATCTCCTGCTCTACAATTATTCCCCACTGCCAGTATATGTCTTCGCATATTCATCCATCTGCGGATCTGACGATCGTCTTCATTATTCATTCTGCGTCCCATATAATACCGGCAATACCATTGGAACCATCCGCGTGGATCATCATGATGTATCCAGCCCTTGCGACGCCACTCTGCTAAACTCTGTGATGCACGCACGCCGAAACAGTTCAGTGTTTTGTCATAGGTGTTTCCTGTCGCGAACTTGGCATGAGTAAACCAATCCGCTGGGAATTCGCTCACGCAATCACGCATATAAATACCACCAAACACACCCAATTCGAGCATTTGTTTTGGAGTTAATTGAGGTTTAAATCGTGGATCAAAGTTTTGCCCTACAGGTTCGGTGCATTCATAGATATAACCCTGTTGCATTTTATCGTTTACGGTAATGGTTCTCTGTTTCATAAATTACAGTATGAGATTATTTACAATAAAAAGCAATATGTATTTTTTGCACATTGCTTTTTATTTCAAGTAACTGTCGAAAAATATCGCATGACACGTATATCCGTTCGGATTGTGTTGTAAATAATCCTGATGATACTGCTCTGCAGGATAAAACACATTAAACGGTTCGAGAGTTGTCACCACTGGTGCAATATTTCCCTCTCGATCTTTCCATCTTTCTGATTTATTTACAATGTCTATAAAATCCTGTGCTTGTTTTCGCTCTGTTTCGTTTTGATAAAATATCGCACTACGATATGAACCCCCGATATCATTTCCTTGACGATTCAGCGTCGTCGGATTATGAATCTGGAAAAAGAAATCCAGTAATTTCCAAAAACTGGTCACACTATCATCATAGGTAATCTCGAGAGCCTCTGCATGACCTGGATGATTTTCATAGGTTGGTCCGTCAGCTGGCGGATTACTGCCTCCAGTGTATCCTGTCTCAGTATCGATAACACCCGGAACACTGCGGAATAATTCCTCTAATCCCCAGAAACATCCACCTGCTAAATATGTTTTTTGTATCATAAAATTTATATATTAGCTTCTTCATTAATTTCTAGACACACAGAATTTATACACAAATGTTTCCCTGTTTTAGATTCCGGATCGTCGAATAAATGTCCCAAGTGTGATTTGCAATTACTGCATACGACCTCGGTGCGATGCATGCCCAGACTGGTATCATCACGCATTTCTATTGCACCTGGCAAAGCATCGTCGAAGCTTGGCCAGCCAGCGAGTCCTGGCATATCAGAGTGAAATTTTGCAGAACTTGGGAATAATGCATTACCACAGACCTTGCACGTATATGTTCC
>JACCDG010618898.1_pt1 | contig 13658 bp, 13 predicted proteins | sample 7442471 | NCBI WGS metagenome assembly JACCDG01 (sample SAMN15323444, study PRJNA562643) | freshwater metagenome | isolation source: river surface water | place: USA:Blue River Watershed | collected 2017-08-17 | reverse complement strand
GACGGCACCTTCGGCAGATAGAGCTTTTCCATTTTCTAACAATTGACGCGTGTCAGGATGGATATTTAAAAAGATTTGCAACTTAACAAGGGGAATGAGAGTTTCTGGATTTTCTCTCCAAAAGGACTGCGCTTTTTCTAAGGCCCCGACAGCACAAGCATCTGCGTTGGAGGTGAGCCAGCGCAGGACAGAATAGGTGTCTGTGAGATCGAGGTCAAACGCTGCAATCGCATGGAGTAGCACGCAATCGTGAACGAGCTTGGTTTCTTCTTCACCTAAGAAGGCTTCGAACCAGTTTTTGTATAGAGCAATGAATTTAGCGCTGATGAAGGGGTGGTCTTTTTTAACGTTAAAATCGGATTCTCCAACAGAATATCCAAGGTCGTGGATGAAGTGGATCACAAGACATAAGAGTGTTTGCTTCGGGGTCATTTGGTCTGGAACGTCCATGTGCGCGTTCATGCTCTCAGAATAGGCCATGTTATTGTGTACATGAAGGATGCCGTGATCGCTTCCGGTAAAACAGTATTTATCATGGATGACTTGGTAGATAGCGACGTGTACAAGACTCCTGCAGAAAATAAAGGCCACATCGATTCCCTTCTCTGGATAGGAGGCTCTGTACAGATGAAAAGCTTTAATAATGTCTTGTTCTAAATAAATCGCTAATTCTGATTTAAGAAAGATCTTTGAACTGCCCTTTTCAGGATTACTAAAGCGTTTAATTTCTTGTTTTAGAAGATGTTCAGCTGTTGCATCATCAGGAAGTGCTGCAAAATGCTCATCGGAGATTCCGAGAGTTTCAACGATATCGCGCCCAATGATTAGAGGGTCGTAGAGTTTATAGACTTCAATGTTTTCTTCGATCTTGCCAGCTGCATTAACTGTGCGGTAGGCCGCTTCTTTTCTACGAGCTAAATCTTTAATATCTTTTGCTGGACCTAAACGCTTTTCCATGTCGGCAAGTTCTCGTGCAACATAGGTATTGGTTAAACTTGTGCGTTTATACAGTTCAGGATCTTGATGAGGTGGCTCTCGGTGCCTCTTGAGTCTCGCTTCAAGACTTTCAGGGCTTCTAGGAGAACAAGAGTTGGAGGAAGATAGACTTCTTAGGGAAAAAGTGCTTAGGGAGTGGCTTAGTCTGTGTAATACTAAAGATCCAGCGGACAAAGGCTCTGTTGCTGAAGAGGGGTCACTGTGAAGAGATCCTAAATCAATAGTCGATACTCTCTTCAGAGGACTAATTCTTGCGATAGGATCTTTGTTTGTGGAATGGGCTGCTTGCTCGAACAAGGCTGCTTTTGTGCGTGCGACGAATCCAGGAGTGACTAAAGGCGTTGCCATAAAGACCTAATATTTTTTTATTTGTTAATAAACAAGTCTGTTATTAATATATTATCTTTTTGTTTTTTTTAATCAAACACATGTATTATTTTAATTTAAAAAAACAAATAAGATATAAAAAAATATTAGGGTTTGAAACTGATTCTGTCAGCATGGACAGAACCAGTAAAAAGAGTGCGTTAGCCTAGTCGCTTTTGAAGCTCGGCTTCGAGTTTGCGAATGTCTTTACTAAAGTTACGGATCCCTTCATAGAGCTTTTCAGTCGCCATGGCGTCTTCACAGAGCATAAAGCGGAAGGTTTTTTCATCAACCGCTAGCTGACTAATGGACATTTTTTGAGAGGCTGTGGGATCAAGTTTACGGGGGACAGGGCCGTCTGTTTTTTTGAGTTCTTCTAATAGCTTGGGAGCGATTGTCAAGAGGTCGCAACCGGCAAGTTCCAAGATCTCATCACTATTGCGAAACGATGCTCCCATGATTTGGGTTTTGATTCCAAATTTTTTATAGTAATTAAAAATTTGAGTAACTGAAATTACACCGGGATCTTGTGGCGCAGGGTAACCTTCTTTTCCCTCGTTTTTCTTAAACCAGTCGAGGATTCTACCAACGAAGGGGGAGATGAGGGTGGCTTTGGCATCTGCGCAGATAATAGCTTGCGCAAGGCTAAAAAGAAGTGTCATATTGCAATGGATCCCTTCTTTTTCGAGGATGGCAGCAGCTTGCGCTCCTTCCCAAGTCGAGGCGAGCTTAATGAGAACCCTTTTTCGATCGATGCCAGCTGCTTCGTATAAGGAGATGAGAAACCTTGCTTTGGCTACACTTCCTTCGACGTCAAAAGACAGACGAGCATCCACCTCGGTGGAGACTCTGCCTGGGATGATTTTGAGAATCTCGACTCCAAAGTTGACAAAGGCCTTATCAAGAGCTTTGCTAATGGCATCGGCTGGGGTTTTCCCTTGTTTCTTTCCATAAGCAACAGCGTCATTGATCAGAGCTTGGTACTCGGGTTTTAAAGCAGCAGCTAGGATGAGTGAGGGATTAGTCGTCGCGTCTGTGGGGGCGTACACTTTAATCTCTTCGAATTCGCCCGTATCTGAAACGACTGTTGTGAGTTTTTTTAACGCATCTAACTTACTCATATTTCCTCCGCTTTATATGCACCTGTTCTACTAATATTTTTCGTCGATTTTCGATTCAAAAGAATCTCTAAATCGACAGAAGCTTGTTAACGGGATAGGTCCACCGAATTCTACCATTTTAGAAGGGATGATGGAAGGGATTTCTGGTTATAGGAAAATTTTGCATTGTCTCAAATTGGGATTTAAATCCATTAGGGGAGAAAGTTGTGTGGTAGCTGGACAAGCGGATTTCTACGGATTTTCCAGCAAGCAGGCTTTGGATGAGAAGGTCGCAGGTAGAATCAGACAGGAGAATGCGTTGACCTCCCTTGCGGACATGGGCTTCTAGAGGTCTACATGCTCCATCGATGATGAGAAATCCTTTAGCATTTTCGGGGATAGGGACTGAATGGACGTTCAGGTAAGCATGAAGGCTTAGTTTTGTCTTTAGAAATTCGAGGTCGATGCCACTGACTTTATCCCTTGTCTTATAGGACAATCGTGTCGAATTATGCTCCGCAGTCCCTGCTGTCATCCGATCGATCTGCCAGTTTGTAGAGGCGTGGTGGCAGCTAGAGAGCAGAATAAAAAGAAAGATTTTTACCACAGAGAAAGAAATAGGGCAAACCCTCCTTCTTCCTCTGTGATTAAATTTCTTTAAAGTTTTGGACACTGTTAGTTGCTAGCTTTCTTACCATGATGACCAGCAACGAGGACAAGAGCTGTCACAGCGATTGCTACCGCAACAGTGGCAATGGCAATACTAATCCACATCTTTTTTTTTGCTTGTCTTTCGGCGCTATCAGACCCCTGTGACACAGGAGTTCCTGGATCTTCTTCGGGAGTGACGGGTGTCTCTTCTGTCTTTGCGGGGGCATCTGTATTCGAAAGATCGCTGCCGTAAATAGAGGGAGAGAGAACCATGCAGCTAAGCGCGCAGATCGCTATGAGTTTTTTCATGAGTTACCTTAAGCCTCCGATCGTGGTGTATTTCCCATTAATTGAGTATAAACGGTTTTTAAAAATAAAATTTGCCAGTGAGCGCCCATATCTTTATAATGATCCATCACGGTGTGTTCAAAGGGGATCCACAGTGCATTTTGGAATTCACTGTCTGCCAGAGCTAGATCTTTTGATCCAGTCTGTTGTATCAGGGTTTCCAACTTTGTTACGAGATTATCTTGCAGGTTTTTGAGTAATTCGCGCCGTTTTGTATCGGGGATGACATCAATAAGATTCGGTGTCATCTGTAGAGAACGAAAACACGCTTGAAAGTCGCCGTAGTAACTAGCTATTTCTTTTTTTGTTGCAGCAGCGGTCATGATGTAAGCACATCCATCACGCACTAAAATCAGTTGTAAGAGCCTGACAGGTCCCCACTCTGTTGTCATATCAAGTTCTGTGAGATCACAATTGCCAGCCAGAGCTGGGACCTTCCCTAAACGCCGCCACCGGTCCGCATGGTGGTTTTCATGAATGCTCTGAACGATTTGAATGTACTCTTCTTGGGAAACATCTGTAGGTTCAATGGCCAGGTTAATCGATGGGCAAAAACCTTCCTGCTTCTTAAGAAAGGAGATCTGAACTCTCCCAGAGAGCTGTTTGGGATCACCGACCAGCCATCCAGAGGGAGGGGTAAAGAAGCAGTGAAGGGGTGTTTCTGCAGACAGCATGGTCGAGGAAGCTTGAAAGGCTGTACCTTTTGAGGTTGCTCCGCGGGCGGAGGAGTCCTTTCGATCTCCACAGGAAGCAAGGAGGATGAGGGGGATTAAGAGAGCGTACATGGAATTCCTAAAGTTCAAGGGCAGCTATGTGCATGGGCGTGAGATCCGTTGGCTGCTGAGCTTTGGTGAAGGACAGAGGCTAAAATAGCAATCACAGCGGCAAGACCTAGCCCCCAACCCAGCATTGACGTCGAAACGGCAGAAAACGCTCCATCTTCAGCACCAGCGCCACGTCTCCACAGGCTTTCAGTAGTTTCTCTGGTCTGATTAAGATCTCCATCCGCCAAAACGGAAGAAGATGCTATCATCATAGCAAAACAAAGAAAACAGGTAAGAACTCGTTTCATCAAGACCTCACATAGAGAATATGTTCTCTAAAAATTGAGAACACACTGCGAAAGAGTCTTGTTATCTCAGAAAAAAGAGTTTACTGCAACAGAGTTTTGAAACCCTCAAATTTTTTTCAGAGTTAAGAATTAAGCTGGATAAGAACTCTTGCTTTTTGTTTATACTGTAGGAGCCACTTGGGTTTATGCCAGGTGTTGTAATTTTCGAGCACACGCGTCATTTAGGACTAAGGCATGAAAGGTATGGAATCTGGAAAGGACAAGGTCAAGAAAATTTGCGATGTTTTGAAAAAAGAAACTCTAGAACCTGCCAAGGCAGAAGCGCAACAGATCATCGAAAAGGCGCGCAGAACGGCAGAAGAGCTCTTAGCGGATGCTGGAAGGGCTATTGAAAAGATGCAGATTGAAGCAAAACAGCAGATTGATCGGCAGCGTAAGATTTTCGAATCTTCGGTTGCAGCGGGATGTCGGCAGGCAATTGAGGCGCTGCGTCAAGACATTGAAGAGAAGCTGTTTAGCAGAGAGCTTAAAAGCCTAATCGAAAAAGAGGTCCAGCTTCCTCATGTGATTGCGGATCTTATTACGGCTGTTGTTAAGGCGATTGAAAAAGATGGAATCGATGCACAGCTGAGCGCTTATATTCCTGCGGCGGTTCCTGCAAGATCGGTTAATACGCTTCTTGCAAAAAACGTGCTGGAAAGGCTTTCAGAAAAAGGAGTATTAGTAGGTCCCTTAGAAGGTGGTGTAGAACTGAAGCTCCATGGAGAAAATATCATTTTGGATCTTTCTTCTGAGGCTCTTGTTGATCTGGTATCCCGTTATGTGCGTAAGGATTTTAGGGTCGTTTTATTCGGATAGGTTCAAGAACCGATTCCAGAAAATCGACGAAAAATTTTAGTGGGATAGGTTGGGCGTGAAGCAGTACTTTTTTTTAGCCAGTTTTTTGCCTCCGCTTGTCTTCGGTGACAAACCACCGATTTCTTTCGAGGAGCTCAAGATGAGAATTAAGCTGAACTTGAGTCCGAAAGATTACAAACTTGCTGAGGTCCTACTTTCTTTTGTGGATATCAGTAATATTCGCTCTCTTTTGCTAGAAGAACCGATTGATCCCAAAGGGAATTTGAATGAAAAGGAACTCGATGAAGCTCTTTTGCTCAAATACAATCTTCCCGATTATATTTTTGATTTTTTAGATGGCTTCGAGAGTCATGCAGATAAAATCAAAAATTTTTCTGGTGTTTTTTCTCTTTTCTTTTCTCAGGAGATCCAAAAAGAAAAAGGCTTTTTAAAGAGGTATTTCACGTTTGAAAGGCAGTGGCGCTTGGTGATGACTGCGCTGCGGGCTAAGGTTTTAGGAAGAGATCTTCTGCGTGAATTGCAATTTGAGGATTTAACCGATCCTTTTATTACTCAGATGCTCGCTCAAAAAGATGCAGACCAGTATGATCCTCCTGCAGAGTATGCGGATTTGAAAGACCTGCTTGCCGCATGTGATCAAGATCCGGGACAAGAAAGATTGGTCTTTGATCAGTACCGTTTTGATAAAATTGGAGAGCTTGTGGAAGGAGATCTCTTTTCTAGGGATTTCATTTTGTCTTATATTGCTCGCCTTGCAATTTTGGAATATGGTCTTGAGCTAGATGAGGATAAGGGCAAGATGATTTTGGATACTTTTAAAACGAGCTAGGGCTAATAGATGAGCAAGCATATTACAACAGGAAAGGTCGTCAAAGCTTTTGGAAACCTCCTGCATATTTCTTTTGAAGGGAATATTCGGCAAGGAGAGATTTGCATGGTGCAGCTGGGAAATGATGTTTCCCTTAAGGCCGAAGTCATTGAAATTGTCGGGTCTACTGCAAAAATTCAAGTTTTTGAAGATACGCGCGGGGTGAAACTGGGCACTCCCGTTGTTTTCAGCGCCCACCTTCTCGAAGCTGAACTCGGTCCAGGACTCTTAGGTCTTGTTGTGGATGGACTACAGAATCCTCTCGAAAAGGTCGCCGATGCAACAGGCCTTTTTCTAACACGAGGTGTTTACTTACCAGCTCTTGATAGAGCGCGTCATTGGGATTTTCATCCAACGTGTAAGGTAGGAGATCTTCTTTCTCGAGGAGAGAGTCTAGGGTATACCATGGAAGGAAGATTTCGTCATGAGATCATGCTTCCCTTTACCCATTTTGGAAAATACAAGATTAATTGGGTCATCAAGCCAGGTTCTTACACGATAGAAACGGTTGTTGCGCGTGGAGTGGATGAGAAGGGAAACGAGCATCATTTTTCCATGTTACAAAAATGGCCTGTCAAAATGCCGCTTTTTTCAGGAGAAAAAGGGCAGGCCCAAAAAATGATGGATACGGGCTTAAGAATTCTCGATACACAGTTCCCCGTGCTAAAAGGGGGAGCCTTTTGTTCGCCGGGGCCTTTTGGGGCTGGTAAGACGGTGTTGCAGCACCACCTGTCCAAATACTCATCCGTCGATATCGTCGTCGTCGTCGCTTGTGGAGAAAGAGCTGGTGAAGTTGTTGAGACGCTCAGGACTTTTCCTCACCTTGTCGATCCTCACACGAATGAAGCATTGATGCAAAGGACGGCGATCATTTGCAATACCTCTTCGATGCCTGTTGCTGCACGAGAGGCTTCCATTTACATGGGAGCAACTATTGCAGAATACTACCGGCAGATGGGGCTTGATGTTCTTCTGCTTGCAGACTCCACTTCCAGATGGGCTCAAGCGATGCGCGAAATGTCGGGAAGGCTCGAAGAAATTCCAGGGGAGGAGGCTTTTCCTGCGTACTTAGGGTCTCGGATTGCAGCCTTCTATGAAAGATCAGGTGTTCTGATTCTGAAGAATGGTAAAGTCGGTTCTTTGACGATTGGTGGGACAGTCTCTCCAGCAGGAGGAAACTTTGAAGAGCCCGTGACGCAAGCAACACTTTCTGTTGTTGGAGCTTTTCATGGCCTTTCTAGGGCAAGATCGGATGCTCGGAGATACCCAGCGGTGGATCCGCTCATTTCTTGGAGCAAATACATTGATGGTGTGAGCCTCGTGTTAGAAAAGACGGCCCCCGGTTGGGGACATATGGTCAAACGCGCTGCTGAAATTTTGCACGATGGAGATGAGATTGGAAAAAGAATGGAAGTTGTGGGAGAAGAGGGGATTTCAATTGCGGATATGGTCCTGTATTTAAAATCAGAACTTTATGAATTTGCCTACTTACAACAGAATGCTTTTGATCCAGAAGATGCGTACTGCCCACTTGAAAGGCAAATAGAGCTTTTCTATCTCGTGAATGAAATTTTTGATACGACGTTCACTTTTGAGACACATGATGCGGCTCGTAGCTTGTTTTTGGAGCTGCAAAACCAGATTAAAAACATGAATTTCATGGCATTTAAATCGGCGCCCTACCAAGAGGGGATAAGATCCGTAAAAGAGAAGATATCACAGAAGGTCTTAGTATGAGAAAAGTATACGATCGGATCATCGACATGCGCGGCAATCTTCTCACGGTGATTGCAGAGGGTGTATCACTTGGGGAATTGGCACGCGTGCATAAACAAAATGGAACGAGCACGTATGCTTCCGTGCTTCGCATTGAAGGAAACGTCGTGACGTTGCAGTGTTTTGAAAACACGCGGGGAATGAGTACCAATGATCAGGTTGTTTTTTTAGGCCATCCGATGCAAGCAACTTGTAGCGAGGCTCTTTTAGGACGTCGGTTAAATGGGGCAGGGGATCCCATCGATCAAGGTCCTGCGATCCGAGGGGAGTCGGTTGAAATTGGTTCTCCCTCGTTTAATCCTGTCAGAAGAATTATCCCACGGGAACTTGTTCGGACCAACATTCCGATGATCGATGTATTTAACTGCCTGGTGAAGTCACAGAAAATCCCGATTTTTTCTGTGGCAGGGGAGCCGTATAACCAGCTTCTTATGCGGATTGCTAATCAGACCGATGCTGATGTCGTCATTATCGGAGGCATGGGTTTGCGTTTTGACGATTATTATGCATTTATCGAGAATGCAGAAAAGTCGGGCTCCATGAACAAAACCATCATGTTCATTCACCAGGCAACAGATCCAGTCGTCGAGTGTTTGCTAGTTCCTGATATGGTTTTAGCATGCGCGGAGCGCTTTGCAACGGAGGGGAAAAACGTTTTGGTTCTTCTGACGAATATGACCTCTTTTGCCGATGCGATTAAAGAGATCTTGATCACCATGGATCAGGTTCCTTCAAATCGAGGATATCCCGGATCTCTCTATTCAGATCTGGCATGCCGCTATGAAAAGGCTGTTGATATTGACGGAAGTGGATCAATTACGATTATTTCTGTGACTTCCATGCCAGGGGGCGATGTTACCCACCCGATTCCCGACAACACGGGATACATTACCGAGGGGCAGTTTTATCTCAATGGGGGTAGAATCGATCCTTTTGGTTCTCTGTCACGTCTTAAACAGCAGGTCATTGGTAAAGTTACAAGGGAAGACCATGGGGATCTTGCTAATGCCCAAATTCGTCTTTATGCGGATTCAAAGAAAGCAAAAGAGCGTAAGGGGATGGGATTTAAACTGTCTAAGTGGGATGAGAAGCTTCTGCATTTTTCTGATTTATTCGAGGAGAGGATGATGAATCTTCAAGTCAACCTAACCCTTGAAGATGCTCTGGATTTAGGATGGAAAACACTTGCTGAATGTTTTGATTCTCATGAAGTGGGAATCAAGCAGAGCTTGATCCAAAAATATTGGCCTAAGGGTTAGCTGTGGCTACCATCAAGTTAACAAAAACAGAACTCAGAGCCCAGCAAGTCAAACTGGAGCGTCTTGAAAAGTACTTGCCAACCCTGCAGCTCAAAAAAGCCCTTCTTCAAGTTGAGGTTTTGGAAGCTCAAGGAGAGATTGAAATTTTGGCATTAGACTTTAACAAGACCTATGAAGCAGTGGAAAAGTATCGAGCGCTACTTGTCGATCGCAATGCAGGGGATTTGTTTTCTGCTGTAAAGGTTAAAACAGTCAAAACACAAACAGAAAACGTGGCAGGTCTGGATACCCCCATTTTTGAAACGGTTGAATTTTTTCCTCCGACGTATGCTTTGTTTGATTCGCCTGTGTGGTTCGAGTCTGCAATTCGTGGAATCCAAAAATTCATTGGTGTTCGAGAAAATATCAAAGTTGTCGAAGAGAAAAAAAGGCTTCTAGAAAAGGAGCTGAGAGATGTTTCGATTCGAGTCAATCTCTTTGAAAAAATCTTGATTCCTAGGTGCATTCAAAATATTAAGAAAATTAAAATCTTCTTAGGGGACCAGCAGTTAGCTGCTGTCTCGCAAGCAAAAGTTGCTAAGAAAAAAATTCTCCTGCGCAGTATGGAGAAGGAAAAAGCATGATCATTCCGGTCAAGAAATACCTACTTCTCGGTGCTAAAGAAGATTTAGATCGTTTCTTTCTGCAAGTGCAGCAAAAAGGAATTGTCGAATTTATCCCAGCGCCAGGATCGAAGATGGTGCCTTTACCCATTGAAGCACAGAATATCGTTGATGCTCTTAAAATTTTACGCAGACTCCCTGTCAAGAAAAAGTATGAAGGCCCTGTGCATGAAGGCTATGCAGGTGAGGTTTCCCGCCGTGTTTTAGAAGTCAAAGCAGGGATTGAAAAGCTCTCAGAAGAAAAAAGGCTCCTTCAAGCGGAAATTGTTCGAATTACCCCTTTTGGGGATTTTTCTTTAGATGATATCGATTTCATCGAGAAAGAAGGAAAAAGAGAAATCCAGTTTTTTTGTCAGAAAACACTCAAACGCAACAAAGAATCAGAGCCTCCCTCTCTTATTTGGGTCAGCTCCTCGGCAGAGCTAGATTATTTTATTTCGATTGGCTTGGAAGCTGAAAAGTATTCCGACATGATCGAAATGAGGATAGACCGTCCTTTGGGAGAGCTTCAAACACACCTGGCTTTCGTGACAGAATCATTGCAGCAGTTTCAAGCAGAACTGAAAGGGTTTGCAGGGCATATCGAGCTCTTGCAAGATGCCCTCATTGAACACCTCAATGAGCATAGTCTTGTTGTTGCCAAAAAAAGGGTTGCTTTTCCGATCGAAAATTCCCTTTTTTCTGTAGAGGCATGGATTCCTGAAAATAAAACAGGGGTTCTTTACGCTTTGCTTCAAGGGATGGCAATCCATTGTGAGCCCATTTTGGTTGAAAAAACAGATCGTGTGCCCACCCGGATGGAAAATAGTGGTTTTAGTAGAATCGGGGAAGATCTTGTGAAGATTTATGATGTGCCTTCTTCTACCGATAACGACCCTTCGCTTCCTGTGCTGATTTTCTTTTCCATCTTTTTTTCTATGATTGTAGCAGATGCAGGCTATGGACTGATTTATCTGGCAATCACTCTCTTTTTTAAATATCGCTTTCCTCAAGCAAAAGCAGCAGGGAAACGGATGATTAAACTCGGAACTATTCTCTCCTCTACCTGTATCGTTTGGGGAACTCTCACAGGCTCATTTTTTGGAATCGAGATGGATCCCAAGGGATGGTCTTCGAAGGTTTCGATTGTCGAGCATTTAGCGGTTCATAAAGCAGATTATCACCTACGCGTCAAAGATGCGGTCTACCAGAGTTGGGTAGGGCACTATCCCCAGATTGCACAGGCAACGACAGGAGAAGAGATGCTCGAACTTGCCGCAAAAGAGGACAAGGGACATCTGCGATATGAAATGCGCGATACTTTTTCAGAAAATATCCTCTTAGAGTTTTCCTTGTTTTTAGGGGTCATTCATATTGCCTATTCCTTGATTCGGTACTTAAGACGCCACCTTTCTCACATTGGCTGGATGTTTTTTCTTGTTGGAGGATATCTTTACTTTCCATCCCTTTTAGGGGCTACCTCGATGGTCCAATTTTTAGGAGTACTGGATCCGAAGACTTCTGGAGAGATAGGGCTGCAGCTTGTTTATAGTGGTTTGATCTTAGTTGTGTTTTTTGGCGTAATTCAAAAGAAATGGTACGGGCTCATTGAAGTCACCCATGTGACCCAAGTTTTTGGGGATGTGCTTTCTTACTTACGTCTCTATGCGTTGGGTCTTGCAGGAGTCCTCATGGCAGAGACTTTTAATACGATGGGAATGACGATCCATGGAAATTACGGGTTAATTCCAGCCTGCTTTGTGATTCTAGTGGGCCACTCGATCAACATTAACCTCGCAATTGTCGAAGGCACTGTTCATGGTCTGCGTCTAAATTTTATTGAATGGTATCACTACTCGTTTGAAGGAGGGGGGCGTCTGTTTCGTCCACTGATCCGCCTCCATTCAAAAGAGCATCATTAAGCCATGGTGAATAAATGGATGGTCTTGGTATAAGGATTAAGAGACTGTTTACGGATTGAGGCTTGGTCGAGTTTTTAGGATTATTGCGGAAATTGGTTCAAAAGAACCAAGAAATCGACAGAAGCTGAATCCGTTAACAGTCTGTAAGAGTTCATAAGGAGAGCGTGTATGGATTATGGGATGGTAGGGCCTGCTTTGGTATTAGGTCTTGGTTGTATTGGAAGTTCAATTGGTTGTGGAATTGGCAGTATGGCCTGTAATGCGGTCATGAGCCGAGTCGAGGAAAATCACGGCCAGTATATTGGAATGACAGCTCTTGCAGCCTCTCAGTCAATCTATGGATTCGTCCTGATGCTCAAGATGAAAGAGAGTATTATTTCTGGATCTCTTTCACCTCTTTCAGGAATTGGTATTGGCCTTTCTGTTGGGCTTGCTCTTCTCTTCTCATCGATGTATATGGGAATGTGCGCTGCGTCTGGGATTCAAGCGGCGGCTAAGCAGCCTGCAATCATTGGAAAATGTTTTGCAGCACTTGGGATCATCGAATCTTTTTCCCTGTTTGCCTTCGTCTTCGCGTTCCTTCTGATGTAAAGACCGGGGCTGGTAAGAGATGCTTTCATAGTGTCATCAAAAATCATCGATTTTAGCTGGGTGTAGTTTAATAATCATGTACTTCATAACTATAACCTACAGATGAAAGCACTACATGTTTAGGACTACCCAATTTTTTTTTAATCGCATAAATCGTACATTAATTTGATTTTGGGGTCATTGTTATATCGTCTGCGATTTTTTTTGGAGTCGTCTAGCTATTTTATTGTGTGAGGAGTTCTTTTTGAGGGGTCGACGTTTTCTCCCATAGACCCCACTTTTAATCTTTTTCTATTGATTACTCCATCACAGATTCTTCGCCGAGGACGTAGACCCGTGTGCCTGACTTGAGATTTTGACCTTCGATCTTATACCACTTGGAAGAGCCGTCGTAGATGATGACATCTCCTTTCTTGGCGCCGCGGATCGTGGATTCGAGGTCTTTTTGGGGAATCAGGACCTTGACAACTGTTTTTTTCTTCTGGGGGGCTTGGGCAGGAGCTTCTGGAGCAGCTGCGATCTCTTGTTGAGCTGGGGCCGCTGCAACTACTTCTTGAACGGGTTGTTGTTGTGTAGGAACCTCTAAAGCAACTGGAGCCTCTACGACTGCAGAGGTTTTCTCTTCGACTTTGTACCATGTTGAGATCCCGTCATAGACGAGGATATCGCCTTTTTTGGCTGTTTTACTAGCAGTTTGTAGGTCTTGAGGAACGAGCCTGTGTCTAGAGTCTACATTCTGCTCTTGAGTTGAATTTGAAACAGCTTCGCTTGCACCAAGATTGCATAGACTTAAGAATAAAAAAGCAGAGCATAAATAAAAAGACTTCATAAAACACCTCGTTATCTTTAATTATATTTTTATAAGAATCAATAAATATAATCAATAAGCAAATTATTTTCGAATTAACTGAAGGATGTATTTTCCGACGAGAATAGGGTGCAATAAAAAGAGTTTCAGGAGGACCCAATAGTTAACCCCTGAAATTTTTTTCCGAATGAGATCCGGAAGATTTCTCTGAGCATCTTGAATCCAGGACAGGTAGGGGGGCGGCATCAGAGGAAGCGCGTTAAGAGGAAAAAATCGAGACTCTCTTGATTCTTCAGTGGCTCTTGGAGTTCCCTGAATGAGGCGACATTCAAAAAGGTGGGTAAAACGGGTCATTCTGTTAACAGGGAGATACTCGGCTACCTTTCTAACGATTGCGACTTC
>JACCDG011432326.1_pt1 | contig 13661 bp, 13 predicted proteins | sample 7442471 | NCBI WGS metagenome assembly JACCDG01 (sample SAMN15323444, study PRJNA562643) | freshwater metagenome | isolation source: river surface water | place: USA:Blue River Watershed | collected 2017-08-17 | reverse complement strand
TCATTGCCAGCGCTGCAGCGCTGAACACAACCCTCGCCTAACTGCGCTAGGCAGCGACGCGCTTACTTGGCAGCGTCAGCTTTTGGTGCGGCCTCGGCCTTCTTGCCGCCTTCGGCTTTTTTCGCAGCCTTCTTTTCTTGGCCGAGGTGTTTGCCTTCGGTCTTCACCGCAGGTGCGGCTTCAACCTTCGCAGCAGTTGCGGGCGTGGCAGGTGTTGCTGGTGTCGCCGGCGCCGCAGGTGTCACAGCAAACGCTGCAGCAGAAAAAGCACCAACGATCAAAGAGGCAATCAGCTTGTTCATATAAATTCCTTTACGGTGGTTGAACAACTCCAACAGCGGAGTGAACATTCAACGGCAAGGAAGACGCAGCTGTTGACGCAAATATTTAAATATTTTGGTCAACGCACCAGACTCAACGTTCGTTAGTCTGCGTTTTCGTTGGCACACGACCATGCGATTAAAAAGTTGTTAAGCGAACTCGTAGACAACTTCACGTATGCAATCAAGTGCTGTCTTCACCGCAATCCGATCCATCGCATCAGCACGCCAGTACAAACTAATTGAACCGTGCACATCTAAGTTCAGCGGGATTAACCCCAGAAGTTGTAGTCGGCTGTAACGCAGCGCGGGGCGCTGTGAGGTCACCCCAATCATGTCGCTGTGCAATAGGAGCGTGGTCGTCAATGTTGCAGAGTTGCTTTCCACATAATTCGGTGGAAGTTTGTGCCCTAGGTGAGACAACGCCTGGTCAAAAGCTTTACGAACAGGTGTCCCCTTGGCCCAGAGCGCCCAAGGATATTTCAGTACGTCATCCCATTCGATGGTCTTCAACTGAAAAATAGGGTGCTGGATGCGCGCAACCAAATGGATGGGCTCTGAGTAGAGCAATTCACTTTTGATGTCAGGCCCGTGCGCAATGATTTCCGAAGGGCCAACCACGACATCCACTTCACCAGCATTAAGCGCATCGAATAGGCCGTTGATTTTGTTTTCCAGCAAATGGATGCGTGCCATTGGCAATCGATCCACAATTTTCAAAACAGCCATTGGCACCGTGTCGACAGAAGATGCGCCGGCAAAACCGATCGTCACCTGGCCGCTGCTGCCTTCGCGCAGAAGCAACATTTCATCCCGGGCCGTGTCTAGGTGAGCCTCAATGCGTCTCGCATGATCAATCAAAGCCTGGCCATGAACCGTTGGGCGCAACCCTCGGGCGTGACGTTCAAACAGGGGCAACCCAATGTCATCTTCCAACTCTTTGAGCCACTTTGACAGCCCTGGCTGTGTCGTGTTCAACGCGTCAGCCGTTTGGCTCATATTGCCTGTTTGCCCCAGACTCAGAAGTGTTTGCAAATTACGCAAACGCAGGCGATGCGTCCAGTCAGTGCTCATAAGTTAGCCAGCCTTGATATACCAATAATCGTATGGAGTATAAGAACTTTTTATTTTAAAAGTTATGCCTCTTGGCGCACTATCGGTACCCACAGATTAATGGAGAGTCATATGACAAATCAACCAGCTCTTTTTGCAGGGCGTTTTGAAAATCGCGTGGCCTTGATCACGGGTGGCGCCTCAGGCATTGGCCGAGCCGTCGTCGATCGTTTGGTGCATGAAGGGGCAAAAGCCATCGTCTGGGACATCGATGCCGCCAAGCTACAAGCTTGCCAGAACACGCATAAAGACCGGGTGTTGACGCAGCGCGTCGACGTCACAGACGATCAACAGATTCAGCACGCCCTCAAAGAGGCGCTACAGAAATTTTCTCAACTAGATATCTTGGTCAATGGCGCTGGCATCGTCGGCCCCAATGGTCCATTTTGGCAAGTCGAGGTTTCAGATTGGGAACGCGTGATGCGTATCAATTTGTTCGGCACTTTTTATGTGTCGCGCGCCGTCACACCGCATCTGATTGATCAAGGCTGGGGGCGAATTGTCAACATTGCGTCTGTCACAGCCAATGAAGGGCCCAAAAATCTGGGTCCTTACGCCGCCTCCAAGGCGGGCGTGGTGGGACTCACCAAGTCAATGGGCAAGGACCTCGCCAGCACGGGTGTACTCGTCAATGCCATCACACCCGCCTTGATTGCAACAGAGTTGTTGCAGCAGCTTTCCGCCGAATACATGGCCGCAGCCTTATCGCGAATTCCTTTAGGCCGTCCTGGCACGCTAGATGAAGCCTCGGCCTTGGTGTGCTGGTTGTGCTCTGAAGAGTGCTCCTTCTCGACAGGTGCCACTTACGACTTGTCGGGCGGGCGTGGTTTGTGAACGCATCCGCACCCGTCAGCCACTCACACAAAGAAAGATACCGATGACCTCTAGGCTCAAAACCACGGCGCGTATGCCCATTGCGGTGTTCGGCGCAGGCGCGATTGGACGCATGCACATTGAACGCATTCAGTCACATCCTGATGTCTGCCTCAGTGGCATTGCAGACCCTTCGGACGCCGCGCGCGAGCTGGCCGCCGATTTGAATGTGCCGTGGTTTAGCGATCCTTTGGCCTTGTTGGAAAACACCAAACCCGAAGCGGTGATCATTGCCACGCCCAATCAGACACACACGTCAGCGGGACTGGCTTGCATTGCACGCAAGTTGCCCTTTTTGGTAGAAAAACCCATTGCCCACACGCTGGAGAGTGGCGCGCAACTGTGTAGGGCAGCCGATACGGCTGGCGTGCCAGTGATGGTGGGCCATCAGCGTCGCCACAACCCCATCCTTCGCCGCGCCAAAGCGCTGGTACAACAGGGCTTGCTTGGTCGCCCGGTCACGGCCACGGCCATGGCAACTTGGCTCAAACCAGATGAGTACTTTCAAATGGAATGGCGTCGCAAACCGGGTGGCGGACCGATTTTGATCAACATGATTCACGACATCGATTTGCTGCGCTTTTTGTTAGGCGAAGTGGTGTCTGTGCAGGCACAAACCTCTAGCGCCATTCGGGGGTTTGAGGTCGAGGACACAGCATCGGCCTTGCTGCGGTTTGAAAATGGCGCACTGGCGGCACTCAACGTTTCGGATGCCGCCGTCGCACCGTGGAACTGGGATTTCGCAGCAGGCGAGGCGTCTCACTACGCCAAACAGGATGTAGATGCCATCTTCATCACAGGCACCGAAGCTTCAATCACACTTCCTCAGCTCCAAATTTTCAGCTTCAAGGAGAAACGCGGTTGGCATGAACCACTCACGCAAGAGCGCACGCCCTTGCATCGCGGTGATCCGTACGTTGCACAGTTAACTCATATTCGCGCCGTGGCAGAAGGACATGAAATGCCCGTCTGCTCTGGCTGGGACGGGCTACAGACCTTGCGCACAACGCTAGCGGTTCACGAAGCTGCGCGCTCTGGGCAAACAGTTCAAATCACGCCCGCTTAACGGGTCTTGCTCAGTGTCGACCTAGGCGCGGGCTAACAACCCGCCGTCAATGGCCAGCGTCTGACCGTTGACAAAACGGGCTGCCGGCGAAACCAAGAACAGAACCACTGGGGCAATATCTTCAGGCAAAGCCCAGCGGCCACACGGCACCGACTCCTGCAAGTAATGCTCAAAACCTTCTCGCTCCTGTAAGCCAACGGTGAACTCTGTACGTACAAATCCAGGGGCAATTGCATTCGCCGTCACGCCGTGCGGTCCGTATTCCACGGCGATCGCACGCGCCATAGCGGCCATGGCGGCCTTGGCCGTCGAGTAAGCCGCAATGTTCGGCATAGTCGCCTCAGCGGAAATAGAAGAAGTCATCACCACGCGGCCAAAGCCACGATTGCGCATCCCCGGTATGAATATTTGGCTGCAGTTGAATGAGCCATTGACGTGCACATTCATCAACTGCTGCCACTCCACAGGCGTCGTTTCAATCAAAGGCTTGCGATTTTGGTTGCCCGCGTTGTTGATCAAAATATCGACATCCCAATGCTCGGCAAGCAGCTGCTGATGTGCCGCCTGCACGGCCGCATGGTCAGACACATCAAAACTAGCGCCGCGTGCATCGATGCCTTGCGCTTGCAAGCCTGCGACAGCTTCATCGCAGGCCGCTGATCGAAGATCGTTGATGATCACTCGCGCACCCGCGTTGCCAAGCGCGGTTGCAATGGACAACCCAATGCCGCGCGCAGACCCTGTGACCAAGGCCGTACGGCCATCCAAACCAAAGGTTTGATGCAGATAAGACGTTTTATTCATCGTGTTCACTTTAAATAAGAAATCAAACAGTTTTGCCCGCTGCGTGCATCGCGGCACGATAGCCAAATGTCAGCCCTGGGCCAAGCGTCGTTCCTGGGCCAGGATAGGTTCCCATCATGATGGACGCCATGTCATTGCCAACCGCATACAAACCATCGAGCACCTGCCCTTGGGAATCCAACACTTGTGCATCGGCGTTGGTCATCAATCCAGTGCTGGTGCCAATCTCAGCAGACCAAACTTCCATGGCGACGAACGGGCCATGCGCGATGGGACGCAGGCAGGGATTGGGCATTTGCGTGGGGTCGCCGTTGAAACGATTCAGTTCGCTGTCGCCCTTGCCAAAATCTAGATCTTTACCTTGAACCGCCATGGCGTTGTAACGGCTCACAGTTGCCGTCAGATTTTCTGGCGGTATTTTGAGTTTCAATGCCAAGGCCTCAAGCGTAGGCGCGGTCAAGAGGTAACCGTCCGCCTCAAAGCGTTTCAGATTGGTAGTGCCTGGATAGACATTGCCCAGACCGTATTGCTTCACGAAATTTGCTTCACAAATTAGGTAAGCCGGCATCGTTGGCACTGTCTTGTGCGAGGCATACATGCCTTCAACAAAGTCATGGTAAGAGTTGGCTTCATTGACAAAACGCTTGCCAGCGCTGTTGACGGCAATCAGTCCAGGCTTGGCACGATCAAGCGACAAGTGGGGGTAGACACCACGACTCCCATCGGGTCGTCGGGTCACAGAAACGGGTGTCCAAAATGCACCCGGGCCCTGAGTTTCTGGGGCGACAACGCCGCCATGTGCCAATCCCAATTCAATGCCATCGCCCGTGTTACTTTGACAAGCCACACTGAGCGGCGGTGTTGGTTTAGGCATGAACATTTGACGCAGCTTTGTGTTGTGACCATAACCACCTGTCGCAATGACCAAGCCTCGGCGAGTTTGGATGCGTAAGCGTTTGCCTTGAGACTGGGCGACCACACCCACCACACGACCCGCGTCCCAGATGACTTCCTGCACCGTCGTCTCAAACATCACGGGGACATTCTTCTTGCGAAGGCTATAAAACAAACGTGAGACCAACGCGTTGCCCATGACAACACGCGTCCCGCGTGAGTAACGCAAACGATCAACAACGTAACGCAAAAATAATTTGCCTGAGTAAATGAAGTTGCTCATCGATTGAAAGCGATGGATCAAAGGCGCAAGATCGCTCTTACCCGCCATCATTCCGCCCAGAACCATGAACTCTGGAATAGGGGGGCGGACTCGCTCAAAGTCTTTACCCAGAAGTCGTCCATCAAACATGGCTGGCGCCAGTGCCCTGCCTGTGATCGCTGCACCATCCATGTCCCGATAGTCTGGGTGCTTGCCGCAAGGCACGAAGTGAACATCCGTTTTTTCACGCAGGTAGTCAACCACCTTCGGCCCCGTCGCCAAATAAGCAGTGCGTCGGCCATCCACATCCGGGCCGCCGATCAACGCATCCATGTAACGTGCAGCGGCATCTGCGCTGTCGGTGTAACCGGCTTCTAGGCTTTGTCGATTGCCTGGAATCCATACCGTTCCAGCCGAGGTGGCTGCAGTTCCTCCAACCCAAGCAGATTTTTCAAGTATCAACGGTTTGATACCTTCCAGCGCTGCAACCAGCGCCGTGGTCATGCCCGCAGGGCCCGCGCCCATCACCAGTAGATCGACCTGTTGATCCCAGCTGGGTGTTGTATTTGATTTAGCGTTCATCTCATTGCCTTTGTTTCGTACCCTGTGCTCAGACCGATGGCAGGTATTGGTCGATGGCTTCTCCAGCCAACATGCCAAATACCGCTGACTTGGACAATCCACCTGAGTAGCCAGCCGCCTCACCGCCCCCCTCCAAGCCACCCGTACAAGCACCTGCTGCATAGAGCCCTGGAATGGTTTGCCCGTCCTCACGCAAGACGCGCGCTTGCGCGTCTGTGGCAATGCCACCCATGGTGTAAGTGATCCCTGCGCAAGCCTCGATGGCATGAAAAGGCCCATGCCGAATCGGCCACGCTTTATACGGATGAACGCTTCGTGGCGGCTGATCGGACGCAGTGCCTTCATCGACCAATTGGTTGTAGCGCGTGACGGTATCGACCAGCGTGCTGGGATCGAGTCCCAGCTTTTGAGCCAATTCAGTCAAGGTATCGGCACTGATCAGATTGCCGCCGGCACTGAGCAGGTAGGGGTTGGCAGGCAGCAACCAATCGCGTCCCGGGCCGTTCCAAATGGCTTCGTCAAAGATGATGACGGCCGACAACGGATCAGCGCGCTGGGCAATCGCGTTCGTGATGAACACACCACCTAAGCCTTCATCACAAAAACGACGTGCGGTCTCATCTACAACAATTCCGCCACATGCCAACGAATCGAGCACGGGGTAAGGCCACAACGCCCCATCGGTCATGGCCTTGCGATGTTGAATGTGTCCATAGAAACGATCTGTACCGACCAGTTTTGCACCCGCCGCCTCGGCCATCAGCAACCCTTGGCCTTGGCCACTGCCTGCATTGCGCTGCAACAGTCGATCGGGCCGAGCAGAAATGAAGCGCTTCACCAAATCTGGGTTGGCTTGAAAACCACCATCCGCAATGACCACAGCACGGCTATGCAGCTGCACCACATCTCCTGTGGCGGTTTTGACTTCGACACCCTCGCAACGGTCGGCCCCCATCAGCAGGCGTTGTGCCGTCATACCTTGTGCGATCGTGCCACCTTGCGCACGCAACTTATCACCCAAGGTACGCAACATCACATCACCCGCGCGTCCACGCCAATTCAGTCCAGTTTGACGGACCCCGGGTGGGGAAAGTGAATTGCGACGCAAGCCATCAGGCCCCGCTTGAATAAAGCGCACGCCCAAGGACGACAGCCAACGCAAAGTACGGCGCGCGTTTTGCGTCAAGGCATCCGCCAGCTGTGGATGGGTCGTCCCGCGGGTGGTCTTTTCTAAGTTCTCTTTCACCCACTGAGGGTCGCCCGCCATGTCGTCCATGGCAATGTGAAACAAGCCTCCGGTATAGCGGCTGTTGCACAAGTAAGCATCGTCTTTGCTCTGCTCCAGAACTTGAACGCTCCAGCCTTGCTCGGCCACTTTGTTGGCAGCGGCAAGTCCTGCAAGTCCACCGCCGATCACGATTACATCGCTGAGTGTCATGGGCTATCTCCTTGAATCCACGTGTTCTTAGTACTTAGGCAACAGGGTGTCCGCAATGATGCGAAGCACCTCCACATAGCTCACCAACAGCCCCAGCACTACAGCCGCAAGCACGAAGCCAACGAGGCTTGGCCAGAGCTGTCCCAACTGAAAAGACATGCCGAGAAAGCCCAGAAAAACGAACGCGGACAAAGCAAATGCGACCGTGTGTCCACGACGCACCAGGAATTGCACAACGGGGTATGAGCTGTGAGAAGAAAAGGGTTCTGACATAGTGAGTTTGGATGTGAGATTAACGTTGAATAGCGCGCTCTGCAGCGAAGCGACCGGCACGACGGCCCGAGGTCATGGCCCAACCGATGTGATGCCCGTGCCCCGCCAAAATGGTGCCGCCTTGCCCTGCTGAGCCTGCCGCCCAGAGGCCCAAGATGCGCTGACCGTCTGGTCGCGTCACCTCATGCCGCGCAGTGACTGCCAGCCCACCTTCGGTGAAAACAATCCAGCTCATCACTGGGCCGAGTGCATAAAAAGGCCCTTGGCTAATCGGCTGACGCGTGCGTGTTGAATCCGCCTGTATCGCCTGGTTGTACGCTTGAACGCTGGTGTTCAATTGGTCTGCAGGCATCCCCATTTGGCGAGCCAGCTCAGCCAATGTGGAAGCTTCGTGATACAGGTCAGGACGTGTGTGTTTGTAGTCTTTCAAATACGCATAAGCCACGCCTGGAGCGGTAGAAACAAAGTTAGGCCACGCCTCAAACATTTGCGCCACGCGATGGTCGAACACAAGATACGCCTCTTTGTCCGGTTGGTTCGGCACCTGAAGTTCTGGGCGATCCAGTTCATCGCTGAAACGCTCAGCCCGTTTATTAACCAGCATGGCTCCAGCGCGCAAAAGGGAAGGCTCTGGCGCCAGTGACGCGGTCATGAACCGGGTCACAAAGGGGCGGAACACCCACAACGGCAAATTCATCAACGCAAACTGCATCGGCTTGGTGATCCAACGGTAGGGTGGCAATCGACGCAGCAGTGTTTCCACCGGCGGCGCCTTAAAGCGCATGCTTGGCCCCCACATCACTTCGGGGTTCTTGATCCAGCCCCCCACTTGTTGGGCAATGCGATGCCCATCGCCAGTGCTGGCAGCGTTCATTGCATCGACATGCGCCGCATGCGGGACGTGCTGTTGTTTCAGCGCTGTGCTAGCGCTGAAGTCACCACTGGCAAGAATGACCCCCCCGCGTGCGTTGAACTCGGTCATGCCCGAACCTGTGTCCGCAACGATGCCGGTCACTTGCTCACCATCCATGACCAAATGGCTCAGGCGAGTTTCCAAACGAATATCGACGCCTTGTTTGCGACACTCTTTCTCGAGGTAGTACGCATAGGCCCGGGAATTGGGCAGCACGTTGTGCATTCGCGGTTTGCTGTGGGGCGGCTCTGGCATCGGCCCATAAAAACTCAGTCCAATGCTGATGAGCCATTCCAGCGTCGCTTGCGCGTTATCCACCAACACCCGACGCAACTCTAAGTTTTCCTTCTTGGCCAACTCTGGACTCAAGAAGAGAGACATGTCGTTGAAGTGCTCATCTGGTGTGTCTTCAATGCCTTTGGCCTTTTGAAAACGCGTACCAGTTGCCGTGATCGACCCCACCGAGAGCTTGGTGGTGCCGCCCAAAAATGGATTTTTTTCGAGCAGGATGACGTGCGCACCCTGTTCGGCTGCTGCAATCGCGGCAGCCATGCCCGAACCGCCGCCGCCCACAACGATGACATCTGCCGTTTCTATTCGCAGGGACTGAGGAGATGAGTTCATGATAATTTCTGATTCAAGGAATTGAGGTCCATGATCTGCCCCCGATCAGAGGGCAGACCCAGATATAAACGTGCGTGGTGACGCGATTTACATCTTGCAAAGTGGCGATGCACTTGGAACGATGGCGGGGCTGTAGGTTTGATCAACAACAGGGCGGAGCTTGCCGTCGACCGATTTCACGCGAGCCATAAAGTTAGGCACCATCAATTGATGATCGGCAGCACGCAGCGTCAAAGATCCCATGATGGTTTCGATTTGAGCCCCGTGCAAAGCTTTGCTCACGTCTTCAGGTTTGGGGCTCTTGGCCAAGCGCACACCTTCCAACATGACGGTGGCACCGTGATAAGCCAAGCCCTCGGTTTCGGTGGGCGCACGGTTGAACTTAGAGCGGAAACCCGACACAAATGCCTTGTTACGTGGGTTGTCAATGTCAACGCCGTAACCCAAAGTGCCAGCCATGCCTTCTTGGATTTTTCCAGTGGCGCCGACCATGAAATCCGACAACATTGCGTGACCAATCACTGGTGTCTTTGGCATGAGACCAAACTCACCCGCTTGTTTCATGAAGTTAATGCCGTCGCGTGCAGGGATGGCAGCCCAAACGCCATCCACATTGGCGGCTTTCAATTGGGCAATGTAGGGTGAGTAGTCCTTGGTCCCTAAGGGGGAGAACAGAACTGTGGCCACGGTCTTGCCTTTGGCTTCTACGGCCTTCTTAAAAGATGCCGCGGAGTCACGGCCCCAAGCGTAGTCAGCCGCGATGATCGCGAAATTGTTGCCTTTGATGTTAGGCGCCCATTCGTTGATCATGGCAATGTCAATCGCATCCGACTGCACGGTGCGGAAGCTGCGGAATTTGCAGGTTTCACCGGTCAGCTTGTCGGTCTTGCTGATCGTGGCGAAGTAAGCCGCATCCCAGCGCTCCAGGTTCGGAACAATGGCCAAAGAAACGGCAGAGCCGATTGGGCCAATCAGCAAGTTGTAACCATCGCGTGCCAGCTTCTCAGCGGCACGACGGCCAGTGTCGGGATTGCCCTCGTCATCACCTTCGGCCACTTCGATTTTGCGGCCATCCACGCCACCTTTGGCATTCGCCTCATCAATCGCAAATCGGATGCCGCGAATGACCTCCTCGCCCATCTCCGCCCAAACGCCTGTTTTGGACGACACCAAACCGACCTTGACCGGCTCTTTGCCTTGCGCCAAGGCGCTCAACGGCAGGACTGTCACCAGCGCTGCACTGGCCAACAGTTGATAGATTTTTTTATATTGCATGCTTGTCTCCTAGGTATGAAGGATTGCCGGAATCGGTCCGGCGGCCGTTGGGAACTGGGGGCGATGACCTTAGACCATCACATGGCTTTCTAAATCTTTGAGGCCTTCGGGCGAGTTGCTCACCACGCCTTGTGCCACCACCGAGCCCTTGGCCATGGCCAAGTACCGGTGCGCCACGCGTGCGACGAGGCTCATGTTTTGTTCGATCAACAACAGCGCCGTGCCTTCGTCCGCCACGCGGTTGAAGATGTCGGCGAGTTGGTCCACGATCACGGGCGCCAAGCCCTCGGTGGGTTCGTCCAACAAGATCAAGCTGGGGTTGGCCATCAACGCGCGGCCCACGGCCAACATTTGTTGTTGACCACCTGATAGCGCTGTGCCCGGTGTGTGGGCGCGCTCTTGCAAGATGGGGAAGAGCTTGTAAATCTCGGGCACAGACCATGGGCCTTTGCGGCCCACCGCAGCGCCGAGCAAGAGGTTTTCTTCCACGGTGAGGTTGGCAATGATGCAGCGGCCTTGGGGCACCACCACGATGCCGTGTTGTGCCGCCATGTAGGGGCGGGGCTTGATGATTTCGTGTTTGTCTAAATGGATGTGACCTGCTTTGAGGCTGGCCAATCCCAAGATGGTGTTGACCACCGTGGTCTTGCCCACGCCGTTGCGACCAATCAAGGCCACGCGTTCGCCGGCATTCACATGCAAGTTCAGGCCGTGCAAGATGTGCGCAGCGCCGTAGTAGGCGTGCACGTTTTTCAGGTTCAGTAAGGCGCTCATGCTGCACTCCCCAAATAAGCTTCACGCACGCGCGGGTCAGCGCGCACGGCGGCCGGCTCACCACTGGCGATGACGCGGCCCAATTCAAAAACAGTCACCACATCAGAAATGCCAAACACCACATCCATGTCGTGCTCCACCAGCAGTACCGACACATCCCAGCGCGAGGTGAGGGCTTTTAAGTGGTGCGCCAAATCGTGGGATTCTTTGACCGACAAACCGGCCATGGGCTCGTCCAGCAGCAGCACGCTGGGGCGACCCACCAAGGCCAAAGCCAAGTCGAGGCGGCGTTGCTCGCCGTAGCCCAAGTCTTCGGCCATCACGTGGGCCATGCGGTCGAGCTCCAGCTCTTTGAGCACAGCATCTGCATCGGCGGCTGAGTCCTGCACGCCCATCTTGTGCGAGGCCAGTTCGACTTGTTTGCGAACGGGCATGCCACCAAAAATGCTGGTGCGCTGAAAACTGCGTGACAAGCCGAGCATGCGGCGCTCGACCACGCCCATCTCGCTCACATCGGTGCCACGCAGGGTGACTTTGCCGCGCGTCAAACGGCGACGACCGGTGATGGCATCGATGACGGTGGATTTACCAGCACCGTTGGGGCCGATCAGGCCGCGAATTTGGCCTTTTTCTAAAGTGAGGGACACACCATCAACGGCTTTGACGCCGCCGTAGTGGATGGCCACATCGTCGGCCTGAAGTACATAAGGAGAGGAATTGCTCATAGGGGTTCCGTGTCTGTGTGTCGGTCTATTTAGCGTTCTGTTTTCGGCTCTGTTTGCCGTTTAATGCGCACCGGCTTTGGCGCGTGACGCTGAGGCGGGCTTGCCGCGCCAGAGGGCTTGCAAAGCGCCCGCGATGCCCGTGGGCGAGAACACGATGACGGCGATCAAGGCCACACCAAAAATAGACATCCAGTGGGTGGCGTAGTCGCCCACCACGTCTTTGAAGATGAAATACACCACCGCGCCCAAGGCGGGGCCCCACAGGGCTTTGAAGCCACCGACCACGACCATCATCAAGGCCATGCCCGACAAGCTCCAGTGCAAGCTCTCGGGAGAGACAAAGCCGGTGTTCAAGGTGGACAGCAAGCCCGCCACGGCGGTGACCACCGCAGACAAGGCGTAGATGGCAGCGCGTGGAATGACGGTGGAGATGCCAATGAAGCGCGCACGTTCTTCGTTGTCCCGCACGGCTTCGGTGATGGCACCAAAACGTGTGTTGAGCAACAAGGTCAGCAGCAACATGACGATGACCAAGGTCGTCCAGCAAATCAAAAATAGGGTGACAGGCTTGAGGATGGCCGATTGGCTAAAGCCAAAAATCGTGGCAGGCCAATCGACTTGCATGCCGTCAGCGCCACCCGTGATGCCGCGGGCGCGCGAGACCGACAAAAAGAACATTTGGCCAATCGCCAAGGTCAACATGCCAAACGCAATGCCGGGCACACGCACGATGATCAGGCCCACCACAAAGGCGGCGATGCCTATGCCCACCAAGGTGGCCAAGATGGCCCATTCGACGGGCATGAGTTGTTGTTGCAAGGTGATGCCGATGGCGTAACCGGCCACACCAAAATACAAGGCGTGACCAAAACTCACCAAGCCGTTTTGCTTGAGCAGCACGCCAATGCCCAAGGCAAAGACGGCGTACACCACGGCTTGGGTCAGCAGTGACAGCACGGTGTTTGAACTGATCACTGCCACCAAGCCCACGCCTGCGAGCAGGGCGGCGACAGAATAAGCAATAGCGCGAAGGGGGCTCATATCCAAAGTCCTCGGGAATTAAGTGCGGCTGCCAGCAAAACCTGCGGGCTTCCAAATCAAGATGGCGACCATGAACACAAAGGGCAGCAGCACCGATGCGTCAGGCAAATACACCGCGCCAATGGCCTGCACCATGCCCAGCAGCAAGGCGGCGATGAACGCGCCAGCGAGTGAGCCCAAGCCGCCAATCACGACCACCACAAAAGAGTCAATCAACACGTCTGAACTCATGGAGGGTGACAGCGACAAGAAGGGTGCAGCCACCACACCGGCCAAACCAGCCAACGCGGTGCCCAAGCCCACCACACCAGCGCTCAAGGCATCGGTGTTGACGCCTTGCATGGCGGTGGTCACGGGGTCGGTACTGGCAGCGCGCACAAACAAACCCACTTTGGAGTAGCGCAGCCACAGGCTCAAGCCCAGTGCCACAGCCGCACCCATCACGATGACGCCAATGCGGTAGGCGGGCACGGAGGTGCCAAACAAATCGACAGAGAAGTTCAAGGCCTCGGGGGCGGCGACAGAGAGGTTGCTCTTGCCCCAGACCGACTGCACCATGTCTTCGATGACGAGCAGCAAGCCGAAGGTGACCAACACGACCGTGAGGGGTTCACGGTCTTGGAGCAGGCGAAAACCGTAGCGGTCCAGCAGCACCCCAAAGACGGCCATCAAGGCGGGGGCGAC
>JACCDG011174672.1_pt1 | contig 13662 bp, 15 predicted proteins | sample 7442471 | NCBI WGS metagenome assembly JACCDG01 (sample SAMN15323444, study PRJNA562643) | freshwater metagenome | isolation source: river surface water | place: USA:Blue River Watershed | collected 2017-08-17 | reverse complement strand
TACACGAAGGTGATATATTAGTGGTTGATAAATCAATTGAAGCTACTCACGGCAAAATAGTCATTGCTGTGATTGATGGTGAATTTACAGTTAAGACATTGTACAATAAAGATGGAGTAGTTAAATTGGTACCATCAAACCCTGACTTTCCCGACATAGTATTAAAAAACGAGCAAGAATTGAATGTTTGGGGTGTAGTAAGCTACATAATCTATAAAGCGAGCTAGTATGTGTTCACAATATGAACTGGTGACACCAGTAAGTAAAATTATTTCAGAGACCAAAGTAATTCTTGATGATACTGTATTGAGCTTGACCTGGGATACTCACGTATTTCCTTATGCTAAAGCTCCTGTAATCACGAAATACAATAAACAGAACAGTTTACGTTTAATGTCTTATTCTTTGGTACCAAGCTGGAGTAAGACAGCAAAGCCAAAATTTACTACTTATAATGCACGGCTAGATCGACCTGCTAAGGAAGGAGATAGGCTAGAATTGATTTATGAAACTCCGACATGGCGACTGCCATTTAGAAGTCAAAGATGCATAGTTCCAATTTCCGGATTTTTCGAGTCGTGTCGCGAAGGAAGTCATGCAGGTAATATAGTTAAGTTTTCTAATCAGGATGAATCAGACTTATTGCTTGCTGCAGGTGTATATGATAGGTGGACAGATCATAGTACTGGTGAAGTTATAGACAGTTTTGCAATTCTAACAGATGACCCTGTGCCATTCATTTTAGAGGTTGGTCACGATAGGCAACCAGTATTTTTAAATATTGATAACGCATATAAATGGCTTGATCATACTACATTACCGTTTAAACTAGCTTATGATTTTTTAAAAATTAACCAGCTACATATTGATTATAGGGTAACTGATTTTAAGAAACTAAAAGGTTTTAAGTAAATAAATGATAGCACTAATTGACTGCAACAACTTCTATGCCAGCTGTGAAAGAGTCTTTCAGCCAGCATTAGAAGGTAAACCCATCATTGTTCTAAGTAACAATGATGGCTGTGCTGTTGCCCGTTCTAATGAAGCAAAAGCGCTCGGTATAAAAATGGGCGCTCCTTACTTTGAGATTAAGCATATCTGTGATAAACATAAGGTAAATGTCTTTAGTAGCAACTACACTCTGTATGGCAATATGTCAAAACGTGTAATGAATACGTTGCAGCAGTTTGCCCCTAGACAGGAAATCTATTCTATTGATGAATGCTTCCTTGATCTTGATCTTGCCGGGATGCAGAATTTAACTGAACATGGTCAGAAAATCCGGAAGACTGTTAAGCAATGGACAGGCATTCCTGTTGGTGTCGGTATAGCTAAAACCAAAGTACTTGCTAAGTTTGCCAATCATCTAGCTAAAAAGTATCCATTTCTTAATGGAGTTTGTAATCTTGAAGAGTTAGGCGAATCTAGAACTAATAAAGCGATGCAAATAGTCGGAGTAGAGGAAATCTGGGGTGTTGGCCGCAAGATTGCCGAGAAGCTCAAAAACATGGGGATTAAAACAGTTTATGAATTAAAAACTGCTAACCCTAAACATATGAGTAAAATATTTTCAGTAAACATCGAGCGCATTGTTTATGAGTTAAATGGTACTCAATGCATGGAGCTAGAAACAATAGTCGAGCCCAATAAACAGATTGTATCATCCAGAAGCTTTGGTAAAGCCGTTCAGGATAAAGACACTTTAATTTCAGCACTTACTTATCATACTGAAAATATCAGCAAAAAGCTTAGAATGCAAAACCTGTTTGCTAGACAAATGCTTATATTTGCCCATACAAATCGGTTCAAAGATAATTACTTTTCCAGTTCGGTTAATGTAATGTTCCCTGTAGCAATAGATAGCTTCCGGTACATGGCAAAATATATCGAACAGGCAGTTAATGAAATATATCGTCATGGCGCTCAGTTTAAGAAAGCTGGCATCATTATTAATGAAATTGTCGGGCAGGAATTTGAAACCAGAGATTTGTTTGATACTGTGAGTATCCGGAAAGATACTCTGATTCCAACACTAGAACAAATTAAACGGCAGTTTGGCAAGTCTTCAATCAGCCTTGCATCGGCAAAACTATCTGATAGTTGGGGTATGAATCAGGAACTAATCTCAAGACACTTTACGACGGATATTGACGAGTTAATTGAAGTGCATTAAATTTTCAGCATTAGTATTGATTTATGTCGACTAAACATCAATTTTTTTAATTTTTATCTATTTGTTTTAATTGTGATAATAATATCGAGTATGGTTTTTTGTATAATAAATGCAGTAAGGTAGCCAATCTAAAACATTATAGGGTATTATGATTAATTTTAACCATTAGGATTATACTTTATCCTAATGGATAAAAGTATGGTCCTTTATTTATAAAGGAACTTATTATGAAAATCTTAACAATCGCTGGTACTGTAAACTCTTCTGAATTAGTTGAAGTTAAAGGTCAAGGTGTTCAACTTAAAGTTAGTGTTGCATTAAATCATGTTAGTCCATGTGAATGGATTGATGTATTTAGTTCTAACACAGCATTATCTATTGAAAAAGGTTCTCGCGTTTCTGCAAGTGGTAATTCAGAAGAAAAAGCTTACATCAAGAAAGATGGTAAAGCTGGACTAAGTCGTAAGTTATATGCAACTTCATTTGAAGTATTATATAGCCCTGGCAAACCTGAAGAATTAACTACAGAATCTTCTGAAGCATATCATGCGCCAAGCAATGAACCTCAGACAACTGGAAATGCAAAACCTCCTGTTGAAGCTAAAGCTACTGTTGAAGAAAAAAACCCATTAGAAATTGCAATTGAAACAATTGATGCTGCTAAAACACTTAAACAGTGTAACTTCCTTTATCATAACGTAGTTAAAACACTCGTTGATGAAGAAGATCGCGCAATTGCCCAATCTGCACTTAATAGCCGTAAAAAAGCTTTAGGATACTCTAATGTGAAAAAAGCTGCATAAGCTTTATCATAACCCCTAGACATTCATTATTGGATGTCTTTTTTTTTAGGAAAATAAAATGTTAAACAGATTATTAAATAAATTATTGTGGCGTCTAGCTAATCCTAATTCTAATTTACTATATAAAGTACGTTCATTCTTATATGGATTACTTTCATGTGATTACCATGGAAACAATGGTATTCTATTTGATACAAATTCTTTAATTCATCGGTGTTGCAAAGTACTTAGTAGAATGAATATACTTAGGGAAGAGAAAATACCTGAGTATGTTGAGGAATACAGGATCTATGATACAGTCGGCGAAATACAGTATTATTTTAATAACCGTATTTTTTGCTGTATACATGATACCGCAGCACAAACACTTCATTATAAAAATATTTATAGTGAAACTCGAAATGAAGAAGGAGAATTTGACATAATCGGATATAAAGATGAAAATATAGAATTGACATAATCGGGATTAACCTTTAAGAAGATAGCTGCATAAGCTCTTTATCATAACCCCTAGACATTCATTATTGGATGTCTTTTTTTTAGGAAAAATAAATGATAAATATAATTCAGAATGAAAGTATTTTTGAAAGTAACTGTCAAGCTATCGTCAACCCGGTAAATTGTATTGGAGTTATGGGGGCTGGACTAGCTAAAGCGTTCAAAACAAAATATCCGAATAATTTTATTCACTATAAAAGAATGTGTGATAAAAATTTGTTAAGACTCGGTACTTGCTATACTTTTAAAGAAAATGAGAAATTGATAGTAAATTTTCCTACCAAAAATCATTTTAATGATCTCAGTTCATATCAATATATTAGCTTAGGTCTTGATGCTTTAATTCGTCACTGTGAGTTTTATAAAATCAGCTCTATCGCAATTCCAGCATTGGGTTGTGGCTTGGGTAAATTACGTTTTGACAGAGTACTAGATATTATATCTGCAAAGTTAAGCTCTCTTAACATTCAGATTGATGTATATGAACCCTATTAGTAAGTCAGGAATAAAATCTCTACTTGTTAATATAATAATTATCATTTTCACTATATAACCACTAGGAACTACTATTTCCCTAGTGGAAAAAAGTAGCTCCTTATTTTTTAAGGAACTTAAAATGAAAAACTTAATCAATACACTTTTAAACTTACCATTTAAAAATTATGGTGTTTCTATGAACATCTTAGTCGCTGACTATGATCATTCTAATACAGATGGGCAACCAACCAATAGAATGATATGTAGTAAAGAATTAATTGGAATTTTTAAAAAGAAAAAAAATGCTCTTATTGAAATTAAGCGATTACAAGAGAAATTTCCTTCTTGTCTTGGTGTTACTTTTCATTTAGAACATTCACCTGAAAATAAACTTTCAGTATTCGATGACACTCATAATCTCGAAGTTGAGCATGAGTTTAATCGAAACTGTATTGTTTGTTCACCTATAGATAGCTATAACGCTTTTTGCTAATAATACTATCAATATTCTATTTATTAACCACTAGGAGCTACTGTTTCCCTAGTGGAAAAAGTGGTTCCTTATATTTTTAAGGAATTATGATGAAAATCAAAAATAACAAACCTAGAAAAAAAATCAATACTAGCAAATTTAACAAGAAAAACATTTTTGTTAAACAGAAATGGATTCTATTAGTCTTCGTTACTGATATAATAATTTTAGTCTTGGGATTAGTCGATAATAAGCCCTTTGATTTCGGAAGTTATGTTGTTTCAGTTGCACTAGTGAATTTATTCATGTTTTATTTTATCTTGGCTAAAATACAATCTGATGAACAATTATCTGATGATAATAATAATGCAGATAAATAATAATTGAGGTATAATATGAAGATGAAATTTAGCAGAAAACAATTTGAAAAGCTTGCAGATCAAAGTAGATTACTAGCTTGGGCACAAGGAGCGATAATTTCTTCTGCCTCTGGTTTTGATTTTGGAGTTAATTATAAAACAATATCACTCATTGTTGTAAACTTTATTGTACTACAATGTCTGGCATTGGGATTTGATAAAAGGAGTGAAAAATGACTAATGGTGCTTTAATTGTATTAGAAGTTTTCATTTTTCTAGTAGTAGTTTTTGGGATTTATGCTTGCTATCATCGTGAAGATGATCCAAAAAATAAACACCATAAACATACATAATTAAATAACAAAGACACCCAAAATTGAGTGTCTTTTTTTTATTAAAATGTAATAATTATAGATTTAATCATCTGAACCATATACGTTACCAGATACATCTATATTACTATTTAACATACGCATACCATTTGCCGGATTTGAACCCTTATGACTACGACTAGTTCCACAACGTTTATTAAGAAATACCATACACGCAAAGAATAATAGGCATAAAAAAGCTTCCATAATGTTTTCCTAATTATTTTTAAGTACTTATATGTTACCACACCTTTTTATAATTGTCAAAATAATGTGGTGAAAATAAACTCTCTATCTATCTATTTAATTATCTTTCTTTATTGTAGGATAACCGCTATCTCCCTCCTTGATTCCTTTTTCAGCCGCTTTTCTAGCGTTATTTTGAACTATATTTACGGTATCAGGTAGATAATTAAATTGATCCGCAGTACTATGATCTACCGGAGAGACCTTGCTACCTTTTGTCATTTCACGAGCATCGGATAACCCCTGTTCAGATTGCTTAATTACACCCTCGCCTTTTCCTATATTTTCTTTTACAAGGGCCTCAGCATTGTTTCCAGCAGCCTGTGCCTGACCTTGGAATTTATGATTAAAACTCTCTCTAAATTGCTTTTCAGCTTGTGGCGTCACACCTAAATGAGACTCTACACCAGTTTGACCAAAAGTCTCTTGCTTTTGTTCAGCAAAATGCTGCTGACGCCATGCGGAACTATTATAGTCTTGTACAGCAGCTTGAGAAACACCGTTATTTCTTTCTTTTGCTTTTTCCCATGCTACATCATTCGTATTGTAAGATTGAGAAACAGCTGTCTGTTGTGCAGTTTGTAACTGTTCTTGAAGTGCTTGAGACTTAGCCATACTATCAGAATATCTGTGTTGAGCAGTTTCAGTTGCATCAACCATAGATTTAAAAGTAGAATCTTTATTGTACAAGTCTGACTGCTTCCAGTTATTTGTATCATTAATAACTGTACTTTGTTGTGTTCCATAATCTGATCTCGTTATATTAGCATGCGCGGCATCTATGCTTCCATTTATTTTTATACCTAGACCACGTTTAGTAGTTGGCGTAGTATCTGCTCCTTGTGAAGGATTTGCTTGATTTCCACTCGGATTAATTCCAACTCCACCATTAATAGTACCTACGTCAGTTTTTGAATTACTGGTTGATTTTGAAGTACCATCAGATATGTTAACTCCACTACTCTTATCATGCCCACCGCTCCATGCTAATCCATGTCCCTCAGCATATTGCCCTGCTGCTCTATATGCATTAGATAAATCAGTTCCTGCTTGTTGTGTTGCAGTCTCAGCTTTACTATATGCCTGGGACAATTGTTGACTTAAAGCACTATTAGTCGTATCAGTAATAGCTCCGCTTGAAACAGTGGATTGCACCGTGGATGATCCATCCGCATAATTAGATACTGTGGAACGGTTAAATCTATCATTAATTTGGGGACTGCCACTCATCATATCCATGGCATTATTAAATTTATTGGCAGATACTGTATTCATACCAGCATTATCAAGACTAACGTTACCCATCCCTAAATTACCTTTAGAGAATTGATCTCCGCTCGAAGCCGAAACGCTTTTAGCTGGATCAGTAGCATGTCCAAAAACGCTAGTTATGGCATTATCTGACCCACTAACAATGGCATATGCCAATATTGGCGTTGACATAGACAACCAATTAGCTGTAGCAGCAATACTAGAATTTAAGTCATAAAGACCGGATGCTGTCATAAGATTAAAACCACCTTCGCTAATTATCCCTCCAGTCTTATTACTTGAGTACCAATATATTAATGCGCTAATAATCTCATACACTAATGGTATCGTTGCTATTGTCATACTCCATTTGATATATTTTATTACTACGCCTAGATTTGTTGTTATAAGAGCATAGAACACCATTAAAGGATAAAGCATGAACAACATTGCTTCAGCAAATATCTTCAGCGCTGGTACAACCCTCGCCGCTTGTTGGTTAGACATCATACCGCCTGCCTGATATTGCTGGTACTGTTGAGCATCGTAAGCAGCATTAGCAAGGGAAGCATTATCAACCTGTGAAGCATTCGTATAAATACTCTTATATATCATATTCATTGCTATTGCTTGTTTCAGCGCATCACTTGCGCCACTGGAAACTTGTAACAAATCATTCGAGGTCATGTTAGCAGCTGTTATAAAATTTGATGTTATGGAGTTAGGAAATCCTACCATATGCGAAACATGAGCTAAATATTGCTGATTATTTGTATTCCAAGTAGTATTTAAGTTTTTGATTGCATCAGCGCATGTAGTTGTAGTCATTGTTCCACCGGATACTTGTGAGACCCATCTATTTCGTTGCACGTCAGCAAAATTATTACTGAAAAAACCAAGAATATCACTCTGTGAAGCTAAAGCATTCATTGCCCCTTGGGAATAAGCTAACGGAAGTCCACAGTTAGCAAAATAATTCTTTAAGTTATTTTCAAACTCAACATCACCTGTAGTCATAGTAGATAGACCCGCAATAAAATTTGATCCAAAGGCCATTCCAGATTTAGAATAGCTTAATGCCACATTACCACTAGAGCCAGTCATAAAATATTGTTCATAAATAGTAATAAATCCATGAGCAACTACAGATGAAAAACTATTAATTGCAGCCACACCGAGTGGTATTCTGTTAGTTGAGGAAGTGGCTATAACTTTTGGTTGACCAGTCATTTCATCCATCAATACAATATTGCCAGCAGGAATCATAACAAACATAGCATAAAGTAGATAAAACCTAAAGAAAAATGCAAATTCGAATGGACGGCCAGCTTGTCCAGTCGAGATTGCTCCCGTAATTTGGGTTAAAACAACTAATATTGCTGTTGCAGCTGCAAGTTTAATCATGCTGTTAACAGCACCACCACCAAATAATGCCCCGGTAGACATCAAGATATTATATAAAGTGTCAAGGTTTCCGTATGTGTATATTATCCAAGTATGGTTCATATCATACCCTATTAGTTATTATTAAATGCTCTTGCAAATTGAATTTTTTCAGTCATAGATGGACTATACTGAGACATAGCATATGACCTTAAAAAATTTATCTTTTGCAACATCGAGATAATGTCTTGGTTAGAATAATTATGGCTATCTGCATTCAGTTTTGATTGAACATCATTTATCTTACTTGTCAGGGCCATGACCGCTGATTTTGCTTGATCGTTACTCTGAACATTCCTTGTTGATAGAGCGCTACGAGCCATTGTTATAGTATCGGACATAATCTGTTGAGTAAGTGTATACGCAATAAACTCTGAATAACCGCTAAGTACACTAGCAATTTGATTCGTCATTCCTGCATCCTGCATCGCTTGTGCCATTTGATAAACGGGAATCTTAGATATTGCGATTAATTGTAAATCATCATTATTTAGCGCTGCATTGTTGGTAAAATGACTTTGTAAATGCTGGACCATAGTCATAACCTGCTCTTTAAATCCACTACTTAATGCTCCTAATGGATATGAACGCGTACCCTTATCATAGCACTCAACTGGTTTAGCCGGATTATATGAACTTGCTGGACAATCATATGCTTTTAATCCTGCTGGTAATCCAGTATATAATTGCGAAACCGCAGTAATTGTTGGAGTAATCTCTGTTGTTTTAATTGACATTGGGTCATTAGGGTCTGGCGCAATGTAAACATCTCCAACTAGAGAAACTATAAGATCCGCTAAATTCCGCATTCCATCAGAACTTGTACATGTACTACAACTAACATTTCCTAGTTGTTGCATCCCCTTCCATACAACAGAACCATTTGCCATCGATAGTTGCTTCAAAATAGCACCATTTTCATTGTTAAGAGTACTTGCATCAGGATTTAGGACACCATTCAATGTATCTGCCCATTGACTTACAACACTACTGTAGCCTTGTATATTGTCAGATAAACTACCTCCACTGTCTCCGGATACAGTATTATGTACCATACTTCCAGTTGCATCGGCAGATTTACCACTTGAGAACATCTGTGTATTTGCCAATGCGCCGCCAACATATCCGCCCCCCATGGTTCCAAGATAAGTTCCAAGTTGGCAAGAATTGCTGGCTAAATTTAATAGTTTTTGAGCAGAGTCAAAAAAAGACATTATTGAACCTGCTAAATTTGGTGATACAGCTTTCATCGCATTAATAAAAATCAAAGGTGCAGCAGTAATCAAAGTATTTTGTAGAAATTTCATAAGCTGATCAGTATTTGATAAGTACGAAAATGCCCCCCCGTAAAAATCAATATTTCCGCAAGATGATTTAAAACTCGGTGGGCTAAACGCAAATGGTTGAAGAGTTACAGACTGAGTCCTAGTAGAAAACCCTCCAGCACTCATTATATTTGCACTCTGTGTTTGTACAACTGTCGCTGGATTTGTAGTAGCAGATACATTACTATAAAATTGATTCATTGCATCACTCACAGAAGCATTTACTTCCGGAGTTACTAATATCAAAAAGTATATCGCTGATATTATTTTTAATTTCATTTTGCAATCCTTTCTGGATTACTATTATTGATATACTCGTCAGGATAGGCTGTTCCCGAAATGAATAACGCGTGAATGCGCTTCATTATTTCATCGTAATGAAGATACCCATATCCAATAACTATCGGTTTTTTGTTCTTAACGTCAAAAGCAACTAATGCCCCAGGTTTGGATATTCCTAGATTAGCAGAAAACCCATTATCTTTAACTGGATTAGGATACTGTGGCAATGTGGAATCATCCATGCTTATAATCATTACATTAATTCCATAAGAGGTTTCTAAACGTTTTAACTCATTAGCTTCTACATAACAATATTTACAATCCTTGGATATGAAATAAAATAACCCATAATTTTTTACTATTTCGCCATACTCTTTTCTTGCGTCATCAAGATCCTGTTGTAACCCACTACCATTTACTGCCTCTTGAGAAAGCCTTGAATCTGGGTCTTGCCAATTCTGAGTTGCAGTTAACATCGCTAATTTTGCTGTTCTATCGGATACAAGTTGCATTGCTTGTCGATATGCTTTAATATTAGCTGGAGTGGGATTTACAATAGCAGCAGCTTCGACTTCCTCATACTCTTTTTTAGCTTCATCTAATAACTGTTTATACGAATAAAACTGAACTATAGGAGCAGATTCAACTTTTGGGGGTTGCTCGTAGTAATACCAACCTTTTGTTGCTAAAGAATCCGAATGAACAACCTTAGTAAATAAAATTAAAAGAATGGATAAGCTTTTCCAATAATTTGCTCTTTGCATACTAAACCAAATTCCTTATAACGGGAGTCAAATGACGTTTCTGATTTGCCAATTACGAAATAACAACTATTGGGTATTATTCTTGGTGTAATTGGGTGAATATAACCCCAATAAGCTTTTTTATTACTTACTTTTACAACTGGTGAATTATTAATTAATACTTCACCATTTTTTATCTCTACTGACTCTCCTCCAACCCCAGCAATCATTTTCAGAATAGTATGATTATTTGATATATTTGGCAGGTTCCGAGAGTAAAATGCTAGATAATCACCTTTAGTTAATTTATTGTCATTTACATCAACAACAAAAATTCTTTGAGGTAAAGAATGTGTATAGTTATACACAATATTGTACTTTTTAAAAAAAATAAAACAACAAGTTACAACTATAATACAAATAATAAAGTATTTATCATAGATAAGATCTCTCATCGTATCTTACCTACTGGATTGCAGCGTTATGTAAAGCTTCCGGACTAATTCTAGAATCAATTTGACTCTCAATCTCCGTAGTTATATCAGCAATTGGATAGCCCATATCACTAGCTATCATCTGTTTCTGTAAGATAACTACTTGATGGCTTGCGGAATAATCATTCAACAATGAATCTAAACTATTGCCGACAATTTTCATAATGCTCTGTGACTTTGCCATTTTCTGATCTGGGGTTAATTGAGCATTATCATTAACCTTTGCTACTAATAAAATAGCTTTTTGCATATAGTCACTAGATATTTTTACAAGATCTACTTGAACTACCTTAAATTGAGGTGTTTCAACCTTATTCTTTTTAAAGTTTGTTGCTAAATTATATAAAGAGCATACTAAAATAATTAGAATAACATTCCCGACTACCTTTATTAGGTTGCTATTTGTAAACTCAATTTTATTCATTCCCATCTCCATTACTTAGAATATAATTCATTTCTAAAGCTCTCCAAACCATCCTTATTTATTTCATTGATTATCATTTGTCTAGCTTCACTGTCTGTGACAGAATATTTTTTTGCAAAGTCCGTTATAAATGAATTTGCTAATCGTTGAGCCTTATCTAGTTTACAGGAATCTCCTGTTTTAATGGCATTAACCAATAAAATTTCATTTATAACATCCCAATAACCATAATCTTTTATGTTTGGTACCAAGTTTTTCGATACATCAGCCGGCTCAGTATGATAAGTATTAGAGTATAATTCGGTTAGCTGCAATGCTCTAGATACTGCATCAGCAGTTATAAGATTTTCGTTTTCAATAATATATTTAATTAGACTAACGTCATTTGCATTTGATGAATAAATATAATTCGAAAATGGATCAACAACTAATCTGGATACGCCCCAGGTTTTACCACCGATTTGAACTAAAACTTCAGAAAACACTCCCTTCTCAGTAGTAACCGACTTGAGTAGTCTTGAGGGATACTCATCAAATTTCTCATGCTTTGATTCGGCACCTTGACGAAGCAAGAATTTAATGTCTGCATTATTCCAACAAGCAGTTGTAGTTGGATTCTTAAAATAATCATCAATTGATTGAGTTGCTGTACCGATTGCTCCCTCATATTTTCTGGCCCGACGATATGCAGTCTCAATAAATTTTCCTGAATTACCATTTGCCATAAGTTGCCATGCTTCGTCGATAATACAAACTTTTCTTTGTGCTCGATCTCCTAAATACATCTCTTGAGTGATCCGTAACATTACAATCAGTAAAACTATATCTATCAATTGCCCTTTCTGGTTTAACTCTTCTAACTCCAAAACTATAAAAGGATTTTCAAAGTTGAGATTGGAAACACCTTCAAAATATACTCCATATATACCTTTGTCAGTATATGAATAAATCGACTGTGCTATATCTTTCGCTCGTCCTTTATCGTCATCCATAGTAGTTAAATGGTTATATAGAGTAGTAAAGGTAGCATATCTACCTTTTTCAACTATAGATTTAAGAATTGCTTGCTCTACAAATGAATCCTCTGTTTTATTCTCTGGATCTCGACCAGCTGCTAACATTACAATTGATTTAAGCATCTGAACCTGTTCTTTTAACTCCTCATTCTTTATTAATTCTTCTTCTTCAATACCTCTTAAATCTCGACCATCTTTATCGGATATAAATGAAAATGGGTTTACACATATTTTAGATTTTTCACCAAACTCAATGAATTGACCACCAAAAATATCGCAAAGATATTTATATGAACGACCAACATCAATAATCCTTACTAAACTCCCACATGCTAAGTAATTTTGAGCAATATCATTCATAAGATATGATTTACCCGACCCTGAAACTGCTACCACAGCAAAATTATAATTTCCAGCTTTGTTATCAAATAAGTCTACAAACTGTATTTGACCTCGTCGACCAAGAAGCATCATAACTGGAGTACCAGTTCCTTTCCAATCAGAAATAATTGGAAGTCCATTCATTGCATTAAATTGACGATATAACCGCATCATACGCGCCTCTTTTTGTTCTTTAGCGTTAGCTGGATCAAAAAAGAGCGGTAAGCTTGATAATAGTGCTGGAAACTGAATATTGTTATAATTCACCAGCTCAAAACCTTTAGATCGAAATACTGCCTGCGCCTCTTGAAAAGCCTCTTCAGATTTACCTAGTGGCGTAAAAATATGTAAGAAATGCCCTACGTTTACACAACCTTCGCCATCTGCAAGTATTTGTTGCATAAACTGATACTCCTGTGCTTTTCGATTAATAATTGGCACATACTTACCAATACCATTTTTCGCTTGATTTTGCACTCGCTCCGCTTCAATTCTCAACTTTCCATTAGTAGTTTCTGGATTTAAGATTTGAATATTACAGCAAAATAAAAACGGATAAGGAATTTGAAGCATTGCAGAAAATTCATCGCCAATTACTCCTCCCATTGAATTTAAGTATAAGTGAATAGGATATTTTTTAATCCCTAGACTTCTAATTGATGTATCGTTAATTACAATTCCATCACGGTCAATATAAATATTATTATCTGGATCTGCAATTTGGTCTTTAATTGGTAGGTCCGGATCATAAGAATATCTTTCTATACCATCTTGCTTAGGACATAAAACCTCTCGTAATAGATTAATCAACTCATCTGGTCCACAATTCCATGACTCTATACCTTGTGATTTCAATGTAGAACTTGCCGCTGTCCTGATGTTTTCAACTAAACCATAACTTTCT
>JACCDG011002328.1_pt1 | contig 13663 bp, 10 predicted proteins | sample 7442471 | NCBI WGS metagenome assembly JACCDG01 (sample SAMN15323444, study PRJNA562643) | freshwater metagenome | isolation source: river surface water | place: USA:Blue River Watershed | collected 2017-08-17 | reverse complement strand
TGGCATCGTCAATGAAAACCTCGCTGAACACTTCCTCAATGAAGTTCAGTACACAGAAGCTAAATTCTTCTACGGTTTTCAGGTAACCATGGAAAACATTCACTCTGAAACTTATTCATTGTTGATTGATACCTACATCAAAGACACCCAAGAGAAAAACTATTTGTTCAATGCCATTGACACCGTTGACTGCGTTCGCAAAAAAGCAGATTGGGCTTTGCGCTGGATTGATCAAGGTTCTTATGCTGAACGTCTAGTGGCTTTTGCCGCTGTCGAAGGCATTTTCTTCTCAGGTTCTTTCTGTTCAATCTTTTGGCTTAAAAAGCGCGGCTTAATGCCAGGGCTTTCATTCTCTAACGAGCTCATCTCTCGTGACGAAGGACTACATTGCGATTTCGCATGTTTACTTTACACCAAGCACTTGGTTAACAAATTGCCAAAAGAGAAAGTAAGAGAAATCATTACAAATGCTGTTGAAATCGAAAAAGAATTCGTTACTGATGCACTTCCAGTAAAACTCATCGGTATGAACAGTGACCTCATGGGTCAATACATCGAATTCGTTGCTGACCGTCTTTTGGTCGAGCTCGGCAATGAGCGCGTTTATAATGCTACAAATCCTTTTGATTTCATGGACATGATTTCAATTCAAGGAAAAACTAACTTCTTCGAGAAACGCGTTGGTGAATATCAAAAAGCTGGGGTGTTGGCCGGCAAAGAAAACCAAACTTTCAGTCTCGACGAAGATTTCTAAAAACCTAACCTAACTATAAATATAAGGAGCACATGTACGTAGTAAAAAGAGACGGCCGCAAAGAAGCCGTAAAATTTGATAAAATCACGGCCCGCATCATCAAGATGTGTTATGGCCTTGATCCACTTGTTTCACCAGAAGCCGTGGCCATGAAGGTCATTGAAGGAATTTTTGATGGTGTCACCACAACAGAGCTAGATAACCTTGCTGCTGAAGTGGCTGCTGCAAAAACCATTGATCACCCAGATTACGCGCTTCTCGCTTCTAGAATTGCGGTTTCTAACCTCCACAAAGAAACCAAAAAGACTTTCTCAGAAGTGATGCAAGATATGTATCAGTACATTGATCCAAAGACAAACGAAGCTGCTTCGCTCCTGGCAGACGACGTCTATGAGATCATCATGAACAACAAAGAATTGCTCGATTCAAGCATCATCTACGACCGCGATTTCCGCTACGACTATTTCGGTTTCAAGACCTTGACACGCTCCTACCTCATGCGCTTGAACGGTAAAATCGCTGAAAGACCACAACAAATGCTCATGCGTGTTGCGGTTGGTATTCACAAAGAAGATGTGCAGTCAGCTATTAAAACTTACAACCTCATGTCTGAAGGTTGGTTTACACACGCTACTCCAACATTATTCAATGCCGGAACACCGAAGCCGCAAATGTCATCTTGTTTCTTGCTCACCATGAAAGAAGACAGCATTGAGGGCATCTATGATACTTTGAAATCTTGTGCGCAAATTTCACAATCTGCCGGCGGTATTGGTTTGTCTATTCACGACATCCGCGCTACTGGTTCTTATATTAAAGGAACTAACGGAACCTCTAACGGTATCGTTCCAATGCTCCGCGTATTCAACGATACTGCACGTTACGTTGACCAAGGTGGTGGCAAGCGCAAAGGATCATTTGCTATTTACATCGAGCCATGGCATGCCGATGTCTTCGATTTTCTTGACCTCAAGAAAAACCACGGTAAAGAAGAGCAACGTGCTCGCGACCTTTTCTACGCACTCTGGATTCCAGACTTATTCATGAAGCGCGTTAAAGAAAATGGCGAGTGGACGCTCATGTGTCCGCACGAATGTCCAGGTCTTTCTGATTCGCACAGCGCAGAATTCGAAGCACTTTATACCAAATACGAACAAGAAGGAAAAGGACGCAAAACCATCAAGGCACAAGATCTTTGGTTTAAAATCCTTGAGTCTCAAATTGAGACTGGTACGCCATACATGTTGTATAAAGATGCCGCAAACGCCAAATCAAATCAACAGAACCTTGGTACCATCAAGTCTTCAAACCTTTGTACCGAAATTATCGAGTACACTGCACCTGATGAGGTGGCTGTTTGTAACTTGGCATCATTGGCGCTTCCTAAGTTTGTTACTGAAGAAGGAACCTTTGACCACGACAAACTTTTCGAAGTGACTTACCAAGCTACGCTTAACCTGAACCGCATCATCGATAACAATTTCTACCCTGTCGCTGAAGCGCGCAATTCTAACATGCGTCACCGTCCAATTGGTCTAGGTGTACAAGGTTTAGCTGATGCTTTCATTATGATGGGCTTCCCATTTGAATCTGAAGAAGCACGTGCTTTGAACCGCGAAGTTTTTGAAACCATCTACTTTGCTTCAATGACTGCCTCTAAAGACTTAGCTAAAGTTGATGGCCCTTACGAAACAATCAAAGGATCTCCTGTTTCTAAAGGTGTATTCCAATTTGATATGTGGGGTGTAACGCCAACAAACCGTTGGGAATGGGATGTACTCAAATCAGAAGTTAAAAAACACGGTGTGCGCAACAGCTTACTCCTTGCGCCAATGCCTACAGCATCTACTGCTCAAATCTTGGGTAACAACGAATGTTTTGAACCATATACGTCAAACATTTATACACGTCGTGTACTTTCAGGTGAATTCATTATCGTGAACAAGCACCTCCTCAAAGACCTCGTGAAAGAAGGTCTATGGAGCAAAGACATGCGTCAAAAAATCATGGCTGCAAATGGATCTATTCAAAATATCCAAGAAATTCCACAACGCCTCAAAGATCTTTACAAAACGGCTTGGGAAATTTCTCAAAAAGCCATCATCGAACAAGCTGCTGACCGCGGTGCTTACATTTGTCAAAGCCAATCGCTCAACATTTTCATGGAGAACGCAAACTTTGGTAAATTAACCTCAATGCACTTCTACGGTTGGGAAAAAGGCTTGAAAACTGGTATGTACTACTTGCGTACGAAAGCCGCAACAGACGCCATCAAATTTACCGTTGATAAAACAGTCACTGAAGAACCACAAGCGCAAGCACAAGTTCAAAGTGTCGAGGACCAACAAGCAGCTATCGCTTGCTCACTCGACGACCCAGAAGGCTGTGAAATGTGTTCAGGATAGAAGCGGCGCTAGCCGGTTATATGCTGAACGTAAATTCATGAACGAAGTGAACTAAATGTGTTCAGGATAGAAGCGGCGCTAGCCGGTTATATGCTGAACGTAAATTCATGAACGAAGTGAACTAAATGTGTTCAGGAATGATAAAATAAGGCCCGCTTTTTAGTGGGCCTTTTTATTTATACCGTAACTTTGCATTTTCCAATACAAAATGACAAATTCAAAAGCAATTCAGCGCGCATTAATCTCGGTTTATTACAAAGACGGTTTAGCGCCAATCGTGCAAAAATTACACGAAAACAAAGTTGAAATTTTATCTACAGGCGGCACACTTGCCTTTATCCAAGAACTCGGGATTCCAGTTACCGCTGTTGAAGATGTCACACAGTTTCCAGAAATTCTTGGTGGTCGTGTAAAAACCTTACACCCTGCCATCTTCGGCGGAATTCTAAATCGCCGTGACTTACCAGCTGATCAAGCTCACATGGCTGAGCATCAACTTTCTTCTATTGATTTAGTCATTGTTGACCTTTATCCGTTTGAAGAAACCCTACAAAGTGGCGCTAGCCATGAAGATATCATTGAAAAAATTGACATCGGTGGTATTTCCTTAATTCGTGCCGCTGCCAAAAACTTCAACGACGTCGTCATCATTCCAAGTGTGAAGCAATATGCGAACTTCCTCGAGATCTTAAACGAGCAAGGTGCGCTCACTTCCATCGAACAGCGAAAAGCATTTGCTGCTGAAGCGTTCCACGTATCTTCTCATTATGACACCCTGATTCACCAATATTTTATGAATCAGAACAGTTCTTATCTAAAAATAAGCGAAGAAAATCAAAGCCCGTTGCGCTACGGTGAAAATCCACATCAAAAAGGAATTTTCTATGGTAACCTCGATGCCTTGTTTACTAAACTTCATGGTAAAGAACTGTCTTACAACAATTTACTAGACGTAGATGCTGCGGTTCGTTTAATGAACGAATTTAAAAACGACCAACCAACTTTCGGAATTCTCAAGCACAACAACGCTTGTGGAATTGCAACGCGCCCTACACTTAAAGAAGCATATGAAACTGCTTTAGCTGCAGACCCAGTAAGTGCTTTTGGTGGTATTCTGATCGCCAATACAAAAATTGACTACGCAACAGCTGAGTTGGTCAATGAGCTATTCTGCGAAGTTTTGATTGCACCAGCCTATGACGAACAAGCAGTTACTCTTTTACAGTCCAAGAAGAACCGCATCATTTTAGTTCAAAATGACATTGAACTTCCTACAACATTAGTGCGCAGCGCCTTGAATGGTTATCTTGTTCAAGATGCAGATTTAGCTACTGAAGGGCCTGAAAATCTTGAGGTTAAAACAAAATTAGCACCAAGTGCTACAGAAATTCAAGACTTACTTTTTGCCAACAAATTGGTCAAACACACCAAATCTAATACGATTATCTTGGCAAAAAACGGTCAGCTTTTAGCAAGTGGTACCGGACAAACATCACGTGTTGACGCACTCAGACAAGCCATTCACAAAGCAAAATCTTTTGGATTTGACCTCAATGGTGCAGTCATGGCGAGCGATGCATTTTTCCCTTTTCCGGACTGTGTAGAGATTGCACACAACGAAAATATCAATGCGGTTATCCAACCGGGTGGTTCTGTTAAAGACGATTTATCTATTACTTATTGTGACGCCAATAATATGAGTATGGTGTTTACCGGAGTGCGCCATTTCAAGCATTAAAACGGCCACAAAAAGAAAAATAAAATTGTTTCGAAATTAATGTAACCTTTCGACGCTAATTTCGAATAACACTAGGTTACAACATAAACTAGCGCTTAACATGGGCCTTTTTAACTTTCTTACACAGGAGATTGCCATTGACCTCGGTACGGCAAACACCCTTATCATCTGGAACGACAAGGTTGTCGTTGATGAACCATCTATTGTTGCCAAAGATATCCAAACCGGCAAGGTTGTGGCTATTGGTCGTAAGGCACAACAGATGCATGGTAAGACGCACAAATTAATCGAAACAGTTCGCCCGCTCAAAGATGGCGTAATTGCAGATTTCCAAAGTGCTGAACAAATGATTAAGGGGATGATTAAAATGATCAACCCAGGAAGAAGTTTGTTCAACCCTACACTCCGTATGGTAATCTGTATTCCTTCAGGGATTACCGAAGTTGAAAAGCGCGCGGTACAAGATTCCGCCGAACATGCCGGAGCTAAAGAAGTTTACCTCATCCACGAACCGATGGCTGCTGCAATTGGTATCGGAATCGACGTAGAAGAACCAATGGGTAACATGATCATCGATATAGGTGGTGGTACTTCAGAAATTGCTGTTATTGCCCTTGGAGGTATTGTTTGTGATAAATCTATCCGTATTGCCGGTGATGACTTCACCAATGACATCGAAGAATACATGCGTCGTCAACACAACATTCTTGTTGGTGAGCGTACCGCTGAGCAAATTAAAATTGAAGTTGGGGCAGCGTTGCCTGAGCTCGAGAATCCACCTGCAGACTTCGCAGTTCGCGGACGTGACCTCATGACCGGTATTCCGAAAGAAATCATGGTTTCTTACCAAGAAGTAGCGCACGCACTAGACAAAACCATTGCGAAAATCGAGGAAGCGATCTTAAGCGCCCTTGAAATGACGCCACCAGAACTTTCTGCTGATATTTACAAAACTGGTATTTATTTAGCTGGTGGTGGTTCCATGCTTCGCGGTCTTGACAAACGTATTTCTACGAAAACCAAATTACCGGTTCATATTGCTGAAGATCCACTAAGAGCTGTAGCTCGCGGTACAAGCATTGCCTTGAAAAACATCGACAAGTACCCATTCTTGATGGGCCGTTAATTTTGGCGAGCGCCTTCTAAGGCGTTTTGTATTTCTTGCTCGAATTTTTTCACTAATTCAGTATAAGCTGCTCCTGTTGCTGGCCCGCTAAATCCAGTATGGATTGCTATGATCTTTCCCTGCTGGTCAACCAAAATAGCAGTCGGAAAACTCATGATGCCGTTCAGCATCGGAAAATACGCAGCGGCGGCTTCTTTACTCGAGGTTCCTGCCAAATAAACCGGATAATTCAGTTTGAGTTCTTCTGAGAATTTTTTTAGCCTGTTTCTTTGTTTCTTTTGGTCCGAGCCAACTTCAAAGCCTAGCGCCATAATTTCAAGACCTTGACTGCCATACCTTGCCTTTAATTCTCTAAATAGATTGGCTTCATCAATGCAATTTGGGCACCAAGTACCCATAATTTGAATCAGGGTAACTTGCTGTTTTCTTGAAAAATCTAAATTGACTTTTTTGCCATTTAATTTTCGAAGTCCATTGAGCGCAACTGTTTCATCGCGCTTGATCAAATAGGTTAATTCGGCTTCGTCTCTTAACTGAACTGTTTCATCTTTGATGGCCTTGAAATGGGAGCTTGACTTTCCACCACTATAAAAGACGCCTTCCATTTCGTTGTCGCCGTTGAGCGTTGCTTCAACTACAAAAGCCCAATAGCCCGTGTAGGTCTGTAAATGCAATTTTCCATTTGCGGCATAACCATGCAAATATCGATAGTCGCCAGTTTCGCTGAGAAAACTGCCATACACCCAATTACCCATTTTTTGTTCAAATACACCAACTAACATTTCTTCATTGGGTGTTCCGGGCTGAAACAACACTTTCCATTTGCCACTCAAATCTACTGGAGGCGTTGAAAGATCGGCAGACAATTCTTTAACACCATTATATAAATGAATCGGGTAACGAACCGGCGTTTTTTTATTGTAATTGATCCACCAACCGCGGGCTTCAGAAAAATCTTCGTTAAATGCAATTCGCCATTCGGCGTCTTGGGCGGGGAATTGATAGATAAGGGTATCGCCTATCCGTTTATTTACGGACAACTGATATTCTTCTTTGCCATTATAAATGGTAATTGGTGATTTAGAATTTTTTTCAACGAGAGCAGCTGTTACCTCTATTTGCAAGCGATCATTGAGTTGAATTTCTGCAATATATGGGAAAAGTGCGCCATTAGGTCGGGATGCAAAATTGTCTTGGGTATGACCTAGAAAACCATTCAAAAAAGTAAATAAGATTCCAAAAATAGCGTTACGCATAGGTTGAAAGATTGCGGGGTTGAACTACGAAATTAAAAGAAATAAACTATCTTGCTTTGCGCATGCAACTTTTTGAAAACATAATCCGTCAATGGTCCTGTGTCTATGGATGAACGTGAGATCATACTTGGTTGTATAGCTGGTCGTCCAAAGGCTCAAAAAGCGTTGTTTGACATTTATGCTCCTAAACTACTCGTGATTTGTTTGCGCTACATGAAAGAAGTGCCGCGCGCTCAAGACACTTTGCAAGATGCTTTTGTAAAAATCTACAAACACCTCCCAGACTACAAGTTTGAAGGCGTTTTTGAAGGTTGGGTCAAAAGAATAACGGTCAATACATGTCTTGATCAATTGCGCAAAGACAAAAAAACACTTTCCGATGTTTCTCTAGAAGATGTCAGTTTTAAGTTAGCGCATCATGACCACAGCGTTGAAAAACTCATGGCCGATGACCTACTAAAACTTGTGCAAAGTTTACCCGGCGGATACCGTACGGTTTTTAACCTATTTGCTATTGAAGGGTATTCACATCAAGAAATTGCCAAACAACTCAACATTTCTGAGAGTACCTCTAAAACACAGTACCTCAGAGCCCGAGCATATTTGAAAGACCGCCTAGAAAAAATTGACAATGACTGAACAAGACAACATTAAAGAACTATTTGCCAAAGGCCTTCAGGACCATCAGGTTCCTGTAGATCCTGCAATATGGTCTGCTGTTTCTGCTAATTTAGGTGCCGGCTTTGCCAAAACTGGTCTTAGTCTTTTAACTAAAACACTTCTTGGTGTTGCAGCATGTGCTGTTATAGCTGGAGCTGTTTATTTATCTTTAGATAAACAGAAACCAACGCCTAAAAAACAAGAGTTAACAACGCATCAAGAAGCAAAAAAGCCAATAGAAAATAAAAAGATTACCCCTACAGCACCTGCTAAACAAACTTATCAAACTTTCTATTATGATCCGCCTGCAATAGGGTGCTTTGACATAAAAGACGACATACTTTTTGTTCCTGATTTTGACGCGCAAACTTATTCAGGAAATAGTACAGAAGTGCAGGCATTAACATCAGCTATCGTACCACAAGCTACTTCAGTTGTCATTCCAGCTCAAGGCCAATTAATTCAACCAATTGCTACTCCTTCTCAAAATAACCCAGTTCAAGAAGCACAAGCAACTGCTGCGCCTGCTCAAAACCCAAGAATTACGTCACTCACAAATACGCCAAAAATCAAGTTGCCAAATGTATTTACCCCGAACAATGACGGCCAAAATGATTGGCTAGAAATCGATTGGAAGGGGCTTGCTGTTTCTGACTTCAGTCTGGTAGTTTTAAATCAAAATAATCAGGTAGTATACAGAAGTTCGGAGCCGAACTTTAACTGGAACGGCACTGACCTCGGTGGTGAAAAATTGGCGCCTGGGTTCTTCATTTACTTTGTCACTGGCCAAATCAATGGCGAAAAATGGCAGCAGTCAAGTAGCCTGCAAATCCAGTATTAAATTTTTTGCTACCTTTCCGAATGCCTCGTATCTACTGCATTACCAACGGAAACAAAAAAATTCTTCAGGAAAATCAAGCTTTTCTCTCTGCACTACAAACGCACTTTGGGGCAGCTTTTCAATGTTACAATAGCTCCGATCCAGAAGCAGCCAGAAGTTTTATTCATCAATTAAATGAGCAGTGCACACACCTCATTTGTGTCGGTGGTGACGGCACTTTTAATATCATTGTAAATAGCGTCTGCACGCATCCAGACCCTAACTTTTCTCCAATTGTTGGTGTACTGCCTAATGGCACAGGCAATGATTTTTATCGATCGGCTGGCTTTCCAAAAAAATATGATTTCTTTGGAGCAATTGTTTCAGGTCAATTTGAAAACATTGATTTAGGCATACTCAAAACTGAGGAGCAAACACGATATTTCGCCAACATTACCGATATTGGTTTTGGTGGTGCTGTTGTGTTGCAACTTCAAAACTTCAGAAAGCGTTTCGGGCCTAACTTTTCTTATGGACTTGCCATCATCAAAACCTTTTTACAATATAAAAGACCTGTCGTTCAGATACAAAGCGCTCATTTTCAATACGAAGGAGAGCTTTTATTAGCCGCTTTTTGTAACGGAAATATTTTTGGAGACGGCTTATATATTCACCCCGGAGCACGCATCAATGACGGGGAGTTGAAGCTTACATTGCTCGGTAAAGTATCGTTGTTTGACTACTTGAAAAATGTTATGAAAGTGAAAAGAGGTTTTCAGATCAAGCATCCAGAGGCTCATTATTTAGCGGTGAGCTTTCCCATTCAGGTGCGGTCAGCGGCTGAATTTTTACACGCTGAAACCGATGGAGAATATATCGGTGGACACACCTTTGAAATTTCACTTTTACCTGGTAGACTAAAGATACTCCCGGTCAAATTCCACAACTAAAGTTTACTTATCTTTGGCTTTAGTGAAACGGTCCATTATTATTACTGCCGGAGGTTTGGGCAAGCGCATGCAAACTGAAATACCAAAGCAATTTTTATTGCTTCAGGAAAAACCTGTTTTATTGCATACCCTTGAGCGTTTTTATCAATTCGATCCAACAGCTCAAATTTTTATCACCTTACCGGAAGCATGGTTTGGCTATTGGAATGAACTGTTGGCTCAATTTGACATTCAGATTCCGCACCAACTCATCGACGGCGGTCAAGAGCGTTTCCATTCGATCAAAAATGCACTCGTTCATTGCCAAGGAGAAGAAGTTGCAGTGCATGATGGTGTTCGTCCACTTGTTAGTTTAGAAACCATTGAAAGGTGTTTTCAGGCACTTTCTGATGCGCAAGCAGTTGTTCCGGTTTTGCCGGCAAAAGACAGCATTCGAAAAGGCACACTTCAAAATTCCGAAACGGTTAACAGAGCTGAATATTTTCTGGTGCACACACCACAATGTTTCAAAACGGAAGTGCTAAAAAAGGCCTACGAACAAAACTATCAAAGCACATTTACTGATGATGCAAGTGTGGCCGAAGCTATTGGCATTCAACCTATTTTGGTCCTCAGTAATGAAGAAAACATAAAAATCACAAGCCCTTTTGATCTCAAACTCTTGAATAATCTATTGACATAAACATGTTGCAAAGCCCACCAAATCTGAAGCCTGGTGACCTCGTTTATTTGTGCGCACCAGCCAAGGCTACTGAAGAAATTTATATTAAAGCAGCTGAAGACTGGTTGCATTCAGTTGGCCTTAAATCAGAGAGAAGTCAGCACATCGGAGGTCGTCATCATTATTTTTCAGGCAGTATTTTAGAAAGACTTGCCGATCTGCAAGCAGGGCTCGACCATCCAGAAGCTAAGGCCATTTGGTGTGTGCGCGGCGGTTATGGTTCAGTCCAACTACTTGATGGTTTGCAATGGGCTCAGTTTATTCGTGAACCTAAATGGCTAATTGGTTTTTCTGATATCTGTGTGCTGCATCATAAAATACAAAGTCTTGGCTTCCAGAGTATTCACGGCACAATGGCGCTCAATCTTGAAAAAAATAGCCCAGCGGCTAAAACAACTTTAAGTGCTTTGCTTTTTGGAACTAGAACAGCTTTTGATTTTCCTGCTTCGTCATTTAACAAGACGGGGAAAGCACAAGGAATGCTTGTTGGTGGAAATTTAAGCATCGTATTTAGCATGTTGGCCACACCTGAACGCTATAACTTTTCTGATAGCATTTTATTTATAGAAGACCTGGCCGAACATCTTTATCATATTGACCGCATGCTACATGCCTTGCGTAAAACTGGGGCGCTTGAAAAAATTCAAGGGCTCATTATTGGCGGTATGACTGAACTCGAAGACACCGATGTTCCTTTTGGAATGGGAATTGAAGCGCTCATTCTCGAACACTTTCAATACCGTAAAATTCCTATTTGCTTTGATTTTCCTGCTGGGCACATTGCTGACAACCGTGCTTTAGTATTGGGGGCCGAAGTTGAACTTGAGGTAGCTCATCAACAAGTTTTGTTAAACTATCTAAAATGATTCTAAATAGCTTTGTAAGCTATAATATCTAGTCAACAAATGCTTTAATTAGGTGTTCTTAACTTAAATTTGCAACACTTCAAATGAAAGATCCATATGAGTAACTCTGCATTCTTTAAATCATCAATCGGCAAGAAAGTGTTCATGGCACTTACCGGTTTATTCCTTTGCACCTTCCTAATCGGACACTTGCTAGGAAATTTACAACTCATCCTCAAGACAGGAGAAGAAGGCCGCCGTGCTTTCAATGAGTATGCCTACTTCATGGGCCACAATCCATTTATCAAAATCCTATCTTACGTGACCTACGCCGCTGTGCTTATTCACGTTATTGATGGTATCTTATTAACTATCCAAAACCGCAAGGCGCGTCCAGTGCGTTATGCTTACAGCAAGCCAGGTGCAAATTCAAGTTCTGCAAGCCGTAGCATGGCCATTCTAGGAACATTAATCCTTGTTTTCCTTGCTACACACATGGCTAATTTCTGGTGGAAAATGAAAGTCAAAGAAGACGTTCCATTACACACCTATACGCTTGAAATGAAAAATCAAATGATGGGTGCGGCTAACACGGAATTGTACTACACGCATGTACCGGGTGTTCAACCGATTCCAAAAGACCCAAATAACATCATCGAAAAAGGAACAGACCTTTACATCAAAGGAACCAATGTAAAAGTAGCTGAAGGTTACCGTGATTTACACACTTTGGTGATGGACTTCTTTAGTAAAAGTAAAAATGAAGGTGCGCTTTTTGCCGTATTGTTCTACGTGATTTCAATGATTGTTTTGGCTTATCACTTACTACACGGTTTTCAAAGTGCTTTCCAATCTTTAGGATTTAATCATCCGAAATACACTCCGCTAATTAAAAAACTGGGTGCGGCTTTTGCAATATTAGTACCGCTATTGTTCGCAATTATCCCTGTTATTATTTTCATGAATCACTAGGAATTAGGCTATGTCAACATTAAATTCGCGCATTCCGGAAGGTCCAATCTCAGAGAAATGGACCAATCATAAAAACCATATGAAGTTGGTTGCTCCAAACAACCGTCCAAAAATCGACATCATTGTTGTTGGAACGGGCTTAGCTGGTGCATCTGCCGCTGCTTCTCTTGGTGAAATGGGCTACAACGTGAAGGCCTTTTGCTTCCAAGATTCTCCAAGACGTGCACACTCTATTGCAGCACAAGGAGGTATCAACGCAGCTAAAAACTACCAAAACGACGGTGACTCTGTTTACCGTTTATTTTATGACACAATCAAAGGTGGTGACTACCGCGCTCGTGAAGCCAACGTTTACCGTCTAGCAGAAGTTTCTGGAAACATCATTGACCAATGTGTTGCTCAGGGTGTTCCGTTTGCTCGTGAATACGGAGGTCTACTTGACAACCGCTCTTTTGGTGGTACACAAGTACAACGTACTTTCTATGCTGCTGGGCAAACAGGTCAACAATTATTACTTGGTGCTTATTCTGCACTTTCTCGTCAAATTGGTCTTGGTCGTGTAAAAATGTACCACCGTCATGAAATGATGGACCTCGTTAAAGTTGACGGCAAAGCTCGTGGAATCATCGCTAGAAACTTAGTTACTGGTGAGTTAGAGCGCCATTCTGCACATGCAGTAGTTCTTGCCAGTGGTGGTTACGGAAATGTATATTTCTTATCGACCAACGCAATGGGTAGCAACGTTTCAGCTGCTTGGAAAGTACACAAAAAAGGGGCGCACTTCGCTAATCCTTGTTTTGTACAAATTCACCCGACTTGTATTCCGGTACACGGCACTAACCAATCTAAATTGACACTCATGTCTGAGTCTTTAAGAAACTCAGGCCGTATTTGGGTTCCAAAGAAAAAAGAAGACGCAGAAGCTATTCGCGAAGGTCGTTTAAAACCAACGCAAATTGCTGAAGAAGACCGCGATTACTTCCTAGAAAGACGCTACCCTGCATTCGGAAACCTAGTTCCGCGTGACGTCGCTTCACGTGCTGCAAAAGAGCGTTGTGATGCTGGTTTCGGAATCGAAGCTAACGACACCAACGAAGGTGTTTACCTCGATTTCGCTACTGAAATCCGCAACAAAGGCCGTCAGTCAGCTTTTGCACAAGGTGATCACAATCCTTCAGACGAAAAAATCTTAGCACTCGGTAAAAAATGGATCGAAGAGAAATATGGAAACCTCTTTCAGATGTACCAAAAAATTACCGACGACAACCCATACGAAACACCAATGAAAATTTACCCTGCTGTCCACTACACAATGGGTGGCGTTTGGGTAGATTACAACCTACAAAGTTCTATCGAAGGCTGTTTTGTAACCGGTGAAGCTAACTTCTCTGACCACGGAGCTAACCGCTTAGGTGC